>Ga0154838_1003_pt3 | contig 10774 bp, 8 predicted proteins | sample Rifle2008BG16ft_FD_116142 | JGI IMG/M metagenome (GOLD analysis project Ga0154838, IMG submission 116142) | Deltaproteobacteria bacterium RBG_16_48_10 | reverse complement strand
CCGTAAGTTGTATCGTAGTGAAGGCTGGCTCCTTGAGCATAGAAAGGGATCCAAGTCATGAAACTTAATCATTGCATTAGCACAATCGATTCTCACACGGCCGGTATGCCAACACGCTTGGTTGTTGCTGGTATTCCTTATATCCCGGGATCTACCCTCGCCGATAAAAGGCAGTACGTCATTGATCATATGGGGAATACGGTAAGGATGCTCATGGACGAACCTCGAGGCCATAGGGGCATGCGTGGGGCCATCCTTACTCCGCCCACAACAAAGGATGCCCATGTTGGGGTGGTATTTATCGGCGGTAGTTGTATTCCCAGCTGCGGGCACTCTACCATAGGAGTTGTGACAACCATCCTGGAAACTGGGGTGATGACGCCTGTTGAGCCAGTGACTGAAGTTGTGTTAGAAACCCCTGCTGGCCTTGTTCACACGAAGGCCACCGTGAAGGGGGGCAGAGTAGTATCTGTGTCGATGGTCAATGTGCCCGCATTCCTTTATGAGGCCGATGTCCGCGTAAAGGTACCCGGAATAGGACCCCTTACGGTTGATATCGCCTTTGGCGGAAACTTCAATATACTTGTGAACTCAATGGACATAGGGATCCAGGTGCGTCCAGAAAATGTGGATGTCTTTATAGAAAAAGCAATCCTTATCCTGCGAGTCATTGATGAGAGGATTCATGTGGTCCATCCTGAAAGGCCGTTTATTAATCGCATCAGCCACGTTCAGTTTTATGGTCCTCCCTCACATCCTCAGGCCAATATGAAGAATGTCGCTATTTCTATTCCTGGAACGGTGGACCGTTCGCCATGTGGGACGGGAACCTGTGCGAAAATGGCATATCTTTACTCAAAGGGTAAGCTTGGTTTCGGAGAGGCGTTCTTTCATGAGAGCGTCATCGGAACATTATTCCAGGGTAAAATAGTTGGGGAAACAGAGGTTGGCCATTATCCTGCGGTCATACCAGAAATAACCGGTAATGCCTTCCTCACCGGGATTCATCAGTTTGTTTCGGATCCTGATGACTTGCTAAGAAATGGATTCGTCTTAGGTGGTGCCGTTGGTAGTTGAAGGATCCGGATGCTAAGATAACACGCGTTTGTGGATACGGAATCTTTATAAAACTACCCGTTCAGAGAATAGAAGGGATGATTAAAGTCGATGGTGCGGATTCGCCAAAAGAGTGAAAGGAGAAAACGGATGATTAGTGGCAAGGATATAAAAGGAATCATTGCGGCTATTGTAACTCCATTTTCTGAGAACGAAGAGGTCGATTATTCTGGTCTTAGAGTCATAACGGAATATTTACTTGATGGCGGAGTTGATGGCATTATGACTTCCGGCGGAACAGGAGAATTTCCCCATCTTACCCGGGAAGAAAAGAAGCTCGTGGTCAAAACGATTGTAGAAGTCTGCAAAGGAAAAGTCCCGATTATTGCAGGGACTGCTGCTTGCAGTACACGGGAATGCCTTTCGCTTATGGAGGACGCAAAAGAGAGCGGTGCGGACGCGGCCATTATGGTACCTCCCTACTATTTTGTGCTAAACGAAGAGGCTATTTTTAATCACTTTAAAATCCTGTCGCAAGCCAATATCCTTCCCCTTGTTATTTATAATAATCCTCTATACACAGGAAACCCAATGAGTCCCGCACTTATCGTCAAGCTGCTGGAGATGAAGAATATCATCGGACTCAAGCAGAGCTGCGTCGATATGGGCCAGCTGGTTGAGATCATCAGGATGTCGAAGGGAGGTTCTTCGATCTGCACAGGAGTTGATAGTCAATTTTATCCGGCCCTGACCATCGGTGCGGTGGGGGTATATTCGACGGCCGGCGGGATTTTCCCTAACCAGATGAAACAAGTCCATAACCTCTTTCTGCAAGGCCGCCTGGCACAGGCAAAGGACCTCCATATTAAACTTCAAATTGTGAACCGCTTCTTGGAATATGACCCTGGGTATGTCTCACCTGCCAAAGAGGCCTTGAACATGATCGGTCTTCCTGCAGGGGTGGTAAGGCGACCCATGCCCAACTTAACCCCAGGGCAGAAGGAGGATTTACGTCTTGCATTGAGAGCGATTGGTCTAAACGCAAAGTGAACAAATGAGGGATAATAAAAAATATATTTCAGACCCTGCCGGCAAGGCCATATTGCCCAAAACATCTTTCGTAGAGGGAGTTGAATATACCCTATCCTCATTACAAAAAGGAGGGAGGTGGTAAAGGATTAGTGCGAGGATTTTTTGGTCAAATTCAGGGTTCTCAAAAAGAGATGGAAAGGGGTAAAATTGGCATCACGGAATGTATTGTTAAAAAATCAGAACTTATTTAAGGGAGGCTAAAATGAAGCTTAAAAGACGGTTATTAATGATCTTCTTGGCCATAGGGTTCTTAACTTTTCAATTTACGACATCACACATCCAAGCCCAAGAAAAAAATCCTGAAGCCGAACAGGTGCTTAACATCTCTCTTTTAGCAGCCGACATCGCCACTATAGACCCTCACTTTGCAAATACGACCTCGGATCGAATCTTGGTCGATATGATGTTTAATGGATTACTTCGTTTTAAGCCAGGTCATTACCCAGAAATCGAACCCGAGTTGGCTACGAATATCCCAAAACCAGAAATGGCTGGAGGCAAGCAAGTTTGGAAGTTCAATCTTCGAAAAGGGGTCATTACCCATCCTTTTCCTGGTTATCCAAATGGGTATGAACTAACCTCCGAAGATGTTGTCTATTCGCTAAAAAGAGCCGCAGATCCGGCGCGATCCGCATGGGCTGGAGACTATCCAAACTGGATACAATTTGAGGCTATAGATAAATATACTGTGAAGGTTACTCTGGATAAGCCTCTATCTTCTACGCTCTTCCTGCCTAAGTTTGTCAATTATTCTGGGGGGTTTATTGTCCCCAAGAAAGCTGTTGAAGCTATTGGAGACGAAAAATTTAAGACTAACCCTGTGGGCACCGGACCTTTCGCCTTTGAGAAGTATCTGGCAAAGGAGAGGGTGATTCTCACGAGGCATTCAAAATACTTCAGGGGAAATCCGATCTTAGGGAAGGTACACGGGATATTAATGGCGGATGTGGCCGCAGCGGAGATGGCGCTCATAAAAGGCGAATTGCAGGCCATGGTAGGACCGATGGAGGAAACATGGGTTAAGAAGATGGAATCAAACAAGGGCATCATTGTAGATGTTTTTGGTCCAGGGGAACAGGTTAACATTTATTATAACACAAAAAAGCCACCCCTCGACCTGTTAGATGTGAGGAAAGCAATTGCCTATGCCCTTTCTCGAAAAGAGATGATCGGTCTTTTTGGAGAGAGGATCGCCATCCCAACATACTCCCCCATACCAGTCGGATTTATGGCCGGCGGATTAAGCAAAGAGGAAGTTGAAAAGGCAGGGATAGATTGGGAGGTGGGACCCCATGATATAGATTTGGAGAGGGCCAAACAGTTACTCGCCAAAGCGGGGTACCCTAAAGGTGTCAATATAGAAGCGTACGTTTCTGAGCGGGGATATTACATGAAACCCATGGAATTAATTCAGGCCCAGCTGAAAAAGACAGGAATCGATCTCAAAATAAATATGGTCGACCACGCCACTTACCACAGTATGATCAGAAAAGATGCGAATCATTTGGTAATATATAACGCTTGGCGGCAGAATGCAGATGTCTACCTGACCCGGTTTTTCCATTCATCGTCTGAGGTTGTATCTGGGAAATCCCCTGATACCAACTTCAGCCACAGCGCCATGGTTGACAAACTGATAGAGGATGCGAGGTTTGAATCGAATGTGGCAAAGCAAGAAGCCCTTTGGAAAGAGGCACAAATAATTCTTATGAAAAACGTGGAAGTATCTTCATTCTGTTTACTGATGCTTACTTGCGCCCGCTCTGACACTGTTGATTGGGGACATCCCATTAAAGCAAGTATGGCTCTCTATCCACAAATCGATGAGAAAACAAAAATATTGAAAAAGGGAAAATAAGATTAAACGAGAAGAGATGGGATCATGGGTTAAACTCAGGATCCCATCTCTATTCCGACAGGACCGAGAAAATCCTTTCCTATCGCAGCAATTTCAGTTGTTCCGTCCCCTCATTTGGAGAGGAAGGAGGAAAGTTAATGAAGGGCTTACGCAGAAATTCATTGCTGGACTCGGTGAGAGACTATAGAGATGCACTGTATCACGGCTGTGGTTATCCATCGAGCCTGCTGAATAGACCCCTCATCGGAATACTAAACGCCTCAGGAGATATGAATCCTGCTGCTCAATATTTTGACAGGGTAGTACAGTCCATTAAGTACGGGGTGATACAAGGCGGAGGGATGCCTGTTGAATTCAGGATGTCCTCGTTGTGTGATGGCATGTCTGTCGGGCATCTAGGCGACAAGTACTCCTTACCGTGGCGAGAAATCTGCACTGCGAATATCGAGGCCATGGTGGAGGCAGAGCAATTTGACGCAATCGTCCTGACAGCCTGTTGTGGACAGGGTTCTGTTCCGCCGGTTCTTATGGCAGCAGCGCGTTTAGATCTGCCGACCATAGTCTTCCTTGCTGGTTACATGCCACCTTCTGATTGTCTTGATGGGCAAGGGACATCTTTTGACGTTGTATACGGTTATGGACGTCTCAAAACAGGACATCTAACTGAATCGGAGTACGAAGGTTTAAAGTTATCTTGCTCATACGGAGGGGGTGGACAATGCACATGGATGGATTCAGGTGCCACAATGGGGACTCTCTCGGAGGCCATGGGGATGTCATTTCTGGGGAATTTAGCTATCCCTGGCAATAGTGCAGCCATACTCCGGTTGGGGCATAAGGCTGGTATGCAAGTTGTCGAAATGTGGCACAAGGACCTCCGACCTTCCAAGATCCTCACACGAAATGTTTTTATTAACGGAATCAAGGTGAGCTTAGCGGTAGGCGCTACAACCAATGTTCTTCTTCACCTTCCAGCAATTGCTCATGAACTTGGCATCGATCTCCCAATCGACCTTTTCGATAGCCTGAGTAGGGAGGTTCCTTACATTTGTAATGTGAAACCTTCAGGCGAGTTTCTGTTGTCTGATCTTGCACACGCAGGTGGGACTGCCGCATTGCTTTCTGAGTTGAGTCCTCTACTTGACCTTTCGGCTATGACTTTAGAAGGTAGGCCTCTGGGTGAATGCATTGAAGGGGCTAAGGTGATAGACAGGCGGGTCATAAGGTCAATAAAGAACCCCATTTCTAATGAGGGGAGTCTTGCTATCCTTAAGGGAACCCTGGCACCCAATGGTTCTGTGGTAAAGGCAAGTGCAGTACCTCAAGAGATGAAAGTTTTCAAAGGCCGGGCCCGAGTCTTCGATTCAGAAGAAGATTCGATAGGACCTATACTTAACGGAAATATAAGACCTGGCGATGTTATTGTAATAAGATATGAAGGGCCAAGAGGCGGTCCAGGACTGAGACAGATAAAATTCCCTATTCATCACGTCGTAGGAACAGGGTTAGGGAAGTCGGTAGCGTTGGTAACGGATGGCAGAATGTCTGGCACCAATAGCGGCTGTGCAATCTCTCACGTTTCGCCCGAAGCGATGGTTGGAGGGCCCATTGCATGTGTTAGGGACGGTGATAAAATCCTAATCGATATTCCCAAAAGAAAATTGGACTTACTGCTTCCGGAAGAAGAACTTAGGAGGCGGCGATCCGAATGGCAACAGCCTGTACCAAAGGTAACAAGAGGTTTTCTAGGCCTCTATGCAAAATATGTGGAATCAACAGATCATGGGTGCATATTGGGTTAGATCACGAGGGCAGTCTTGGCTTCCCACGCCAAAGGAGGGCTTGGGAGCTTAGCAATTTTATTGGGCGATTACGGGATCACTATTCCTTAGCCTTCATCGAAATCCGGGAGAGGGGAGCAACTGGATGAAAAAATTAGAGGTTTTATTCTTAGGGCGAGATGAGGTTTTGAATTTTCTTAAAATGAGGCAAGTTATTCCAGTGATAGAAAAAGTCTTTGAAGGTCACGGAAGAAATTCGGTTGTGTTATCAGACCCATCAAAAGTGGTGCTGCGCCTGGAGCCCTCAATTAACGGTCATTTTAGTGCGATGCCTGCGTATATCGATCTGGAACAGGAGGCAGTCGCTGGTATCAAATGGATCAGTACCTTCCCTGGTAATCCCAAACAGCACGGATTACATACCTCCTCTGCGATTATGATCATCAGTGATCCAAGGACAGGCTTCCCGGTTTGTTTAATGGAGGCATTGTTTCTTACAGCTTATAGAACAGGTGCAGCCACTGCAGTGGGAGCCTCCCATCTCGCTAAGAAGGATAGCCATGTAATCGGGCTCATTGGAGCTTCATTTCAGGGACGTTATCAGTTGTTAGCATTGGCTGAAACATTTAATCTTTATGAATGCAGGGTGTATGATATAGACAAGAAAGCCTCAGAAACTTATAGGGCTGAAATGTTAGAAAAACTCTCTGGAATCGAAATCAAAATATGTAAATCTTATGAGGAGGCTGTTTCAGGATCTGACATTGTTGTGACAGCCACGACCTATCTTCCTCCCACTCCTTTTTTGGAAGGAGAATGGTGTAAGGAGGGGATGTTGGTTGTTTCCATCGCAGCGGGATCGGAATTGAAACTAGAGGTTTTGAACAAGGCTAACAAAATCGTAGTAGACACAATCGACGGTTGCATGCATCAAGGAGCGTTGTTTCCCTACTTTAAGAGTGGCCAACTGAAAGAAGAAGATATTTACTCTGAACTTGGCCAGATTGTGATAGGTAAGAAGAAGGGAAGAGAAAACGAAGATGAATTCATTCTTTACGTTCCTATTGGTGTTGGGACAGAGGATGTTGCCGTGGCAAGTATGGTCTATAAGTTGGCAAAAGCACAAGGAAAAGGGAAAATGCTATCCCTGGGTTAAGGATAAAGGTGGGACTTGAGAGGGTGTCTGGGGCCAAAGAATCTTACTAAGGTCTGGATACCATCTATAACGCTCCAATATTTACTGCCGAGGAAAAAATCGATGGAGAAGGAGAAAAAAGCAGTTTTAATACACCCGGATGATCATGTTGCTGTGGTCCTTGAGGATGTGGGGAAAGGAGAGGGAGTAAGGTATTGGGATGGAAGGAAACTTCATCTTGTGATTGCTCAAGGCTCGATTTCAAAAGGGCATAAAGTGGCTGTACGATCAATTCGCCCCAAGGCAAAAGTGAAAAAATACGGTATTCCTATAGGCAGGGCCATGAAACAGATCAAGAGAGGGCAGTTAGTACACATAGATAATCTTGCCAGTTTTGTGAGATAGGAGGCTCATGAACCATCCTATTAAAGAATTCCTGGGATACCCCAGAGCAGATGGCCTGGTTGGAACGAGGAACAAAGTTCTGATTCTTGCAACGGTTCATTGCTCATTCATTCCTGCAAGAGAAATAGCTAAAATTGCCCCGAAGGCCATCGTTTTGACACATTATTGGAACTGCCGAAGCACCGGTGAAGGACAGGAGATGGTAGTAGATGGCCTGGTTGAGATGTGTAAGCATCCGAACATTGGGGCGGTCCTTCTTGTCGGCCTGGGGTGTGAAGAAATCTCAGTTAGCTTGATATCCGAGAGGATTTCCGGTTGCACTAAACCTTGGGATGCAATAGTATGTCAAGAGGCAGGCTCCGCTCAAGCCATTGAGAAAGGGCGGAGACTTTTGACTCGTTTGATTTCGAAGACATCGGTTGAAAAAAGAGAAAGGATGAATCTAAGCCACTTGAAGGTGGCAGTACAGTGTGGGGCCTCTGATTTTTCAAATGGCCTCTTTTCAAATCCGGCAGTGGGTAGGACTGTTGATAACTTAATCGAGGCAGGGGCAACGGTTATTTTCAGCGAGGTCGCTGAATTAATCGGAGTAGAGGATCTGCTTGAGAAGAGAGCGGCCAATCGTTCTGTAGCCAGAGAGATCAGATTGGCAATTGAAGATGAACGGAAAAGATGGAGAACGCTTCACAGATCGTTCAATAGCCACGAGAATCATGGGAACGTGAAGGGAGGGTTATCTACAATCGAAGAGAAGTCCTGCGGCGCTGTCCTTAAGTCGGGTTCAAAAAAGGTGCAAGGTGTTTTGGAGTATTCTTCGGAGCGTATTGAGAAACCAATGAAACCCGGTTTATATCTGCAGAACCAGGATGGATATGGCAGTGATGTCGGATCGATAACGGCCATGGTGGCTGCTGGGGCACAAATGGCGGTTTTCACAACGGGTAGTGGATCTATCGTAGGACACGCCATTATTCCTGTGTTCAAGGTAACAGCGAATGATGATACTTACAATCGGATGGCTGATAACATCGATTATTTTGTATCCCCCGGTGATTATTTGTCAAAGGACTCGATAGACAAGGATGGGATGGAGATATTTAAGTCCCTAATGAAAATTGCTTCGGGTGAACAGACCAAGGCAGAGGTGTTAGGTCAAAATGACTTTGCCGTATTAAGGATTGATTCAATGTCAGGGATATCGGAGTCAAGAAGAAAGATTAAACCTCCAAAATGTATTTAAAATAGAATAAAGCAGAAAGGGAAAATGAATGAAGATAACTGAAGTCAGTGCTATCCCAATATCCATTCCTCTTACAGCCCTTTGTCGTATGGGTCATGGGGTGATGCCGGGGCGTAAGATAAGAACGATATTACAGGTTAAAACAGATGATGGCTACACGGGGTTTGGGGAAGTGGAAGGTAATAAAGCAGATTCCATTAACTTCATGAAGAAATGGGTCTTAGGCCACGATCCTTTTCAAATAGAAAAGCTTCGTTGGAAGATTGCGGCCCCTGTCTATTCAAATGAACAAATAGCACAGGAAGAGATTTTTGCTGCCTTCGAGTTTGCGATGCTTGATATTCAGGGCAAGGTACTCGGTAGACCCGTACATGATCTTGTGGGTGGAAAGATGAGAGACAAAGTGAGTTTTACTGCTTACCTTTTCTTTAGGTATGCAAAGAACGGAGAAGGGGGAGAATCAACTCCTCAAGAGCTGGTTGAGGAAGCAAAAAGTTTTGTTTCAAAGCATGGGTTTCAGACTCTAAAATTGAAGGCGGGAGTATTTAACCCTGAGGTGGACGTCGAAACGATTCGATTGCTCAGGAAGACATTTCCCGAAAAGAAGATCCGATTAGATCCTAACGCAGTATGGTCGCCGGAGACTTCAATTAAAATAGGAAAGAAATTGGAAAAGTACGATATTGAATATTACGAAGACCCTTGTTTTGGAATAGAGGGAATGGCAAAGGTCACCCGAAAGGTCAATATCCCGACATGTACAAATATCATTGTGAGAACTTTCAAAGATTTGCCTGCGGTCATTCGTTTGAAAGCTGTTGACATCATCCACTCCGATCCACATCGATTTGGCGGAATTAGAGCTGCTGTTCAATTGAGCAAGATTTGCGAAGTCTTTAATTTAGGGCAGAGTATGCACAGCGGGTTTGAGACAGGAATTTCGCTTGCGGCTATGATCCATACAGCTGCGACTTGGCCTTCCCAACCCTACGCAATAGATTCTACCTATGAGCATCTCGAAGATGATATTCTTGTAAAACCCTTTCATTTCGAAGAGGGACAGATAGAGGTACCTTCTGGGCCGGGTCTGGGTGTTGAGATTGATCAAGGGAAGGTTCAGATTTATGCGGAAGCCTATAAACGTGAAGGGCCGTTTTTAAGCTGGGAGGACCCAAGGCAGCCGGAATGGCACCAACTTTCCCCAAGATGGTAAAGCGATCTAACTGAGGATGATGGTGAGTCCTCAATAGCATTGAATGTTCACACTAAATATAACTCAAAAATTAAAGAAAGGAGTAGGTAAAAATGGAAAAAGTTTTGATGGTGGGTATAGGAGATGTGGGGGGTCATATTGTAGAATTTTTGGCTCGAGATCACAGACCCATAGAGTTGATTCTTGGAGATGTTGATGAAAAAAGAGCTGAACTAAAAATGAATAATGCAATCATTGGAGCCGCTCTTTGTGGTCTCCATCCGCACTTTTCTTGCAGAAAAGTAGATCTAAACAATATTAATGAAACAGCGCAGTTGGTCAAAGAACTTACGCCGAGTGTAGTCATTAACTGTGCGGTTATGCACACGTGGCATCTCATTAGGAGGCTGCCTCCTGAGATTTATAGTAAAATCAGTTCTGCATCACTCGGAGCCTGGTTACCCGTTCAACTTAATTTAGCCTATAAGCTGGCTCAGGCCATCAAGCAGTCCGGGGTAAAGACCCATTATATTAATACTTCGCTCTCTGATTTGACGAACCCTGTGCTGGAGAGATTAGGTATGGCTCCTACCATAGGGATAGGCAATGTAGATAAGATTGCGCCTGCAGTGCAGACACTCGTAGCGAATGAGTTAAAGGTCCCAAGAAGTGATATAACAATCTATTTGGTTGCACATCACCAGCATTGGGTATATCCTCGGGAAGCAGGATATAGAAAAGGCGCACCTTACTATCTGAAGATTATGTTAAGAGATAAAGACATTACCAAGCAGTTTGATACTGACCGGCTGATGTTTGATGGAGTAAAGCTATATCCACCTGGGATCGAATTCACTACAGTTTCAGCCTCCTCGACCATCAGGAACCTTATGGCTCTAATCTTCGATATGGGAATCTTAACTCATTCTCCAGGACCTAACGGTCTACCGGGTGGTTATCCGGTTCGTCTCAGTGCGAAGGGTGCAGAGGTAGTACTGCCCGAGGAGTTGAGTTT
>Ga0154838_1008_pt4 | contig 10794 bp, 9 predicted proteins | sample Rifle2008BG16ft_FD_116142 | JGI IMG/M metagenome (GOLD analysis project Ga0154838, IMG submission 116142) | Deltaproteobacteria bacterium RBG_16_48_10 | reverse complement strand
CATCGAGGGCCTTCTGAACCTCTGTCTCCGAGTCAGAGTCAAGGGAAGAGGTCGCCTCATCCAGGATCAAAATAGGAGCATTTTTTAAGAGGGCTCTGGCAATCGAGATGCGCTGCCGCTCTCCGCCCGAAAGCTTGACGCCCTGCTCTCCAATGATGGTTTCGTATCCTTTGGGGAGCCTCGTGATAAATTCGTGGGCATTGGCCGCCTTTGCTGCCTCCACAATCTCCTGATCCGACCGTTCCAGACTGCCATAAGCAATATTGCTGCGAGCCGTATCATTAAAGAGGATCGTCTGCTGAGTGACGAGGCCGATTTGATCCCTTAAAGATTTCAGGGTGACCTTTCGAATATCATGGCCATCGATCAGGACCTCCCCTTCTTCCACATCATAGAAACGGGGTAAAAGGTTGACGAGGGAGGTCTTTCCAGCGCCACTCATTCCCACCAGGGCGATCACCTCCCCGACCTTCACGGAGAGGGAGATCTCTTTGAGTACCAGTTCCCCATCATATCTAAAATTGACCGTTCGAAAATCGATCCCCTCGAAGATCGGGGGGAGGGGAATGGCATCTTTTTCATCATCGATTTCCGGGATCATATCGAGAAGTTCGAAAACCCGTATCGCGGCTGCCAGGCCATCCTGGATCTCTAAATTCACCTTATTCAAATCCTTAATGGGATTATACAGCAGAAGAAGGGCTGCCAAGAATGAGAAGAAGGCGCCGGGGGTCATTTCTCCCCGAATGACGCTATAGCCTCCGATCCAGATGATCAAGGCTGCGCCAACCCCTCCGATGACCTCCATCATAGGATGGGAGAGGGCCCTGATTCTCATCCGTTTGAGGATCGTCTTAAAGAAGTTATTATTCTCTTTGGCAAAGCGTCTTTTCTCGTATTCCTCCATATTGAAAGCCTTGACAATCCGATTTCCTGTGATGGTCTCGTGGAGGAAATTGGTGATGGAACCCATCCGGATTTGACTCTTTCGGCTTAATTTTCTCAGCCTCTTCCCGAATTCCTTGATGGGAATAAAGGCCAGAGGGAAAACGAGGCAGGCGATGATCGCCAGTTTCCAATTGCGGTAAAAAACAATCCCGATGAGGCCGATAATGGTGAAGACATCCTTTAAAAGACCGGTGATGGCATTGGAGACAGAGGCCTGAATGAGGTTCACATCATTGGTGATTCGAGAGATGACGATGCCTGTTGGTGTTTTCGTGAAGAAAGAAAGGGAGAGGCTTTGAAGATGGTTATAAAGCTTTTCCCTCAAATCAGCAATGATCTTCAGGCCGACAAAGTTCATCAGGTAGGCCTGGCCATAATCGAACACCCCTTTCACAAGAAAGAGGAGGACGATGCCAATAGGAAGGAGAAACAGCATCCTCTCATCCTTTTTCATGAAGACATCATCCAAAGCGGGCTGCACCAGGTAGGCCTGGGCAGCGGTAAGAAGGGAGACGAAGATCATGCAGATCATGGCAAGAATGACCTTGGTCCAATAAGGTTTAATCAGTTCGAGGAGCCGGCGATAAAGAGACATTCCTAACCTATACCCAATGCAAAATGTAAAACGAAAAGCAGAAAAATTCAAAATTCGAAATCCCAATATCGGCTTTCGAGAAAAAAACGACAAATCTCAAAGCTCAGATGTCAAATCAAATCTTCATCCCGCCCGCCGGCCCTTTCCCAAAGGGAGGAGACCGATTACCTTTCCTGCATGAAGGAATAAACGATCCGGGCCGCTCGTTCGGTTGCTCCAGGTTCTCCGAGAGACTGCCGAACCTCGGTCATCGACTCCCTCATCCGCTGGCGGAGAGTGGGATCCTTTAAAATGCGGAGGGCTTCTTCGGCAATTCGCTGAGGGGTCGCTTCCTCTTGGATCAGTTCGGGGACGATCCTTTCCCCTGCCACGAGATTGATGAGCCCAATATGGTCGACATGAACTAAAACCCGGCCAATCCAGTAGGAAAGCCTCGAGACTTTGTAAAGGATGACCATCGGCGTGCCCAGGATGCCGCCTTCGAGGGTCGCCGTTCCTGAGGCCGTGATCAGGAGTTCGGAGATATTCATCACGTCGTAGGTTTGGTCTTTAATGAGAGTGACGGGTAAGGAGGTTTTCTCAAGAAAAGAAGAAACCATGGCCCTCGAGATGCTTGAGGCCAAAGGGATGATAAACTGGAGAGTCGGGATCTCCTTTTGGAGCAGTCGACCCGCATCAAGAAGCGTCGGAAGAAGTCTCTCAATTTCACTGGGCCGGCTTCCAGGAAGCAGACCAATGGCAATTCGCTTAGGGTCTAAGCCAAATTGACGTAAGGCTTCCTCTCGGGACAGGGTTGGTTTGGCAATATCGATGAGAGGATGCCCTACCCAATGGACATCGACCCCCGCATTCTCATAGATGGGAACCTCAAACGGGAAAAAAACGATCATCTTCTTAACCCAACGGGCGATCTGCTTTACCCTTCCAGATCTCCAGGCCCAAACCTGAGGGCTGATGTAATAGAGAACAGGGATATTCCGCTGGTAGGCCTGCTTTGCCAGACGGAGATTGAAGTCAGGAAAGTCAATTAGGACGACCAGATCAGGTTTCTCCTGGTCTAGTGATTGCTTAAGTATTCTGAGGGCTTTTAGGATCGAACGGATTTTGGGAAGGACTTCTGTAATCCCCACCACGGAGAGGGCCCGGGAGGGATAGAGGATTTTCATTCCCGCCCTTTCGAGTCCTGCTCCCCCCACTCCAAGAAATTGGACGTGGGGATCGATACGATGGATCGCCTCGACGAGATGAGTGCCGTGAAGGTCTCCTGAGGCTTCTCCTGCGATCATCAGAATCTTCTTCGAATTCATCCGTTCATCGGGTTCCGGATCCTCTTTTTCTCGAGGATTTCTTGGATCTGCTGGATGATCTGGAGGGCCAATTCCAGGGCCCGCTTCCCATCCTTTCCAGAGACCCGCGGGGGTTTACGGTCCCTCACACACTGGAGGAAGGATTGAATTTCTATCTCGAGAGGATCGACCTTTCTGACGGGAATCTTCTGAACAAGAATCTCGGGAAACTCTCCCTTTCTCGGGCTCTCTTTCTTGCTTGCGAAGACCACCTTTTGAGTGAGGAAGTCGATAGAGAGGTAACCATTGGGTTGAAAAAGACGGATCTTCCGGACCTTCTCCCGGGAGACGCGGCTGGCTGTGAGATTGGCCGTACAGCCATTTTCGAACTCGATTCGAACATTGGCAATGTCGATGTGGGGTGTGAGAACCGGGATTCCCACTGCATGGAACCACTTGACCCTGGCATCGACCCAGCTGAGGATGATATCGATATCGTGAATCATCAGATCTAACACGACATCGATCTCTGTCCCTCTCATCAGGAAGGGACCGAGACGATCTGATTCAATAAACATGGGATTCTGAATGATGCCTTCGAGCGCGAGGAGGGGGCCGTTAAACTGTTCCAGATGACCCACCTGAAGGATCAGGCTTCTCGATTCTGCCAGCTCGATTATTTCCTCAGCCTCCTCGAGGTTTTTGGAGATGGGTTTTTCCAAAAGGACGTCGATTCCCCGAAGCAAGAAATCCTTTGTGATCCCATAGTGAAGCGGGGTGGGAACGGCAATGCTAACGGCCTGGACGCGATCCAAGATCTCCGAATGATGAAAAAATGGTTGGGTCCGGTACTCTTTGGCTATGGCCCTGGCCCGTGACGGATCGATATCCACCACTCCCACGAGTTCCACTGTTTCCATATGGGCATATTTTTCTGCATGGAACTGGCCAAAGTAACCGACACCGACCACACCGACCTTGATCTTTTCCACCTAACGCGTGATCCCCCTCTTCGATTGTTGGATGAACTGGAGGAGGTGTTGGATCTCTGGCAACCGGGTGATTTCATCCTCTCTCAATTGCTTCAGGGCACTCTCTAAAGTCAGATTGGAGCGAAAGATGATGCGGTAGGCCTTCTTCAGGGCGCGGATGGCCTTTTCTGAAAAGTTGAACCGTTTCAGGCCCACGGTGTTGAGACCAAAAAGTTTCGCCCGGCTTCCAGCGGCCAGCATATAAGGGGGAACATCCTGTGAAACACCGGTTAACCCACTGATAAAGGCATGGGCGCCAATCTGGCAGAATTGGTGGATGGCAGAAAGTCCCCCGACAATGGCATGATCTTCGATCACGATATGTCCTCCCAGGGTGGCTCCATTGGCGAGGATCACAGAGTTCCCAAGGTGACAATCATGAGCAACGTGAGAATAGGCCATAAAGAGATTGTTGTGACCGATGACCGTCTTTCCCCCTCCTGGCAGGGTCCCTCGGTTTAACGTGACAAACTCTCGAACAATATTCTGATCACCCATCAAGAGGCAGGTTTCTTCTCCCCTGTAGGCAAGGGCTTGGGGAGCCTCACCCACCGAAGCAAATTGGTAGATCTGGCATTTCTTACCGATCTGGGTTCCTTCTCCAATAAAGGCATGAGATCGAATCCGGGAGCCTGGACCAATGACGACCCCCTTTTCAATGACCGAGTAAGGACCAATTTCAACGTCCCCACCGATTTCGGCCTTCGGGTCGACGACCGCAGTGGGATGGATCATATCTCTTCTCCTAACATGGCTAACAGTTCGGCTTCAGCGACCAGTTTCCCGTCGACAAAGGTGTTTCCTTTAAACCCCCAGATGGATTGGCGATGTTTGGTAATTTGGAGTTCGAGACGGAGCTGGTCTCCAGGGACCACAGTCTTTCGGAATCGGACATTATCGATACCCAAAAAATAGACCGGTCTTTTCTGATCTTCCGGTGGCAACGATTTGAAGGCGAGGACCCCGGCAGTCTGGGCCATGGCTTCTATGATCAGGACGCCTGGCATGATGGGTCGGCCAGGGAAATGGCCTGAGAAGAAGGGTTCGTTATAAGTCACGTTCTTGATCCCGACGATCCGCTTTCCGGGTTCGAGTTCCAGAATCCGATCCACCAAAAGAAAAGGATAAGCATGAGGGAGCAGGGTCATGATTTCTCTGATTTCAATCATCTACTTCTCCTTTTTTTCTAACGAGGTTGCCTCCTCAATCCTGTTGAGACGTTTCTCTAACTCTGCAAGCCTTTTTCTCATCTCCGGCACCTTCGGCATGGCGGTCACCATCCTTAGCCACTCCCGGTGAGGTATCGCAGGGCTCCCTGAGTAAGCCTGACTGGACGACAGATCGTGGGCCACTCCGGATTGAGCCCCCACCATGACATTATCTCCGATTTGGATGTGGCCTGCCAATCCCACCTGTCCGGCAAGGGTCACATTGCTCCCGATCTTGGTTGAGCCGGAGATTCCGACCTGGGCGACGATGATGGAATCCTCTCCAATGACCACATTATGAGCGATTTGGACAAGGTTGTCGATCTTGACCCCTCTCCGGATGATCGTGTTGCCCAGAGCCCCCCGGTCGATCGTCGTATTGGATCCAATCTCCACATCGTCCTCGATTTCCACTTTTCCTACCTGCGGGATCTTTAAATTCTTTCTCCCCTCTTTCACGTATCCAAACCCATCGCTTCCCACCACTACGCCACTGTGAAGGATGACCCGTTTTCCAATGACCATTCCTGGATAGATGGAAACGTTAGGATGGAGGGTGGAGTCTTCTCCGATGCTGGAGTCATCGCCCACGTAGACCCCCGGGTAAAGGGTGACCCGGTCTCCAATGCGACAACGGTCTCCAATATAGACATAAGGATGGACCGTAAGATCTTTACCCAAGTGGGCTGTGGGACTCACCCAGGCCTTGGCGTCCACCCCTTTGGGTTGGTGGGGTTTCTGAGAGAAAAGGGTGAGAATTTTTGCAAAGGCTAAGTAGGGGTTTTTCACACGGAGAAGGGACTTTTCGCTTGAGGTCACCTCAAACGAGACGATGACAGCAGCGGCCTGGGTTTGGCCGAGTTTTGAGAGATACTTTGGATTGGCAACGAAAGTGATCTCTCCCTCTTTCGCCTCCTCAATAGAAGCGACCCCGTGAATCTCAGCCTCTCCGTCTCCAACGACCGTTCCATTGACCCACTCTGCCAACTCTTTGAGCTTCTTCATTCTTCTTTCCTCGCTTCTGATTTCAACCTCAGACTCAATCGATCCCTTGAGAAGTTCAAATTTCAATCCAAATGCCAGATGAATATCAAAGCCCAAAATAACAAATTGTAGCATTTGAAATTTGGAATTCGTTTGACATTTGAGTTTTGTCATTTGAAATCTTAATTTTCATCTTATTTCTTTTGGGTATCATGCAATTTAATGACCCGATCGGTGAGGTCAATGACCTTGGAGGCATAGAGGACGATGGCCTCATTCTTTTCCAGGATCAGGGTATACCCCTCATCAGCCCCTAACTTCTGGATGACCTTTTGAAGGTTCATGGAGATGTTTCGCTCTTTCTCGATCTGTTTCTGTTTGAGATCATTCTGATAGTCCTCTCCCCATCTCTGAAAATCCCGGACCTTGCCCTGATACTCCTTCTCTTTGGCTGTCCTGGCATCCGGGTTCAACATCACCGCCTGTTTCTCCAAGGTCTCTTTCAGCGTCTGAAGCTCTTTCTGTTTTTCACCAATGAGGCGCTGAAATTTTTCGACCTCTTTGGTGATCTCTTTCTTGGCTTCTTTTCCTGCATTGCATTCATTGACGGCCTTCTGAATATCGACAGAACCGATCTTCAACTCTGTAGACAAAGCCGGACCCGTCAGGAACCCTCCCACCAGAAGGGCAATTCCGGTAACCCATCCCATCTTTTTGATGTACGTTGCCATTTTTTACCTCCAAAAACTTTTTGTTCGGTCTTTTTTCCCTTTGTTAGTATACGGCTCCAGCAGTGAAATCAATCACCTTGCTCTTTTCCCCAAACTTCGGACTGGGGTTGAACCCGATGTCGATATGAATGGGACCAAAGGGCGAAAACCAGCGAATCCCGACCCCATAACCTATTCTTAATGGAAACAATTTACTCCAACTATTGGCTCCCTTTCCAAAGTCGAGAAAGACTGCTCCTCTGAGGCCAATCTCACGGGAAAGGGGAAAGACGAGCTCATTATTAAAGACCAACATACGACTGGCGCCAATCGACTCTCCAGTCTCATCTACCGGTCCAGCCCTGCCATATTCAAAACCCCGCATCGTCGTTAGTCCTCCAACAAAAAATTTCTCATAAATTGGGGTTTCCCTTCCCCCGTATGACTGAATGCTTCCCAGCTGGGCACGAAGGTTGTAAACCATTTTAAGGGGTAAGGGATAGAACCAGCTGCCTGTGAACAGGCTTTTCACAAAATAATTGTCCCCTCCTAATATTCCTCCCGCATCCATAACGGATAGCGAAAGTTTGGATCCCCGGTTCGGGGCGAAGAAGTCATCCCGGGTATCTCGGGTAAAGGTAATGCCGAGAGCGCTGGTCATTTTTTCCCCTGCCTGGGCTTGTACAAAAAACGATGCCTCATCCGAAATATTGTAGACATTGATGTTTTCGAGCTTGTAGATTAAGTCGGCACGAAGCTTTGGCGTCAGTTCCTTTCCGAGGCGAATATCTCCTCCCGTGATTTTATAGGAGTAGGTATCAAACTCCCTGGTTTCATGATAGAGATCCGTTCCTGCCGAATAACGATACCCTAAAAAGTAGGGATCGGTAAAACTGAATCTAAAATTCTTGGTCAGCCTTCCTAATGCAAACCTCAAGGACCCGCTGTATCCTAAACCGAAGAGATTGCGGTCGGAAACCGAGGCTGAGCCAATCACCTTATCCAGGGAGCTGTACCCAATGCCGAAAGAGAGGGCGCCGCTGGGCGCCTCCTCCACTTTGACATCAAGGTTGATTTTATCATCGGTGCTCCCACGGGTGGTGGCAAGGTCGACCTCTTTAAAATACCCAGTCCTTTTCAGACGATCCCGAGTGAGATTGAGACCCGTGGCATTGTAGAGTTCCCCTTCTGCAACGAGGAGTTCCCGGCGGACCACCTTGTCCCGGGTCTTCGCATTCCCGGAGATCTGGATCTTTTCAAAGGAGACCCGTTTCTTCTTTTCGATCTCAAAGGTGAGGCTGACGATCAGGTTTTTTGAATCGATAGAGGTTTCCGGGTTGACCTCCACATAGGCAAAGCCCTGGTTGGCAAACTTCTCGGTCAAGGCATTGACGTCTTTTCGGACCTCCGAGTTCCGGTAGACGTCGCCCCGCCTTATTTTGAGGCTTTTGAAGAGGTCCTCTTTCGTGGTGAGAAGATCTCCTTTAAAGTCGGTCGTTCCAATATGGTATTGAGGTCCTTCGGTGATCTCAATCTCGATCCGGATCCGCTTGGGATCGCGCAAATCGATTTTAGCCTCTGAGACCTTCGAATCTAGATAGCCATTATCAATGTAGTAGGCATTGACGAGTTGAACATCATTTTTTAGAACGTCTTCATCGAGTATGCCAGTCTTGGTCAGATAGGAAAGGAGCGTCCACTCTTTCGTCTGTATCACCTTTTTCAGGTCACCGGATGGGATGTGCTTATTCCCTTTAAAGGTGATTTTCTTAATATGCCCTTTCGGGCCTTCGGTGATCTGGAAGGTAACCACAACCTCGTTGGTTTCGAGGGTGTCGACCCTTTCCTCCACTTTCACCCCATAGTACCCCTTCGAAAAATAGAGCTTTCGAATCAGTTCTGCGTTCTCTTTCACCTTTTCAAGGTTGAGGACCGAACGGGTCTTGAGGGTTAATTTCTCTTTGATATCATCCAGCTTCACCTTCTGGTTGCCCTTGATCACGATGTCTTTGATCGAAGGTTTCTCAATGACGATGAAGATCACTTCTTTCCCCTTGGGGGTCGATTTGATATCGACCTGGACATCGGTGAAAAAACCCAGGGCAAAGATGGATCGGAGGTCTTCACGAACCTGATCAATCGAAAAGGGTTTGTCTTCACGACTCTTGACCGCTCCCCGGATGACGCCCTCCTCGACCTTTACGTTTCCCAGAATGGTAATTTTTGAGACGATTTCATCCGCTCCATGGCCAATGGCAATAAAGAAGAGCAGGATCAAAGGGACAAGCCCTATTCGCTTCAACCTTTTCCACTTTCTCTTGCCTTGTGCTGGGTTCATCATCTATCGACCATCCTAATTCAATTTGATTAAAAAGACTAAAATTCTATCCTTCATATCAAATCTTTCCCTGTTTGTAAACAGTCTGGCCCTTATTCCACTGCCTTTCCGTCGATGAGGTGGATCTGACGGGACATCCGGGCCGCTAATTTCAGATTGTGGGTGACGACAATGAGCATGACCCCTTTCATCTGGTTGAGTTCTTGAAGCAGATCAAAAACGGCCTCTCCAGTTTTGGTATCGAGGTTCCCGGATGGCTCATCGGCCATGAGCACTTTGGGTTCCAAGACCAGGGCCCTTGCCACAGCCACCCTCTGCTGTTCGCCGCCAGAGAGTTCGCCGGGTTTATGAGGAAGACGATCTTTGAGACCCACCAGAGAGAGGATGGATTCAGCCCGAGAGGCTCCTTCCTTTTTCGACATTCCCTGGATGAGGCAAGGCATCATGGTATTTTCAAGGGCACTGAATTCGGGGAGCAGGTGGTGGAATTGAAAGACGAACCCAATCTCACGGTTTCGAAAATGGGCGAGCTCTTTTTCGTTCAGCGTAAAGATATCCTTCCCCCCATACAACACCTTTCCCGAGGTCGGTCGATCAAGGGTTCCCAAGATGTGGAGCAGAGTGGTTTTTCCGACGCCGGAGGCCCCTACAATCGCTACCCGCTCTGCATGGGAGAAGGTGAGATCGATCCCTTTTAGAACCTCGACCTGCTTGGACCCATTCCCATAGGTCTTGAAGAGCCGCTGGACTTTCACGACCTCCTTCACACCATTGCCTCCTTTGCCTTCTCAACCGCATTCCGGGAAAGGAGCTCCTTCATCCGGGTAAGACGTTTCAGGGAGATTTCATTCAGAACGAGACGAAGGGACGGAAAACGGTGGAGAATGAGGTCAAGGTCCTCTTTGGTCAATTCGAGCAGTTCCGTTGGCCCGGTCGTTTTCGCATGGGCAGATCGGGATCGGTTGAAGAGGGGGCCGATCTCTCCAAAGAAGTTCCCGCGCTTCACCGTGACAAAGTTGATCTTTTTCCCCTGACGGTCCCGGGTGAATATTTCCACTTCTCCGCTCTTGACGAGATAGAGAGAGGTGGGAGTGTCTCCCTCCTGGAAGATGAATGTCTCCTCAGGGACTTTTCGGGAGTGAAAACGTTTAAAGACCTCTTCCCGATCTTTGGGAGACAAGGGGGAGAATAAAGGAGAAAGGATGAAGAAGGTATCGAGCACCCTCTGTCGAAACAGTCTATTGAGCACTTCCTTCACCCCGGGATAAGCCTTGATGAGCTCGTTGAGTTCTTCCTTGGAGACCTCCAGAATTTCACATTCGGTCAGGGCCTTGACGGTGGCATGCCGCTTTTGATCGGTAAAGAAACCAAACTCTCCAAAGAAGTCCCCCTCCTTGAGATTCCGGATCCAGACCTCATTATCCTTGGCCGTCTTCTTTCTCACCTCGACCTCTCCCCGGATGAGGATCATCAGGGAATCGCCTGGTCCTCCTTCCCGACAGATAAAATCCTCTTTTGAAAAGATTTTTACCTGAACCTGGTCAAGCAGGGACTGAAGTTCCTTCTCCTTCAGCTCAGAGAAGAGGGGAATTGAAGGAAAAGAGCGAAGGGGTTTTGCTTCCCGGGTTTTCTCCCGGTAGAGCTGGGCCAACCGGTCATTGATCTCCCGGGCCGATGGGTCAATCCTCAAGATC
>Ga0154838_1007_pt1 | contig 10817 bp, 8 predicted proteins | sample Rifle2008BG16ft_FD_116142 | JGI IMG/M metagenome (GOLD analysis project Ga0154838, IMG submission 116142) | Deltaproteobacteria bacterium RBG_16_48_10 | reverse complement strand
GGTAATCTCATGAAAAACCGCGATGGCCCCCTTCACCTCGTCCCCTTCTCTTCTCTTTCCCTCGGGAGAAGGGAGGATCCCGACGACGTGGACCTCAAACGTTTTTCCTCCTGGAGCAGGAAGGTTCAATTCGAAAGTAGTACTCTTCCCTTCCTGGATTACTTTTCGAATGGCACCCTCCAGCTCGGCATTCCGTATGATTTCGAGAGGAGTTCGGTCCGTCACGTGGAGGGGAAGTGAGAGGAACTGCCGCAAGGCATCGTTCACCATCAGGATCCGGCCTCTTCCATCGACGACCAGAACCCCCTCTGCCATCCCTTTGAGAACGGTCTCAAAGTAGTCCCTTCCTCTGGAAATCTCTTCGACCTTTTCTCTCAGCTGACTCTCTATCTCCGTGATCACTCTCGATGCTCTTTCCAACTCATCTTTTTCCTCCCCGGTGATCTCCCGGTCCGGACTTCCGGGAGCCCATTGTCGGATTCTCTCCATCAGGGACCGGACCGGGCCGGTGAGGGATCTGAAAACCAGAAAGGTCAGGGGGATGACAATGAGAAGACCTGCCAGGGACGCCAGGAGGAAGGGCTTTTGGAGGGAAGAGATGAAATATCCCTGGATCAGCAGAAAGAGAATGAGGGAGATGAAGAAACCGATCATCAATTTCCGCAGGAGATGAAGCTTCATTCGTTCTCCTCACGGAATCGATATCCCAGGCCCCGGATGGTTTCAATCCAATGTCCTGACGGGCCGAGTTTCTCTCTTAACCGCCGGATATGCGTATCCACGGTTCTCGCATAACCTTCATAGGTGTAGCCCCAGACTTTGTCCAGGAGATGGTCACGGGTCTGAACCCGTCCTCTCCTTAAAGCCAATTCCACAAGGAGCTTGAACTCGGTGGACGTCAAACGAACGGGATTTTTTTTGATGGAGACCTGATGGCGATCGATGTCGATCGAGAGGTCGCCGATCTGGATACGTTTCCCCCTTTCCTCCGGAACCTCCTCCCGGCGGAGGACGGCCTTCACCCTTAACACCAGTTCCCTCGGACTGAAGGGTTTGGTCACATAGTCGTCGGCCCCCAGCTCAAATCCAACGATGCGATCCATCTCTTCAGCCTTTGCGGTGAGCATCAGGATCGGAATCGATTGGGTAAGGGGATTCGATTTAAGAGCCCTGCAGACATCTTTTCCATCCATTCCTGGGAGCATCAAATCGAGGATGATGAGGCTGGGATGGCTCTTTCTGGCCTGCTCCAGTCCGGAAGGACCATCATAAGCCTTCACGACGGAGAACCTGGATTGATCCAGATGGTAGGCGATCAGATCGGCGATATCCTTCTCGTCCTCGATAATCAGAATCGACTTCGTTTTTATCCCCTCCTTTCTTCTCCAATCATAGTTTAACCCATGCTTAAAATCAAAAAGATTTTTGGAGAAAGAAAAGGACACCCCCGGGTAGGTGATTGATGAGCGATAGATTCTATCAGAATTTTCAACCGTTTGGGGGAGAAAGCAATTTGTGAAACTTTTCTTCTTGACAGGAAGTTTCTGAATTGATAATTGGACTGTTGTCATACCAATCTATGAAAGCCTTTCGACCTGTCAAAACGGATAAAATCTCCGAACTCGTTTCCCGGCAAATCAAAAGCGCCATTTTGAACGGGTCCATGAAGCCCGGTGACAGACTCCCGGCCGAGCGTGAACTTGTCAATTATTTCCGTGCGAGCCGGGTCTCCATTCGCGAAGCGGTTAAGAGCTTAGAAACGTCCGGACTTTTGAAAATCAAACCGGGTTCAGGGATCTTTGTGTCCGAAATCAGTCCGAAACCGATCAGCGATTCTCTTTCTTCGATTCTTCGGATTCAAAAGATCTCAATCAATGAGTTAACAGAAGCAAGAATCATCCTGGAACCCCATATCGCAAAATTTGCCGCTGAAAAAATTACATCCGAAGAGCTTGAAGCATTGGAGCAGAACATTCACGAAGCATCGGCGAGGGTCAAATCGAATACGCCCTGCCCGGCGCAGAACATTGAGTTTCACTCTCTTATTGCCGCGACCACCAAAAATCAGGTGATTACCTTAACCATGAAAACCTTGCTGGATGTTGTAAAAGAAATGACACTTGAAATAAAGAATCATTTGCAAAAGAGGACCGAGATTTCCAGACAGGCGGTTGCCTGTCACAGGAAGATTTTGAAGGCTCTTAGAGAGAAGGATTCCCAAAGGGTTTACGAACTGATGTTGAAGGACATACTGCAGGTGCAGGGAGGATTGAAGATAGTCACATCCAGATCTAAATAAGGAGGATCTAATATGGCTTTTGAAGATCACAGAGATTTCTTCGAAGTTCTTGAGAGAGAAAACGAGCTTGCAAGAGTAAAAAAAGAAGTAGATTGGGACGGAGAGGCAGGGGCCATCAGCAGAAAAACATTTGAACATGAAGGTCCGGCCTTGCTTTTCGAAAAGATCAAAGACTACCCCGAAGGATACAGAATCTCCAACGGAACATCTGGGACATGGGGTCGAGTTGCGCTATCGATGATGCTACCCAAGAATACACCCGTAAGAAAGATATACAAGGAATATGAGGAACGCATCGATATCAAAATTCCTCCCAAAATTGTCAAGAAGGCGGATGCGCCTTGCAAGGAAAACATCATGCTGGGGGAAAAGGTTGATCTGAATGAGTTCCCTGCCCCGATGGTGCACGAAGGTGACGGAGGGAGGTATATCGGCACATGGGATGTGGTGGTCAACAAAGAGCCTGAAACAAACTGGACAAACTGGGGTATGTATAGATTCATGGTGCATACCAAAAACTGGTTGACAGGATGGCCTCAGAGCACGAGCCAGCTTGCCTTTATCATGAAGAAAAGCTATTTGCCCTACAATAAACCGATGCCCATAGCGGTTGTCCTTGGGACCGACCCCCTGTCGCACATCGTTGCGACCGCAGGGATCAAGACTTTCGAAGACGAGGTGGACCATGTGGGCGGATTGAGAGGCGAGCCAGTAGAGCTGGTCAAGTGTGAAACGTCAGACCTCCTGGTTCCGGCGCATGCGGAGATCATTATTGAGGGCGAGCTTATGCCGGACCAGATTGCACCGGACGGACCATTTGGTGAGTATCCGGGTTACAGGAGCGGAACCATGTGTGCCGGTGTCGCGGTAAAGGTAAAGGCAATTACATACCGGAGTAAGCCTATCGTCACCATGATCGCTCTTGGCACACCGCCTGATGACAGCTCCATCGCGGCTTCCCTGACTGCGGCCGTGGCGATGAAAAAGGGCTTACTGAGGCATGGTGTCTCTGTGACGGATGTTTACGTCCCTCCCGAAGGGGTAACCCATTTGATCGTGATCGGTGTAACCAGAGGCGGAGTGGAGACCGCGCGGAAGGTCCTGGACTATTTTACCCTGAGAAGAGTCATGACAAACAAGCATATCATCGTTGATGCAGATGTGGATGTATTCAATATGGCTGAGGTGTTGCACTGCTTTGCCACAAGATGCCATCCCGGAAGAGGTATTTTGTATGAGTGGTACGAGGGCCGATCAAACTCCTTAACACCTTTCTATAGCCCCGAGGAAAGGAAGAAGCTAAAAGGGGTTTCAGTTGCCTTCGACAGTACATGGCCACCGGAGTGGGAGAAGGAGATTGTCCCCATAAAAGCATCGTTCAATACGATATACACCAAAGAAACGATTGATAAAGTAAACAAGAATTGGGAAAGCTACGGAATTAAAATTATAGATACCTAAAAACGAGAAGAAAAAAACAGGGAGGATACCCGCTATGAAGGAATGGCAGACTTTCGTGAGAAGGTTTTCAGATATGAAAGAAGGGAATAGGGAACTCTTCATCAAAGACCTGTCTCCAGGTAAAGCCAAGTACAATACGAGGCATGTCTTGGCGAACGTTTCCAAATCGCAAAAAACGTTGAAGAACCCTGATATCCTCTGGATAAGGGGGGAATCCGGTGAAAAAGCCCCGGACCCTTGGTACTTAACGATTGAGCAGGAACTGGAGGAATTTTCCCCGGGTAAACCGTGGGAGGACGTGCTCGAAGCAATAGAAAAGAGGGAAAGAAACAGGGGGTAAAGCGACCCACATGTATTTCGACAAGGCAATATACAGGGTACCGAAAAAATTTTTGTGTTTTTAAGTTTCGAGGCCAGTGATGGGAGAGGTTGAATATTTCGATCAGAAAGTGGAGACAGCAAGCAGGGACGAGACAGGTATGGTCCAGTTTAAGAAACTGGAGACCTTATTGAAAAAAGTCTCCGCTTCCAACCCGTTTTATAAAGAAAAACTTAAACAACATGGGATCGATCTCCAGGATATCCGAAAACCTGACGACCTTCAAAAATTGCCCTTTACCATTAAAAGAGAGTTTGAAGAAGACCAGGAGAGGAATCCTCCTTTCGGAACGAATCTAAGCGAGCCTTTGGAAAATTATGTACAATATCATCAAACCTCCGGGACGACTGGAAAACCCTTGAAATTTCTCGATACCAAAGAGAGCTGGCAGTGGCGTGGGGAGGTGGCTTGTACTATTCTGAAAGGCGCGGGCGTGAAACGAGGCGACCGTATTCTCTTCCCCTTTAATTTCGGCCCCTACACCGCTTTCTGGATCATGTATGAGGGAGCCTGTCAATTAGGCCTTCTTATCATCCCTACTGGAGGATGGAACTCCTTGCAACGGCTCCAGTGTATCATGGAGAACCAGGCGACTATCATCCCCACCACTCCAAGCCATGCGCTTCGATTGGCAGATACCGCAAAGGAACACCATATCGATATTGCCAGCTCCAGTGTGCGAATCCTGATGCTTTCGGGTGAACCTGGGGCGCTGGTTCCTGGAATCCGGGAAAAGCTAGAGAGGCTTTGGAATACGAAATGCTTCGATTACATTGGCCTCACGGAGGTAGGGACATGGGGATTCCAATGCACCGAAGACCCGACCGGGGCCCACGTTATCGAAAGCGAATTTATCGGTGAAGTGGTGAACCCCGAAACCGGACTTCCCGTCGAGGAGGGTACGGTGGGCGAGTTAGTTCTCACGAATCTGGGACGGTCGTGCATGCCTGCCATCCGTTACCGCACGGGAGATCTGGTAAAGGTGAAGAAGGGTTTGTGCCCTTGCGGCAGAACGTTTCGTGTTCTAGAGGGGGGTGTTCTGGGGCGGAAGGACGAAATGATTATTGTACGAGGGGTTAACGTGTTCCCCAATGTCCTCGTGAACGTTGTTGAAACTCATATTCAACCCGGTGATGATTATCAAATTGAAGTGGTTGAAGAAAAAGGGGTCAATGAAGTAAGGATCAAACTTGAGATGAAAGAGGCCGGAGGAAAGGAGGAAACCCAGAGAGCCATCCAGGGTGAAATAAAAAGCAGGCTTAATCTCAGAGTGGAAGTGGAAATCGTCCCCAGAGGGATACTCCCTAAGTTCGACTATAAGGCGAAGCGATTCATTGACAGGAGGAAGGGGGGATTCTGTTAACCATTCAATGAAACCCCCTTTTTGAGAGGGGTATTGAAAGGAGGCATCGGTTATGAAGAAATATTTGGTGTGGGTGTTGATTTTTGGAGTTCTCTTCTTTTGGAACATCAAGGGACCGGTTGCCCAACAGCTTCCGCCGATTCTCAATATCGGAACTCATCCGGTAGGGTCTTTCTTCAACGTCGTCGGCACGGCGGTGGCTACCGTGGTAGGGAAGAACACCTCTATGAAAACCACAGTGAAACCGATGGCTGGTCCTTCAGCCTGGTATCCTATGGTTGGCAGTGGAGAAATTGACCTTGGTGTTCTGAACAACTGGGATGCGGAAAAGGGATATCTTGGAGAATCGACTTATAGCAAACTCTCTGCGGGCAAAGGCTTCCCGGTTCGTCTCATCGCGATCAGTGTGAATAATGCCATCGGATTAACCGTGGCTGCAGACTCGGGGATCTATAAGTATTCAGACCTCAGAGGAAAGAGAGTCGCCGGAAATCTTCCAACCCCCTCCCTTCAATTACAAACAGAGGCCTTGTTGGCCAATGGGGGAGTAAGCTGGTCTGAGATTAAAGCTATCCCTGTCAGCTCGGTCGCTGAAGGTGTGAAGGTGGTGATCGACGGCCGATCGGATGCTTCTGCGACGTGCGCCATAGGCATGCCCATTATTGCAGAACTCCATGCCAAGAAAGGGGCCAGAATCCTTCCCGTCGATCCTTCTCCGGAAGCCGTCAATAGGGTGAAAGCCAAGTTTCCCGGTTATCCCGTCAAAGTTACTCCCGGACCGGGCAGGACGGGAGTGGAGAAAGAACAGTATCTCTGGGCTTACGATATCTACGTGATCGCGCGTGAGGATCTTCCTGAGCAGGCAGCTTACCAGGTTGTGAAGGCTTTATGGGAAAATTACAAAGATCTCGGTGCAATCCATGTGCTCTTAAAGGATTGGACCACCGATAAGTTTGTGACAAAAGAGGCCTTGATTCCGTACCATCCAGGGACGATCAAATTCTACAAGGAAAAGGGAGTCTGGACCGACGAGATGGCAAAGCTTCAGGAAGCCCTCTTAGCAAAGAAAAAATAGGAGATTTCTGAAAAAGCTCAGAAATCTCAGTACGAATTTAGCTCTTTGAAAGATCGACGCGGAGGGTTCACCGGTCCCGCCAAAAGGAGGAAGCGATGGGCCTCAGTGTTGAGCAATCGCTGTTTAAAAAAGTAAAGTGTTACGATTTTCGAAGGAAGGTTTGAAATGGCAGACCCCGGAGAAGAATCGAGATTTAGAAGGCTCAGCGGGATATTCGGTTATTGGGAAGACATTTTACTTGTCTCCGTACCTCTCATCGGCGTCATCTCCATTTTAAACCTTCCTTTATATGTGGGTCTGACTTTTTTCATCCAGCAATATTTTGCGATTTTTTTTGGATTGCTCATGGCCCTTGTTTTCATCCTGGTCCCGATGAAAAAAGGGGCACCCAAGGACCGATTGCCATGGTACGATTTGGTATGTTCATTGCTGGGCTTGATGGTTGGGGCCTATCTCGCGCTCTACTACAAAGAGATCGTTGTTGAATTGGGACTCCTTGTTCCTTCCCGGATCGTTCTCGGAACGATTGCTATTGTTCTTGTTTTGGAGGCTTCTCGTCGGGTTTTGGGCTGGCCCTTCCTGACGATCGTCCTTCTTTTTATGTTCTATGCCTTGTTTACTTTCCTCTTTCCCGGTGGATTATATGGAAAGGGAGTTTCATGGGCGCGTCTCTCTACCTTTCTCTATCTTGATCCGCAAGGAATCCTCGGCATTGCGATCGAGGTCTCGGCGACGGTTGTCTTCGCCTTTGTCTTCTTCGGACAGGCCCTTTTCAGGACCGGAGGGGGCGAGTTCTTCACAAACTCCGCCATGGCCCTCATGGGCCGGTATCGGGGAGGACCAGCCAAGGTGGCGGTTTTGGCAAGTTCCCTTTTCGGAACGATCTCAGGCAGTGCCGTTGCCAATGTTGTCACGACCGGATCCGTCACCATTCCATTGATGAAAAAGACAGGGTATCCTCCCTTTTTTGCTGGAGCCGTTGAGGCCACGGCTTCCAGCGGAGGACAAATTATGCCGCCCATCATGGGGGCGGCCGCCTTTCTGATGGCAACCTTTCTGGGCATTTCCTACGCCAGTGTGGCTATTTCAGCCGCTATTCCCGCACTCCTCTATTACCTGGCTGTATTTATTCAGGTTGATTTAGAGGCGGCGAAGAACGGACTAAAGGGATTGCCCTCAAACATGCTTCCTAAATTAGGGGGTGTTTTCCAGAAAGGATGGCCCTTCTTTATTCCGCTTTCCATCCTTATCTATACCCTCTTTATCATGATGGTCGAACCTGATAAAGCCGGATTATATACGACCGCATCGGTTTTTCTCATTTGCTGTATTCGGAGGGAGGATCGACTCAATCTTAAGAGCGCAGTCAAAATTCTTAAGGAGACCGGGGAGGGGATGCTGGAAGTTGGGGTTGTCTGTTCTGCTGCTGGGTTAATCATCGGGATCGTATCCCTCACCGGCCTGGGGTTCACTTTTTCCCAGACTCTTGTCAACTTGGCAGGGGGGAGTACTTTCATTCTTCTGATTTTAGGCGCCGTGGGAGCTATCATTCTGGGCATGGGGATGACCGTAACGGCCGCGTACCTCCTCATGGTCATTTTGATCGCCCCTGGCCTTATTCAATTAGGGGTGGCGCCTTTGAATGCCCATATGTTTGTCTTCTATTTCGCCGTGATGTCATTCCTTACCCCGCCCATCTGTCTGGCCGTCTATGCGGCAGCCTCCCTGGCTGGAGCGGATATGATGAAGACTGCCTATCAAGCGATCAAATTGGGCATCGGTGCATACATTGTTCCTTTCCTATTTGCCTATCATCCTTCGTTACTGCTTCAGGGAGGTCTGATAGAAATCATTCACGCTACCATGACGGCGCTCATCGGCATCAGTCTAGTTGCGATTGGGGTGGAGGGGTTTCTGTTTCGAAAATTAAATTGGTTCAAAAGGGTCTTGCTCATCCTTGGAGGATTGGGATGTATGATACCCGGCTGGAGAAGCGATGTGATCGGTTTGGTGATCGGTATTCCCATACTCTTCTGGGAATGGAAGGCCAATCGACGGGTTAAGAAATACGAGATCGCCTAACGGAAAGGGAAGATGCCCCGATGCCTTACAGGGATTTAAGGGAATTCATTGAAAGGCTCCGATCAGAGAAGGAGCTTTTTGAGATCTCCACAGAAGTGAATTGGGACCAGGAAATCGGAGGCATCGTTAGGAAAAACCTGGACCTTAAAGGGCCGGCCCTCGTTTTCAAAAAGATCAAAGATTCTCACTTTCCACTCTTTACTTGTGGACTCTCCACGTATCCCCGACTTTCTCTCTCCTTGGGCTTACCTGCACACAAGACCTTAGAAGAGATCGTGTCGGAATTCAGAAGAAGAATCAAAAACCCTATCAAAGCGAGACAGATAGAGAGGGGGCCCTGCAAGGAGAACATTGAGAGGGGAGATCAAGTTGACCTCTTCAAACTCCCCGTCCCTCTATGGCAGGAAAGGGATGGCGGGCGATACCTCGGAACATGGCATGGCGTTGTTACGAAGGATCCAGAAACGGGATGGACAAATGTTGGGATGTATCGAACGATGATCCAGGACCGAAAGACACTGGGAATACTGATTGCCCGCGACCAACATATCGGGCTTCATTATGAGAAATATAGAAAAATGAATAGATCCATGCCCGTGGCTATTGTGATCGGTATGGACCCTGTCCTTCCACTTGCTTTCCTAACACCCATTCCAGCAGAGATGAGTGAGTATGATTGCGCAGGGGGGTTAGGAGGTCAGGCAATTGATTTGACAACGTGTGAAACCGTCGATTTGGAGGTCCCCGCTTCGGCTGAGATCGTCATAGAAGGAGAAATCCCTCCGGAGGAGAGAAGGGTAGAAGGCCCCTTTGGGGAATGGATGGGTCACTATGGAGGAAAGCCCGGACCGAGACCCGTTATCCATGTTCATTGCATCACCTATCGAAACCATCCGATCTTCAGGGGGGCTCTTGAAGGAAAGCCGATCAATGAAGATCACATCTGCACTTCTGTTGCCCTTAGCGCTTTGGCCCACAATTTCTTAACCGAGACGATGGGGATCCCCGGGATAAGGGGAGTCCATTTCCCGGCAGCTTCTGGCGGGTGGGGAATGGCGATCCTTTCTATGAATCAACGTTATCCCGGACATTCGAGAACAGCTGCCCATGCCCTTCTGGGAAGCAAAGTGGGATCTTTCTTGAAAAATGTGATCATCACAGACGAAGATATCGATCCTTATCATCTTGAAGAGGTGTGGTGGGCCATGGTCTCAAGAGTCCAAGCTTCGAGGAGTCTTACCGTTCTAAGGAGAGGAAAGGGAGCTTTCATGGATCCCTCACAGCTTCCGGAACTTCAGGGATTTACAGACACCCTGATCCTAGAGGCTGTCAAACCCTATGAATGGCAGCCAAGGCCCGAATGGGGAAACGACAGATTTCCTCCCATTGCTTATCCATCAAAAGAGGTCATGGAGGGGGTTGAAAAAAAATGGAGGGAACTTGGAATTCCCTCAAAAAAATAAAGGAGCCTACTCATGAAGATCGATATCTTTGCTCACATTTTTCCAAAATCCTACTTCGATAAGATGGTCAAGGTGGCGCCGGGCGGGAAGGACATGCACAAGCGGGTGAGAAACGTTCCGTCCATCGTCGATCTTGATGAGCGGTTCAGGATCATGGACAGATTCGATGAATATGTTCAGGTGATCTGTCTGGGCTCGCCACCCATTGAGGTGTTTGGACCTCCTTCGATCTCGAGAGAGATGGCGAAGTTGGCCAATGACGGGATGGCGGAGCTGGTCCGGAAACATCGGGATCGTTTTCCCGGCTTCATCGCCTCTTTGCCCATGAACGACCCCGAAGGGCTCCTGGCGGAAGCAGAAAGGGCGATCAAGGAACTTGGAGCAGTAGGGGTCCAGGTATTTACCAATGTGTTAGGGAGACCTCTTACCCGGCCTGAAACAATGCCCCTCTTCGATCTCATGGCCAAACTCGACCGGCCCGTCTGGATCCATCCGGCGCGGGGAGCCGATTTCCCGGACTATAAGGAGGAACCCAAAAGCCATTATGAAATCTGGTGGACCTTTGGCTGGCCCTATGAGACGAGCGTAGCCATGGCCCATCTGGTCTTCTCGGGGCTTTTCGACAAATACCCGGAGATCAAGATCATCACCCATCATTTGGGAGGGATGATCCCTTACTTTGAAGGAAGAGTTGG
>Ga0154838_1144_pt1 | contig 11097 bp, 11 predicted proteins | sample Rifle2008BG16ft_FD_116142 | JGI IMG/M metagenome (GOLD analysis project Ga0154838, IMG submission 116142) | Deltaproteobacteria bacterium RBG_16_48_10 | reverse complement strand
AAGACGACTCCGTTTGGCCATATCCAATAACGATCTCCCTGACTCCCATCTCGTCCACCACCTTCTTCATCACCTCCATGGGACACTGAGCCCCGCCCATAATCCCTGTCCGAAGAGACTTGACATCGGAGGCTCGATATCTTGGGTCCTCCATTAAAGCAATAAAAGCACTGGGAGACCCGTAAACGGCCGTGCATCGCTCTTTTTCAATTGCCTCGAGAATCTTGGGCGGGTCAAAGGTCTCACCAGGAATGACAAGTGTTGCCCCTTTGATCACCGAGGCCAAGGTAACGCAAACACAACCAAACATATGGGATAAAGGAACAGAGAGACAGAGTCGGTCCTTTTCAGTCAATCTCTGATTCTCCGCGCTCGCCAGCGTTGTGTTAATAATGCCAAAGTGTGTCGACATCACGCCTTTTGGAGCTCCGGTTGTTCCCGAAGTGTAAAGGATGGTTACTGTATGATCCTCACGACAGGAGCCCTGTCGTTCGGCCAACATTCTATCCGGAATATCCCTCCCCATGTCCAGGATCTCCCTCCAATGGAACATACCACCAAAGGTCCGACCTGACATGAGGATAATATTTTGGAGCTCCGGGAGCGCCCTGCCGTGTAACTGGCCAGGGATTGCCTCCTTCACTTCCGGGCAGAGTTGACAGATCATGTCGATATATTCAGACCCTTTGATTCCTTCTGCCATGATAAGAGACCTCGAATCGGACTGGCGCAGGAGATATTCGAGCTGCTCGACTTTGCAGTTGGTATCGATGCTTACGAGAATCACCCCTATCTTTGCCAACGCCAATTGAGTCATTGTCCATTCCCAGCGATTTGGACTCCACAGGGCCACGTGATCTCCTTGTTTGAGGCCGAGCTTCAGAAATCCCCTTGCCATCTGGTTCACCATTGCCAAAAGTTCTTTATAGGAGTACCTCACCCCCTGGGAAAAATCCACTAAGGCCTCTTTCTCAGGAAATTTCAAAGCGACTTCATCCAAGAGCTCGCCCACGGTCTTTCTCACCAAGTCCATTATTCTCCTCCGTTCTTCGCTATCCTTCCTGTGCCTGTCGCCTCAGCCATTCTGACCAGATTCATATACCCCAAAAGATCACCCTTGCCAAGGAGGCTGTAAGGAAATCAGCCATAGATCGGTACGGCCACTTCATCTTCTTCCTCGATAATGTGGCAGACCCGCATCAATATTGTGTCTACATTCCGATAGTAAATATTTGCAGCCCTCCAGTACATCCGTTCTAATCTTTCCTGACATTTGAATATTCCCTTAGGAACAAGGGCCCCCAGACCGAGGATGCTTACCGAGGATGCTTTTCGCTGAAGCAAGCATATCATCGGGCCGATAACCCAAAAGCTCCTTTTCAAGGGATGATGCGCTCATCATGCCGAATACAGGAATACTATTTCGCCCAAACAAATTCGTTATCTCTTCGACTATCTTTGTCATGCGGATCCTCCCCATCAAAATCTATTAAATGCTCCAATCAATACTTTTTTAAAATTCTCAATCTCGCCCCTTGAGTATCCTTCTTTGATTTGCTCGTTCAACTTTTTAACGATGGGCAAAGCCTTCTTCGCCACCTTATTTCCTTTTTCAGTGAGATGAACTAAGTAAACACGCCGGTCATTCGGGTGATCACAGCGTTTTACATACCCCGATTTTTCCAATCGGTCAATCAAGCCTGTGACCGTTGGATTCTCAAGCATCAATCCCTGACTGATCTGGGTGAGACTTAAACCATTATTCTGCTGAAGAAAAAAGAGAAGCATGACCTGGATGGGAGTGACTTCGATCCCGCTCTTTGAAAAGGATTTTTGGAGCTTGATGATAAGTTTCTGATATACCTTTGATATTAAAAAGATAAGCCGGTCTTCAGCAGCCACGCTTTAGCCCTTTAGATTGAATTTTATATGCTAAAGTTTAGCATACTAAATAAATCTTTCAAGAAAATATTTTTGGATTTATCCCTATTCCTCGTTCGATGTTTCAACGTACAGTTTCATGCTCTGTACGTGAACTTCCACCTGCAAAACATATTCTTGGGATGGGTCTTCCCTCCTGGGTCGGACCAAGGTAACTATTGGATTGAGTTGACATGGAAAAAGGGGGCCTATTTTCAGCCTTAGAATCGCAATTTTGGGTTCGAATCCGACCCCACGTCCACCCCAAGATTTAGCTGCATCCCTTGACATTCAAAGGTATTTTATTTACCTTTGATAATTGAGATGGAGGCCTGAGGAACCGGATTCTGAATCCTTGATCCTTTCCTATCAAAGAAGCAAGGGGTAATGTGAAAGCCGGAAACATATCGTTTGGAGATCCTCAAGAAAAGAGACCGACCCATGTCCTGCAGAGCTTTGTGGGCATTTTCGAGGGAAAAGGATGGCTTAACCAGTCGCTGCGAATTAAGCACCGCGACAGAAGGTATCGGATTTGCTGCACGGAGAGGGAGTTCCTGGCCTATCGGATTAACGATCACTGCAGTGTCTTACCGGGTATTCCCGGCTGGTCCGTGTGTATTGTTACCCATGATCAAATTGTCGAGGATTCGGACATGTCGGCCTTCTCGTCTTCTGAACCCAGCGCGCACGAATGGTTGCGTTGTATCGCCGAAGAGGATTTTGAACTTATTTGAGGGGTCTATGGATATCATTGTTTCGGGGTCACTGGCATACGATCGGATTATGGATTTTCCGGGACACTTCTCGGACCACATCCTCCCTGGAAAGATACATGCCTTGAACGTCTGTTTCCAGGTGGACGGCATGAAGGAAAAATTTGGCGGCACGGCGGGGAATGTTGCCTATGCACTCACCCTCATGGGAGAAAGGCCTAGAATCTCCGCTACCATTGGCCGTGATTATCATCAATATTTCAAATGGCTGGCGAAGAATAGGATCTCCAATGAAACCATCAAAATCGTCGACGACGAATTCACGGCAAGCGCCTACATCACCACCGACAAATCAGACAACCAGATCACCGGGTTCAACCCGGGCGCTATGAAGTACTCCTCCTCTTTGGATTTTGATAGACTCAATCCAAAGGAGACCCTGATGATCATCTCCCCCGGTAACCTCGAAGACATGGTGAACTACCCCCGCTTTTGTAAGGCCAGGGGGATCGACTATATCTTTGACCCTGGGCAATCACTCCCCATGCTGGATGCGAAAGATCTGATCCAGGCCATAGAAGGGTGCCGGATTCTCATCTCCAATGATTATGAATTAGATCTGATCATGAGCAAGACCGGGCTCAGCAAAGAAACATTGCGTCGGCGGGCCAGAACGATCATTGTCACCCTGGGAGAGTTGGGTTCGAAGGTTTTCGCACCGGATGGTGAAATAAGCGTTTCTGCTGCTAAGCCGACGAGGGTAGAGGATCCGACAGGCGCCGGCGATTCATACAGGGGCGGACTAATCAGCGGTCTGGTCCGGGGAAAAGACATCGGACAGTGCGCCAGGATGGGCAGCGTGTGCGCTTCCTTTGCTGTGGAGTGCTACGGCACTCAGGAGTACAGGTTTAGCCCCGAGGAATTCAATGAGAGGCTCAACGGTTGCTCCAGGTAGTTTCGACGGAAAGCTTTTCCGTTTGTCCAGCCCTCCTGTCACCTTTCGAACAAAACCTCCGTGTGCTTTCAGCCTCAGGCATCGGTAATGATGCATTTCATCATTGTTCATTCCACGTTTCAATGGAACAACTTCATCCCCTTAAGGTGAACCTCCACTTGCAAAACAGATCCCTGGGATGGGGATCGGGTGGTGCAAAAAGGCACTCTATTTGAATACGCTCGTCGATCTCTTTGGCAAAACTCGTGAACTCACCCCGGTGCATCTCTTTACACACAAATTCGCCTAAACCCCTCTTGAGACGGGCTTCTTGGGTGGGACAGCTGGGAACGGTGATGATCACTTCGTCTTCCTTTTCATCAATCTGATAGCCCACCAGAATGGTCCAGGGAAAGTATCTCAAGGCTTTTACAAAACCCTTAAGGCCTTTCTCTTTCACTCCAAAGCGTTGGATAAGATCTTTTGCAGCCATTCCGCCAACACGGCCCCACACCTGTTCATTGAGCCTTTCGGCTGTGGGTTGATCGAAGGTCTTAGCCACATGTATAAACCAGAAGGCATCCATAACCCGGTAATGCCAGAGTAAAAATTGGATATAATTCTTAAGTGCCCGTTCATCCATCTTCTCAAAAATCTTAATATCCATTTCTTTCTCCTATTCTGAAATTTCGAATGGAGCGAATAGTAAACTATTGTCATTGATCATAAGTGATGTCGCAGCCATTTCCGATTTTTTGATCTTTCAATTCCTTAACCTCATAACCCCTTCACCCCCGATCTCCTCATCTTCCTATCGTCTGCTAGAAGGAGCGAGCCTTGCGATTCGTTCGACCAAAGGAGGATGAGAATAGTAAAACCATGCGTAAAGAGGATGCGGGCTCAGATTGGCCAGGTTATCTGCCGCCAGCCGCTTCAGTGCAGAGCCCATGGGCTCCGCCGTCTCCGTGAGTTCCAATGCAAAATCATCCGCCTCGCGTTCGAATCTCCTTGAGATGGCCGACTCCAGGGGCTGAGCAAAAAAGCCAAGCACGCTAATGAACGTCCCGATGAGAAACAATCCGACATAGATATTCGATTCTTGAAAGCCAAACGTCTCATAGATCAATGGCCAGTCCAAAAATTTGGCCACGGCATAAAACGAGACTAAAGAGAGTATCTCCAAAGGAACGAGCATCCGAAGGACATGTCTTTTCTTCCAATGCCCCGCCTCATGGGCCAGAACCGCCAGAATCTCTCCCTCGGTGTGAGAGGCTAAGAGGGTGTCATATAGAACAATCCTTTTAGTCCTACCCAGACCGACGGAAAAAGCATTCGTATGCTTGCTTCGCTTACTCGCATCCATCTTGAAGATTCCTTTGGCCCGGAGTCCAACTTTTTCCATCAAGGTTCGGATGCGGTTTTCCAGTCCTATGTTTTCAATCGGATCAAATCTGTTGAACAGAGGAAGAATGACTACTGGAAACAGCCATAGCAAAAGCAACTCAAACCCGCCGACCAACATCCACGCCCATATCCACCAGACGTCCCCTCCATAAATGACTAAGACTAAGAGAAGGCCGAGAAGCAGACCCCCCATGACGGCTCCAATAATGATGCTTTTGAATAAATCCGAAACCCACACCTTGAAATTCATCACATTAAATCCATAACGCTCTTCAATCACAAACGCTTCGTAAAGGCTGAAAGGGACGCGAAGCAGGTTGGCGGATATCGAGAGAACAGCAAAGAAAATCAAACCACTCACAATCTGTCCGTATTTCCACAGGCTGATGGTCTTAACCAGCCAGGGTAAGAACCCAGAGAGCAAAATAGCCAGGAAAAGTCCTTGGTTGGCCAGTGCGGCAACCATGGTGAAATTTTCAGAATCCACTGTATAAGCAGAGATTTTTCTTAACTTCTCTGGGTGGATTATATCGTGAAAGACTTCTGGAACAGTTGTCCCGTGCTGGCGGAGGTAGGAAATATTCAGCCAGTTAAGATAGATTTGGGCCCCGGACCGTAATAAAAAAACGGCAAGAAAGATTTGAAGCAAGAGATTGAAATGAATCATGAGAGGGGGATGTTACTTACTCGATTTCTTTTTCTTACCTCTCCTCCTGGAGGGACGAACTGTTTGCTTCACCCTGCCTGCACTTTTCTTTTCAACGAGTTTCCTGACCTCACGTCGGCCGAGCTTTCGAAGGGCTACTATCACGGCCTTCTTCTTCTCACTTGGCTTGAACTGTCCGCTTTCCCAAAGATGCACTGCCCCGACGGTAACCCCTGTCAGAATGGCGAGCTCTTTCTGGGTGAGGCCCAAATGCCCGCGAAGGCTTCGAATCAGGCGGGGAGAGAATCTCGACACCTTCACCTCTTCCGGGGCCGCCTCCAGTGGCATCTCTCCTTTTTCCAACTCTTTTTGCTGCTGGGCCGTGATCCGCTGAAGCGTCAAAACGGCTTTGCGAAGTTGCGAGACCGCACTCTTCAAGGACCAGACATCCCGACCTAATGGAACAGAGGTTTTTCGCACTTCCCTTTTTGCCAAACGTACAATTTCAGATTTGATGATCCCTTCGACCTTGCCCATAAGTTTCTCCTCCTTTATTTTATTTAGAAATAATAAACCGCATCGCCCATAGTGGATTGTTAATTGAGAGATTTGGGAATTTAGGAATCCGCAATTCCTAAATTCCTTAATCCTATATTAATCAAAAATTTTGCCGGGATTCATGATTCCATTGGGATCCAAAAGCTCTTTGATCTGTTTCATCAAGAGGAGGCTTTCCCCATGCTCTTTCTTCATAAACTTTTTCTTTCCAATCCCAATGCCATGCTCTCCGGTCGCTGTTCCACCGCATTCCAGCGCGAAATAGACAATTTCCTCCTCTGCCTCTCGAACCCTCTGCCATTGTACCTTTTCTTCAGGAATCCCCAAGATCTCCATGTGGAGGTTGCCGCTTCCCGCGTGGCCAAAGGCATATCCTTTTAATCCTTTCTTCTCAATAATCTTTTGACCCCATTCCACCATCTCCGAATATTTTGAGATGGGTACGGCCGTATCGATCACCAGAGGATAAAAACCGGGGTTGTTTACCTTGATGGATTCGCGGACTCCGTACCGTGCCTCCCAGAGGCGGTTTCGTTCCTCCCTCCCAATTCCTGAATCGAACTGAAGGGATCGGTGCTCACCACAAATCTCCTTCACTATCTCCAGCTCTTCTTTCAAACCCATAGCGCTTGCGCCGTGAAACTCGATGAAGAGAGTGGGCCTTTCTTGCAAGGAGAGGTTCTTAAACTGGTTAACGGCCCGAACCGTTGGAGCATCCAGGAATTCCAGAGCAGCCGGAGACAGTCCAGACCGCATGATCTGGAAAACGGTGTCGGTGGCTTCACGGATAAGATTGAATTGCGCCACAGCAGCCATGAACTCTACTGGGAGACCGATCAGGCGAAGGGTAACCTCTATGACGACACCCAATGTTCCTTCTGAACCGACAAAGAGACGGCAGAGATCGTAACCCGATGAACTCTTCACCGCATTTGTTCCAATCCGGATGACCTCTCCAGAAGGAAGGACAACAACCATGCTGAGGACAAAATCCTTCGTCGCACCATACTTAACCGTCCTGATCCCGCTGGCATTATTAGCCACCATTCCCCCAACGGTAGCCGAGGCCCCGGGGTCTGGCGGAAAGAAAAGGCCAAAACGGGACAGGTATTGATTCAATTCCTTATAGAGAACCCCTGCTTCCACACGAACCTGAAGGTCTTCTGTCCTTAGCTCCAAGACATGGTTCATCTGCTGAAGATCTAGAAGAATGCCTCCCTCTACAGGGATGGGATTGCCTTCTAAACTCGTCCCGGCCCCCCATGGAGTAACCGGAATCCGTCTCTCATTAGCCATTTTGAGAATCTGGCTGATCCCCTCTGTACGAAGCGGCCAAACCACAACGTCAGGCTTTCGCTTCTGATGAAAAGATTCATCTTTACTGTGGAGCTCGAGAACGGATTCACCCGTGGACACCCTTTCCGGCCCCACCATCTTCCTGATAGACTCCAATTCTCTTTCTGTCACCCTTCCATATTCCATGGATGCTTTTCATGCCCCCGCCTCTAAACATCTGCCGGAAGCCCTAGGCGTTAATTTATCAAAAAAAATCCTAAATTCCAATATCGGGCGAAGCGTCCGCCTCGGACCAATCCGAAACAATTCCGGTATTCGAATTTCGTGCTTCGAATTTCGAATATGTTACTGCTGGCCATCATTTCATTTATTAGAGATTATCTGTTTCTCCATTTTGAAAATCAATGCCTTTCCTTTTTCGATCCCCTTTCGCTTATGGATGAGCCAATTCCTCCTGGCTTTTACCCTCTTTTGAAGCGATGCGATATTTTCTTTTACCCTTTTCTCTGAAGGTGTCCCAATGGAGAGAGTCTGAGCCAATATCTTCTCCGGTCTCTGCATTTTCTCCACGTCTTTCTCTGTAATCAAAATATTAACCTTCATCTCAGTGAGGGCCTTCTTTAAACTCTGATAGGAAACCTTTCCTCTCCCTTCTTTCTCTGAATATTTCACTGCTTTTTCCATCACCATCTTTGCCTTCCGCATTGGAAGAGATCCGTGACGGACCAACCCCTCCATCAAGGCGGTAGCTCCGAGAAACTCCTCCTGAGCTTGCTTAGATATCTGAGTCTTATTAACTTGGAGGAGCCGAAGGACATCGGTCATGACCGGTAGGGCAGGTTTCGATTCGTCTACCAAGTCCATAATCCAATACTTCGTCCATTGGGTATCCCGGTTATACCCCATAAAGAGAGCTTTGCCGACAGAGAGAAGGCTGACGACCATCCCATGGGCAAACGATGTCTTTGCCTTGATCACTTCTAAGGAACAGGGGTTTCGTTTCTGCGGCATGATCGAACTGCCTGTGCAATGTCGGTCATTCAATCGCACCATATTGAATTCACGGGTGGATAAAAGGATCAGCGTCTGAGCCATGGTAGAGAGATGATCCATCATCATGGCTGCATCATAGGCCAGTTCTACCTCAGGTTCCCATCGCTGGGTGATGGGATCGGTTACATTTTCTGTCGGTCCATCAAACCCCATGAGCTTTGACGTCAACTGCCGATCCAGATTGAAAGAAGTGCCATACCCGGCTGCCGCGCCCAAAGGATTTTTATTAAAGAGATCAACCCAGTGTGTAAATCTCCGGGCATCTCGCTCGAGGGCTTCGGCGAAGGAAAGGAGGAGGTGACCGAAGGTGGTGGGTACGGCATGCTGGTGGTGGGTATAACCCGGCATGACCGTCGAATGATGTTCTTCAGCCTTTTGGAGAAGTGCCATGATGAGAAAGATTAATCCTTCAATAAACTCTAAGGCCTGGTCCCGAAGATAAAGACGCATGTCGAGGACAATCTGGTCGTTCCGACTTCGACCCGTATGGACTTTCCCTCCAGATTCGATTCCCACTCGTTCAATGAGGTAACTCTCAATGTTAGAATGGACATCTTCTTTCGACGCATCTAATTCAAACCGTCCTTTTTGATGAAGCGTTTCTATTTCCCTTAATCCCTTGAGGATTTTCTTTCCGTCCTGTTTCGAGAGGATGCCCTGACGGCAGAGCATGAGAATATGGGCCCGATCTCCCCATAGATCATAAGGGATCAGCCGTTCATCGCACGGAGGAATCCCCCTGACATCCCTCCCCGAAAGGAATTCGACCATCTCCTTGGAGGGCAGTTCTTCAAACCGCCCACCCCATAACTTTTCAATCTTCATCGCCTATCCCCTAATCAATCAAAATTAGAAATGGATAGTCTTTAATATTCCCGAACCTTTTTAAATTCCAAATTACAATTTCCAAATCCCAAACAAATCCCAACCTCCAATTTCCAATGACGAGGCCAATTTAGAAAACTGGGATTTGGGTCATTGGTAATTATTTGTGATTTGGTGCTTGGGATTTGGTGCTTATCCTAAATATGCACAAATACATTAAGCAATTTCTTGATACAATACAACCTAACTCATAAGATCCTACTTTATTTTCCTCTTGGCTAAAATCTCAAAGGGTAGTCCCCGGATAAAAGCGGCATCCGCGCAGCGCCTCTGGTCAAAACCAGTGGTTTTAATGGAACGGATCTCCGGTGAGAAGAGACTCGTCTTCGATTCTCGCTGGACGATCTCGATATTTCCTTTATAGAGTTTGACCTTGTATTTCCCGTTGACCACTTTCTGAGATGTTTCAATAAAGGCGTCAAGATCATATCTCAAAGGATGGTAGGCCATCCCGTGATAAATTAAGTAGGCCCACTTCTGATCGATCCCTTTCTTAAACTGAACCTCGTCTTTGGTCAGGCAAAACTGCTCCAGGTCTCTGTGGAGTTTGAGAATGATCGTTGCTGCAGGCGCCTCATAGATCTCCCTGCTCTTAAGATCCATGATCCCGTCCTCAAACATATCGATTCTTCCGATGGAGTGGGTTCCTCCGATGCTGTTCAACTCAGGGATCATCTCACCCAGAGGTCTTCTTTTTCCATTCAATCTGACTGGGATTCCGTTCTCAAACTCCAAAGTGAACAAGGCAGGTCGATCAGGAGCTTTTTCAGGGGGCTGATACCACATCCAGATATTATCGGGAAGGGGCTGATTCAAATCGATGGCACCACTGGCGATCGATCGGCACCACATCGTCTTGTCATCGCCCCCGGTAATCATCTCTGTTACCGGAACACCCCATTCCTTACACAGTTCCTCTTCTTCCAATCGGGTCAAATCGAAATCCCGCACCGAGACGAGTATCTTCAAATTTGGCGCAAACATTTTGAAGACATTGTGCATGCGATATTGATCATTTCCTTTTCCGCTGGATCCCTCGAGAATGGCATCACATCCATTCGCAAGTGCAACCTCTGCCACCTTCTTCGCCACAACCTGTCTCGTCATGGAGGTAGAAACAGGGTAACCCAGATAGTCGGAATTCGCTTGAATGGCCCGTGCGATCCAGACCTCTGTAAACTCTTTTCGGAGATCAAAAAAGAGAGGTTTGATTTTCAGGGCTCTTGCCTTCCTTCTGCCCTCTAACACTTCTTCCTCTCCCTGGCCAACATCAATCGTGATCGGAAGTATCTTTTTCGCCTTATACTTTCTTCTCAGCAATTCGATGGCGAGAGAAGAATCCAACCCTCCAGAGAAGGCAACAGCGACTTTGTCGACCTTGGGGGTTTCGGTGTTTTGAATTTTTTTCAATATCTTCCGCATGCCCATAAAACGCACACCTCTTTGGAATTTAGTTAGAGATGTTAGCACAAATCATGGACTTAAACAATGTTTTTTAAACTATGGTCTCCCCATGAGATGGCTGGCGGGGGAGGAGGAAACAGAGAGCCGGAGATAAGGCAGTTGAAAAAGTTCCGAAGGATGTCAGAAATGGTTTTGTCTCCATTGGGAAGGCAAAAAGGATTACGAGGTTCTGATTAATACTACAGCGACAATTTCATGATAAATGTTTTTGCTTTAGCAACAGC
>Ga0154838_1145_pt2 | contig 11187 bp, 11 predicted proteins | sample Rifle2008BG16ft_FD_116142 | JGI IMG/M metagenome (GOLD analysis project Ga0154838, IMG submission 116142) | Deltaproteobacteria bacterium RBG_16_48_10 | reverse complement strand
GACAGCGAAGAAAAGATCGGAAAGGCTCTATGGGGCCGACGGAGGGAATTCTATCTTGCGACCAAGATCGATGAAAGGGACGGGGTCGGCGTCACCAAAAAATTGGAGCGATCTCTCCAAAGGCTGAAAACGGACTGCATCGACCTTGTTTTTTTTCATGATGTCCGTGGATCGGAATATGAGAAGATCCTTGAAAAAGGCGGGGTGGAGGCATTAGAGAAGGCTAAAAAACAGGGGAAGATCTTAAAGATGGGGATCAGCATCCATCATTCTGTCCCGATGATGATGAAGGCCGTTCACTCCAATGTCTTTTCAGTCCTCATGGTCGCTTACAGTGCAATCGATGAAGACCATCTAACTTCGGATATTCTTCCTGCTGCCTATCAACAAGGGGTGGGAATCATCGCCATGAAACCCCTGGCAGGAGGAAGGTTGGGGGAAGGGAGAGGATGGACTCATCGATCTTTCAAAGGAGAGACTCCGGCTCAGGTCTGTCTTCGATACGTGCTCACCAATTCTTACGTCACCTGCGCGATTCCGGGAATGATGCGCCAGGAGGAATTGGACGAAAACGTGCAGGTTGGAAAAAATCCTCGGCCTTTAACCCAAGAAGAGACCGGGACATTAATGGGCTGGGTGGGAGAGGTTGGAAAAGGATTCTGCCGAAATTGTGGCTACTGTCTTCCCTGTCCGGAAAAGATCCCCATCTCGGATATCTTTCGATTCGAAGGCTATTATGAACGCTATGGTCTTAAGACATGGGCCAGGGATCAATACCTTGCTTTGCCGGTCAATACAGAGGCCTGCTCTCTTTGTAACCAGTGTCTCTCTCGTTGTCCCTATGGCGTTCCTATTCCGAAACGCCTAAACGAGATTCACCAGCTGCTGGGGTTGCACTAAGGATTGCGGGGCGTGATCCCGAACACGCTCTGCTCTTTGTTGCGAGAAAAATTTGCACAACTTTTGGAAAAAATTGATTCCGGTTTTGTCGTTGGTGATGCTGATCACCGCCTTTGGCACCGTAGGCTATATGATAATCGAGGGATGGAATTTTCTCGATTCCCTTTACCTGACCCTTATCACCATCTCCCCGACAGGTTTTCGGGAAAATTGAAGAGATTTGAAGAAATGGCCAGACCCCAATGAAAAGATGACAAACAATCGAGCACCAAAAAATAATCAATATTCAAACCCTACAAGGGTTGCTGAAAAAGTCCACTGGGGTGATCAAAGGTCATTCCTGCGGAAGCAGTCCCGCCCAAGGCGGGACAGTTTTTTCGAGGGCTTCTTGGCTCCCGCTTTCGCGGGAGTGACGATAGAACGGTATCTTTCAGCATTGGAATTCTATCTTTAGACATTTTAGGCATTTCAGTCACTTTAAACAATTCCTTTGCTTGTCAAACCATTCCAGATTTTCCTTGATCAGATCAGGGATCGGGAGTTGATAGGGACATCGCTGGAGGCAGTCTCCACATTCCGAGCAGTTTCGGGCCTTCTCAATAATATCCATTAACCATTTTATTTGGGGGGCCATGGGACCCAACCGCTTAATAACCGACTTTAATCCAACGGCTATCTGAATATTGATTCCCTCTGAGCAAGGCTGACAATAATCACACCGTCTGCAGAATCGTTGATTAAACTGTCTTTTAATGGCCTCTATATGGTCCTGATCCTTCTCTGTCAGGGATCCACCTTCGATAAAGACCTTCCAATTTTCCTGAACTTTCTCTAGCGTCTCTGACCCAGGAATGGGCACAATCCCTTTCGTTTGGAGTACGAATCGCAAAGCAGGACCTGCCTCTTCAATCACCCCTCCTGAAAAGGGCTTCATGGCTAACACTCCGACATCCCTGGCTTTAGCTAAGGGGAAAACCTTGTTGGCAGCCTCTACCTCAAGGAAGCTGTAGCAGGCCATGACGACCTCAAAATGGTCTTCCTCAATCGCCCTCTCGAGTACTCGGAGATTATGGCCTGTGATACCGATGTGGTCGATCAATCCCTCATCTCTGGCCCGTTTTAACCCTTCATAGGCCCCTCCTGACCGCATGACCTTTTCGTAATCCTCAAAGGTAGTGATATTATGAAGATGGTAAATGTCAACCTTTTTCACCTTCAACTGTTTGAGGCTCTCGCGTACATCATTGTAAATCTTCTCGGACTTCACAATAGATTTTGTAGAAAGAATGACAGGGTTACCAATTTTCTGGAGGGCCAATCCGATCCTGTGCTCGCTATTGGTGTAGGCACGGGCTGTATCGAGAAGATCGACTCCCATTTCGATGACAGCCCTGATAACGGAGACACCTTCCTTTTCACTTACTCGTTGAATAGGAATTCCACCCCATCCCAGTCTCGTTACGGTGAGATTTGTCTTTCCAAGCCTAACTTTCTCCATCAATCTTCCTCCCTATCTTTTTAAGACCTCGACGACCTCGAAGCTACTAAACAACCATTTCTTTTCAATTTTCTTCAGGAGGCATTGAAGCTCACGGGCCTCATCCACGGACTCCCTGGCGGTCGATTTCCCAGCCAGTCTCGCTGTGAGATTTACCTTCGCTAACCCTTTTTCCGGAAATTCAATCTTAAGGTCGTGGAATTTGAGTGAGAGATCTGAAAAATAGGAGCGGCCACGGAGGGCATAACCGGACACCTCTTCTCGGGAATATTTTCCTGAGAAGGAGTAGAAGGGATCGCCTTCGATTTTGAACTCACAATCCTCAGCAAAGAGTTTACCCATGTTTTTGATTCGATTGGCCATGGAGAACAGGTCTTCGCCAGGTTTCTTGGACACATACTGGGATAACAAATCAAACTGCTTTCTAACTTTCTTCTCTTCACTTGGGAAAAGGTAAAAAACAACCAGGATCCCGGTCAGGAGGATCAATCCTGTGATGATGACATTCTTGACCTTCACCATAGCGGTGATCCGACCATTCGGCTCACAGGGGTCTGTCCGAACATATGCTGTTCAAGAGGCATGCTTCTATTATCTCCTACCACATAGACATGGCCCCTTTCAACCTGACGGGGTGGAAGATTCCAGTTACAGGGGAAGCGGACATAAGGCTCTTCAATCGCTTTGGAGTTGATAAAGAGTTTCCCGTCACGAAATTCGATTTGCTCTCCCCCCAGGGCAACCACCCGTTTAAGAAGCATGACCCTGTTTCCAGCAAAACGGACAGCCACAACATCAAACCGCTTCGGGCTGGAAAAGAGATAACGCAGTTTAAAACAGAAATTAACACCGCCATTGTGATAGGCAGGTTCCATACTGTACCCTTTAATCAGAAAAGGTGTACAGATATATCCAAAAAAGAAATAGGCAGAAAGGGCAACAAGGGAAGCCCGGATCACAAACTTAGGCGTCAGGGACGGGAAAAAGAATTGGCGGATTTTTTTATGCATCGTTCAATTATAAGAGATGTGGAGCAGGCTCCTTTTCTTGTGCAAATGCGTCAACCCTGTGGGCCACCCACCGTTTCCAAATTATAACATTCGAAACTTAATTTAACAGACCTTGTCAGGTTAACTTCTGAGTAGAAAAGTAGGGTGAGGTCATGTTTCTTGACTTTCTCAAGACCCCATGACTGGATTCCATCCCGGAAGGGTGCACTCTACTTAAACGACCTTACTTATATCCTCCCGTCTGATAAAATTGACCGAGCCTGGTAGCGCCCAGGAGAGAGGATTGATTCTGGTACTCGTATGCGAAGTCGCCGGTCCAGCGTTTTTTCACCTGCAAAAATCCTCTGATCTTGGCCCCTCCTCCGGTCGTCATCACTTTTCGACCCAATTTAACCAGACCAGCGGCCTCTTTGAGGTGTTCTCCATGATAAGCCGCATTCCCTTTAATCAGGCCAAGAAGGATCTTCTCCCGTGTCGTCTCCAGTGTCAGGCCTGAAAAACTGGCAGTCAACTGTCCCAGGCTATACCGGCATCCCTGAAGGAAAGGAACGTATTCTGGAATCTCAGCCTCCAGACGATCAATATCCACGCTGTTAAAGAAGTCTTCCAGGACGGATGGAACGTATTCCTCGTAAAAATAATCTGTAGTTATCTCCCGGCAGAAAACGGAATGAAACCAGTCCAGGGCAATGCCACCGGTGTTAAGAACGAAGAAGGTCACCCATCGGTTGGGAATGACATGGCAACGAACATTGAAATTTCTTGAGCTCACAGGTCTATCCACACAGACATTGGTAATCTCGCAAGTCCCACAAATATTGTTAATGTCCCCTGGTGCTGTCAATCCTCCTGATAGGGCAGCAAGGACAGCATCGTTCCCTCCACATAAAACATCACAGTCTTCAGGAAGCCCCAATTCTCTGGCAATCCCTGGAAGGATCTCTCCAACCTTGTGATAAGATTGCATCAAAGGAGGAAGTTTGGCTTCGGGGATCTCAGCGATAGCCAGGACATCCTGATTCCACGTCAGGTCGTGGTGGGCCGTGTTATAAAGTCCTGTAATCGACGTGGTTGAGGGATCAATAGCCCACCGGCCAGTAAACCGTTTGACCATGTAGGTATTGCAATGGCCAAACTTTTCCGAAGCATTCCAGATCTCGGGTTGATTTTCCCGTATCCAGAGAATGGAGCAAAGAGAAGAACCTCCGGATACCGGTAAGTTGCATGTTTCGCGGAGAAATTTTTCCTCCCCGACTTTTTGCCGAATCTCCCTGGCCTGTTTGTGGGAGCGACCATCAAAAAAGAGAATGGCAGGACCGAGGGCGGTTCCATCCTCAGCCATGGGCACCAGTCCAGGAGTCGTCACTGAAAAGGAGATGATCCCTATGGAGTTAAGAAAAACCTCCATTTCGGAACAGCATTCCCTGAGGGCTTGCCACCATTTCTCAGGCTCGATATCGGCCTTGCCGCGGTCGTAGAGATTGATTTCGTAATTTCGGGAGACTTCACATCGTTTTTCAAGATCCGGGCTGAACACACCCATCTTGAAGGCCGTAGTCCCCACATCAATGGCAAGAATATCTCGGTCTTTCATAAGTCAAAAATCACCCCCGACCTTCCCCTCCCCCATCAAGAGACTGTGTCGCAATGCACCGTTCGCCCTTCGACACGCCTGTCCTTAGTCCACCGTTCATCCTTCGACAAGCTCAGGACGAACGGTGGATCGAAGGGCTCAGGACGAACGGCTAAGTAATTGATTTTTAATGTTCAATGGTCCGTTCGTGGTGAGCCTGTCGAACCATAAACGGACTTACGACACAACCTCCAAAGGGGAGGAGATTTTTAATCGATCCCCCAAATAGGAATCCCTTCTCCCCTGGAGATTGTGTCACAATGTCTGAGGCGTTAGCCGAAGAATCCCTATGATCGATTCAGTTGAAATGATTAGATTATTCATCCCGCCAAGGGCGGGATTCAGAATGACAAAGATCCCAATGCCCCTATTGTGACGCACCCTCCCGGCGGGAGAGGGTTGGGGTGAGGGGAATCATAATAGGCTATCTATACTCAAAAACCTCGCCGGGTTTCCACCGGACGACAGCCACATGGGGTGCGCGGACCTTGATCTCTTCCACAAGCTTATTCAAATCAAGCTTCTGGTTTGGGAAGGTATCATAATGGATTGGGATGAAGTATTTTGGGTGGATCAGGGAGGCAGCATAACCTGCCTCGCGAAAACCCATGGTATATTTACCCCCCACGGGCAGGATTGCCACATCCGGGCTGTAGAGATCCCGGATGATTGCCATATCTCCGAAAACCCCCGTATCGCCTCCATAGTAGATAGAAGGACCCTCTTTGAACTCGATCACATATCCTACGGAACCTGAGCCGGGCACAACCGTACCGTCTTTCTTATACTCCTCTCCCATAATGTCAGAGGTATGGGCGGCATTGACCATCGTGATTGTAAAACCATCAGTCTCCCAACTCCCTCCAATGTTCAGGGGGGTCGATTGGGCATCATATTTCAGCCCGTGTTTTTCTGCATACATCCCGATCTCAGGGCTGCAGATGAAGGCGGTCCCCGTCCTTTTAACGATCTCGATCGAATCCCCGATATGATCGATATGGCCGTGGGTAACACAGACGGCATCCACTTTTTTAATCTGCTCGACCTTGATAGGGCAGACTGGGTTATCCCGGATCCATGGGTCGAAGAGGACGACTTTGCCTCCAGCCTCCACTCTAATCGAGGCGTGGCCCAACCAAGTTATTTTCGCCTTGCTCATTTCTTCTTTCCTCCTTTCCCTTTCTTTGTCTTAGGTTTTGAAGTCAATTTTACTTCCTGCTCCCCAACAAAATTTGACATTCATTTGAAATTTGGATTTTGAAACTTCGAATTAAACAGCCAAATAGGTTTCTTCTGCGCCCCTGCTATTGGAGGAAATAGAAAGACCGTAGCCACAAAACCAACAACTATGGATAATACCAAAGTTCGTCGCATATTTCTCCTCTTTCCAATAGGATAAATGGTTCATGAATTCAACCTGTCCTCTTCCTTATCCCTCCTTTCGATCCTCTCCTTTCCCCTTGGTTCAACTTCTTCATACCTTTACGCTGATCCCTTTGTCAATACCATAAGGCCTCTGAATAATTTCCTCTCCTTGCACCTGTGCACCCCTTCTACCAACCCTACGGCTTAGCTCGCGACGGAGCCCTCTTCCATTACTTAATCCCCTCCCTCTCAATGGGAAAGGGTCAGGGTGGGGGTCGACAAAAGGCTTCGATCAGCGCATGGCGGTGGTCGGAGAATGAACAACTCATGGATTCTTTTTTGAGAAGGTTTTATTATTAGAGACTATTCCGAAAAAAAGTGAAAAAATGGCTTTTACATAATCAATTGGAAACTGAAACCATAATCTTTTTAAGCGTCTCTTGGCTTTACCCAAGAAATTTAGCTTTAAAAAACTGGTTTATTTGGCCCAATATTACATTGATCAAAAAATATCAAGTTTGCCCTTGTTTTTCGTCTAGTTCCGAGTTTTTTCGGAACAGTCTCTATTAGGGTTATCTCTAAGAGGTGCAGGAACTTCGAAAAAGAGATAGGCCATTTATTGCCCGACGGTCTTGCAGAAGAGGGATACCTGGAATGACAAAGCCTAAATCGGACGTATCCCCCGTGGTCCTGACGGTAGGTCATTCCACGCGATCACTGGAGGACTTTATTCATCTCCTGCAAGCCCATGCGGTCAATAAGGTTATCGATGTGCGCACGGTGCCCCGCTCCAGGCATAATCCCCAATTCAACCAGGAGACGCTGCCATCGCATTTGAGCACTGCCAGTATCGGATACATCCATATGCCGGATCTTGGCGGGCTCCGCCATCCCCTTCCAGATTCACCGAATAAAGGCTGGCGGAATTCATCTTTCAGGGGATTTGCAGACTACATGCAGACCAAGGGGTTTGAAACAAGTTTGGAAACGATAATCCAGCTTGCCCGTCAGGACCGAATTTCGCTGATGTGCGCCGAGGCTCTGCCCTGGCGCTGCCATCGCTCATTGATTGCTGACGCATTGCTGATCCGGGGCATCCAGGTTGAACACATCATGAGTCCAACCCATGGTCAACTCCACTCGCTCACATCCTGGGCCCAGGTAGATGGGATACGGATAACTTATCCGCCTGCAAAGGATATCCCTAAATTGAATGGATGTCTTTCCAAAGAGAAGGGGAAAAAACTGTCTAACAGAGAAAGGGGAGAAGTCCAGAGAGTTAAGGGAAAGGTAAAGAAACCAGACAATGCCGACGCTGAGGAAAGAGATTGCTGAAGCTTTGGAACGAGAGACTCTCGACCAACGAGAGATTTCAAAAATCTTTCACATCAAAGAAAGAGAGGTTTTGGATCACCTCCAGCATATTGCGAAATCGGCACGACCGAAGCGTTTCATCATGGAGCCGGCCCATTGCCTCGATTGCGGGTTTATGTTTAAGAAACGAGACAGATTGAGTACTCCAAGCAGGTGCCCTCTCTGCAAGAGCTCTTCCATCTCTCCACCTCGCTTTAAAATCGCAGATTAATTTCCTTCCCCCCTATCGATGGGAGGAGAAAGGGTGGGGGTGGAATCTTAAGGAACCTTGATTGGAGTGGGTAATGGAATGGTATGGGAGCAAGAACTCATGGATAAAGTTATTATTGAAAAAATCCCATATACGAGGGAACTGCCGGGCGCAAAGAGGTGGAAAGAAGAAAGAGGAACCTTCGTCCAGATCGCCTATCAGGAGGAGATGCACCACCTGGCCCTATTCGAAATCAGAAAAAGATTCTCCAGGGGGAACCATTATCATAGAAAAAAGGAAGAGATCTTCTATCTGTTTGAGGGGAAAATAAGAGCCATCTTTATGGATATGGACACCCTCCAGAGGGACGAAAAGATTCTGGAAGAGGGTGACAAAATAAGGATCAAAGCCCACTGCGGTCATATCTTTTATGGACTCGAAGACACGCTTGTCGCCGAATATAGCCCTCAGGTCTTTGATCCTGAGGACAGTTACAAAATCAATCTCTGATCATCCTTCCCAGACGTGAATCGACCTCCATTTCTTATTGAAAAATTCTTGGATTGTGGTAGTCTGTTACTCTGAAGGAGGATAACGGTCATGAAAAGAGGAGTCACAATCTTCCTGCTACTATTTCTGGCAGCTACGGCAACTCCCTCCCATGGAAAACAGGCCTCAAAAACAACGGGGCAACCGATGAAAAAATATGTGACCGAACAAGCCACCTTTGTCCTCTATCTGCCAGAGGGCTGGAAGGCCAGCGAAGGAGACCAGGGAAATTTCAAGACCCTCTTTATCAGCGATCCGAGGGGACTCTACGGCGTCGCCATGTTTTATGGAGTGAGTCCAACAGGAGGGGATGTCGTTGCCTTGGCAAGCCTCTTTGCGAACCGTATCAGAAACCAGTTTCCTGACCTGGCCCTGCCGAAAGTGATGGCCTCTCCCGATCAAAAAAGGGTCGTCTTTGACGGGGTCTATACGGACGCCCAAAAGAGGAGGAGGGAGTTCCGGTGCTGGGTATCAGGAGGCGATGGGAATTTCACCTATTCAAGCATCGAAGTACCAGAAGGCCAGTTGACGGGATCGAAGCCACTCTTGCTCACCATCCTCTCAAACGTTCGAATCATGAAGGGTGCTTTTCAGGTCAGGTCTGCCTCTGCAAAAATACCCATGGTCCAAGCTCGCCTTTACGACGGCTCAGCAACCTTCCAGATTCCACAGGATTGGAAATATCAGAGCTTTGGGACCGGGTACTTTATTGCAAAAGATGCCGATGGTGTCTCGACCTTCATGGTAGCAGGGGCGGAGGCAGTCACACCCCAGTTAGGAGTGAGGAATGCCCCGGGCTTGGTCGTCTCGTCTTACCTTGCCCCTCACCAGGCCCTCCAGTTCTTTGCCGGGAGGCAAGGCCTTTTGACGAATATGCAGTTCCTCCAGGTCATTCCAAGGCAAGACCTGAGCCAGCAGATCGGTCAGGTTTATACATCAGGACCGGTAACGGCAGAAGAGTTTCTCTATTCCTTCATTAGTCAGGGACATAAATGCAAGGGTTATTCCTTTGGAATCTCTTTTGGCTCGCGCCTCAACACGAACTGGAGGCTCTGGCATATGACCGTCGCCGCTCCGGCTGATCAATTCGAAGCCTTTGCACCCAACTTTGCCATCATGTGCCAATCTTACAAGATCAATGACAAATTCGCTCAAGATTACATTGCCCGGGGTATGGTAAGGCTCCGGCAGATGCAGCAAGAAACGGCCCGGATGGTTTCCCGAAATGCCCAGGAGATCCGCCAGATGATGCAGGCAGCCTATGACGAGCGGCAGAGAAGCATGGATTATATCGACTATCAGCGGACGAATTACATTCGGGGAAATTCGGACTGGATCTCAACCATGGAAGGTGGCACGATCTATCAATCCGATCGTTGGGGGACGAAGAACACAGCCACTGGCGAGTACTATGAAGGCCAGGCCTATAACTATTTCAATTTCACGGGCAAGAATCCAAAATATAATGAGCAGATGCAGGAAATCAACAGCCGCGCCCTCTATGAGCAATACAAGAAGGGAATCCCGTGATGTCGTCTCTTTTTCACTTAAGAAGAAATCACCTGGGCCATCTGACCTGCATAAATCACAATATATCTCATGGTAAACCCTCCGATAAGGACAGATGTCGTAATGATTCCAGAGATCCACGGATTATGTTCCCTTAATTCTGTTTGCACAATGTAGTGGGGAATCAACTCATAAACCTCAAAGGCCAAAGGAAGGAGAATCCCCACTCCTACAACGAGGATCCAGAAAAGGAGAGTAAACTCACCCCCCATGATGAGGTGAACAGCCGCTACCGAACTTCTGGGTGAAACATATAAGCCCAAAATAAAGAGAAAGACAGCAATCATTGAAAAGACCATGAGCGTGAAGTCAATGGAATGAATCATAAATTTATTAGTATTGATGTTCTCCCGGCTCATTCCTCGAAATCCTTTGACGAAACAGCCCACAAAACAAATTGCAGCCGATCCCGTCATCATCGCAGAGATTAAGAATAACATCGGCAACATCGGATTATTCCAAAAGGGCCTCGCGGTGAGGGCGCCCAAAAGTACTCCCGTATAAATTCCAACTCCGATGGAAATAGGAATTCCAAATCCAGCCACCAGCCCTCTTATTTTTGTCAAGTTATCTCCTTTAAAACGGCTTAGATATTTATTGGATTGAATGGCCGGAATGACCCTCAGATAATCAAATCTTTCCGGAAGCCAGAGGTAAAGGTGTGCAACACTGAAGAGGGAGAAAAATAAAAGGAGCCAGGATCCTAATGACATCACGGAATTGGGTTGAAAGGTGAGAAATAATTTCCAGAAAAGATGCGGTCTCTCTAGATCGTAGATGAGGGCAAGGATTCCAATGATCACCGGAAAGGGAGCAATATAAGCTCCAATTCTAGTAATGGTCTCATATCTCTCTCGGCCAAGGAAATAGGCAGTGGCTGAAATAATGAAAGCCCCTGCGCTCAACCCCGCCCCAAAGAGATCGATGGCCACAATCCAGTTCCAAATTACATGTATCGTTCCTTCCATGATAAACTCCTCACCTGTAAAACAAAAGCGAAAGGCCTATAGCGAATTTGATAGATTCGTCACCGACGAATCTTTTTTAGCTTCAACCTCCGGTAAGTCTTGGGACAAAGTTTGGGTCAACCTTTCCCATA
>Ga0154838_1092_pt1 | contig 11193 bp, 8 predicted proteins | sample Rifle2008BG16ft_FD_116142 | JGI IMG/M metagenome (GOLD analysis project Ga0154838, IMG submission 116142) | Deltaproteobacteria bacterium RBG_16_48_10 | reverse complement strand
GGTGACATATTCCTTCCATCCCTTCTTTTTAGCCAGTTCAGCAACACCTATAACCGATGCCTTGGCTTGCATGTAAGTGTTGGGCACCACTTGGAAGGTATAGGGACTGAAATTGATTTTGGTGATGTTCTCTGAGTTGCTGATGGCAGGGATATGGAGAATTTTATATTCCTGACAAACTGGCTTGATAGCCACAGCAACAGCACTGGAATAGGTTCCCAGAACGCATCTCACCTTGTCACGCAGGATCAAGTCTTTGGTTTCTCGAACGCCTACGTCAGGCTTGGTCTGGGTATCTCTGACGAATACCTTAACGGGGTGCTTTCCAAGAAAACCACCTTTTTTATTAATTTCATCCACCGCAAGCTTGATGGCGTCCACCCCATCTTTGCAATAGAGAGCCCCTGTCCCTGTAATCGCTAGGGCCACCCCCAGATGGTAGGGCTCCGCGGCTTGGGTGCTGTCTAAAAAGATGAATCCAAATAAAGAAATGATCGAAAAAGCTACAACGGTTATTTTAAAATGATTTAACTTCATAAACTCCCTCCCTTCTCAACGGTTATAATGATTGTTAATGATTACTCTTCCAAATATGTTGTCTCCAAAGCATCATCATATTTCTTATTATTCCTAGCTCGTATATCACCTCCTTTTTTATGTGCTTCAAATATAACGAATAAAAAAAGTTGTCAAGGCAAATTTAACCGTAAATCTCGGGATGGGCTTGGACCTCCTTGATAAAATCTTCTACGGTTTCTTTAAGGAGAAATTTAGTCTTCCAGCCCCAGTCCTCAAACGCTTTTGTCTCTTTCAGATATTTCGGCCAGCTCCGAACAATTTCCGTCATTTCCCGGTCTGGCTTGAATTTGATGTCTGCATTTGGGAGAATCCTTTTGACTTCATCGTAGATCTCTTTCACTGTAGGTGAAAAGCCTGCAATGCAGTAAACTCTTCTTTTCAATCTGGCATTGTCCGCTTCATACAAACGGATAAGACATTCGACGCAATCTTTGATATAGAGTATGGGCATAATGACATCTTCTTCCACAAAAACCGAATAGGGTCTTTTCAAAGCAGGTCCCGAAATCATGAGCGTGCTATAAGCTGATGCTCCTCCGGCACCCCTTCCGGGCCCAATGATAGAGGGTAATCGGACTGCCCTGAAGTCGACGCCGAATTTTCTTTGATAATATTCTCCCAACCTTTCTGAAAAGACTTTTGTAACCCCATACATCGAAATGGGCATCTGGATGGTATCTTCATCCACCGTATGGAGGCCGAGGCCATAGGAAGCGATGGTGCTCGTGTAAACCACCCGCTTTACATTAAACAACCTTGCCGCTTCGAGGACGTTAAAGGTTCCGCCCGCATTGACTTCATAAGCGGTAATCGGTTTTTCCTCGGCCGAGGCCGACAGGAGAGCCCCCGTATGATAGATGCCATCAACTTTATGTTGTTTGACCACCTCCAGAACCTCCGCCCATGAGGCGAGGTTGCCCTGAACGATTTTCACCCTATCCTTAATATCCTTGATAAGCGGAGAAGAACTCACCACATCAAAAAGGATAACCTCTTCTCCCTTCCGCGCCAGGGCATGAGCAAGATGAACACCGATAAAACCCAAACCTCCAGTGATTAGTTTAGCCATGATCGACCTCCTTCTTTTTCTGGTCTAAACAGAGACAAATTAGAAGAAATTCCTTCTTTTGTAAAGAAAAAACATTTGCCCTTGTGAAATGTCCACCATTGACCATTCAAACCCCACTTCAAAAGTTTTCTTCCTCGTAGTAAAGGATATGTCTGAAAGAGCTGAGTTGAATCGTTTTTGCTCTTTCAATCTCTCTGAGAGGAGTGGAGACTCTCAATATCTTTTTTTCCTCAAAATAATTTCTTATTATCCCCAGAGCCAGGGTCTCATCGTTACTATCCTTCAAACCAATGAGGAGGCCGTTGATCCTTAATGCCCAATCAAGAGGAAGGGTTTCACCGTTCGGGTCAAGGACTTCTCCCTCTATTTGGAATTCTTCAATTGCCAATTCGTGGACCACAGAATGCTTGAAATATTCTTGAAATTTATCTGTTCTGTATGCCCTCCGCTCTTCCGTAGACTTCGGCCTGACCTGTTCGGATAAAGGAAGACGGAGAATTCTTAAGAGGGGTTTCCCTTTATAGTGTTCTAAGATAGGCTCAAGTTCGTCAGATTTTTGTAAGGCAAATATAAAATTGGGTGAGAGGAGCTCAATTTTTCTCTTTTTTAATTCTTTTCCTCCTTCACCCAAAACAAATCCGGTTGTATCAACCAAGATCACATCAACCCCATGCGAGGCTGCTTTATCCACCATTCTTTTTACTCCTTTCAGATGGATGGGAAAATTCCCTTCGGGTGTGATGGAGCCGACAAAGAAGATTTCAGGAGGGGATAAGACTAATTGCCAATCTGGATCCGATTTGAATACGGAAAGACCGATGGTCGTAGGAGGTCCAAGAAAGGATTGTCCAATGTCTGCATCAACCAGGACAACCTTTAATCCTCGTTGGCAAAGGTTAAAGATCAAAAACATTGCCAGGGTGCTCTTTCCTGTATCCGTTGCCCCCAGAAGAATCGCACTCCCTTTTTCTTCTTTCAGAACATCCAAAAGATCATGCCATTCTTTCGGCGCAGTTATTTCCATTTGACTCACGGGTTGTCAATAGGTGAGAACGACATTTATTCTTTTAATAAGCCTCTGAGATGAGGGAAAGAGTCTTTTGCATGAGGGAATGCGAGAGCGTCTATAAATTCCTTCTGGAAATCTTTTTCAATAGTCAATTCGACATATTCCACCTTTCGCGCGATCTCGTCTGCTTCCACTCTCTTATCCCGGTTCAAAAGGGCGATCCTTGCGCCATCCCCTGCCGCATTGCCCACGGCATAGACATTTCTTAAATCGCAGTCAGGAAACATTCCTAATATCATGGCCGCTTCCGTATTGATATAAGTTCCGAAGGCTCCCGCAAGGATGACCTTATTTAGTTTCTCGATTCCCAATTTCTTCATCATCAGCTTTGCCCCGGTATAGAGGGCGGCCTTCGCCAGTTGGACATTTCTTATATCCTGTTGGGTAATCGTGATGTCTTTGCCAATAGAACTTTCGTCCCTCCAGGCGACTACAAATTCTGGACCCTGGCCGGAGATTCTCAAGCGAGGAGAAGAGATGCTTTCACTGAAACGTCCGCCTTGAAGGATGATTTTGTTCCTGAATAATTCAGCGACCACATCAATGATTCCCGAGCCGCAGATCCCGATCGCTGAGGCACTTTTTGACTCTAATTTCCAGTCTTTCTCTCCGATAATCTTAAAGTTCACTTCCAGAGTATTAGGATCAATGCTCACCCTTTCGATCGCACCAGGGGCAGCCCTCATCCCAAACTTGATATGGGCCCCTTCAAGGGCAGGGCCGGTCGCACAAGAGGACGAGAGAAGTCGTTCTCTATTTCCCATCACCAATTCTCCATTCGTTCCAATGTCGATGATGAGAACCATATCATCCTGACGATAGGGTTCCTCAGCGATGAGGAGACCCACATTATCCGCACCCACAAAGCCTGCCTCAATGGGTAGAATGTGAACATTGGCCGAGGGATGAACCTTTAGACCCAAATCCCTTGCTTTAATATCCATTGATCGATGAACAACCGGAGTAAAGGGTGATACGGCCAAATATTGAGGATCGATCTTTAGAAAGAGGTGATGCATCGCTGTATTGCCGACGATGGTTAGCTCTAAGATATCCCCTGAAGAGAGGTTGGAACGTTGAGCAACGGTTCTGATCAACTGGTTCAATGCATCGATGATCGATTGGTGAACCTTTTCGAGGCCATCCTGATGCATTACGGTATAGGTTATTCGAGACATTACATCCTCGCCGTAGACGACCTGTGGGTTCATCATCGATTGGGTGGCGATCAGCTCTCCACTTTTCAAATTGCAGAGGTAGGCTGCGATCGTCGTCGTCCCGACATCAATGGCAATGCCGTAAACGTCATCCGCCTGGTCAGGTTTAACATCTAGGATCTCCTTATCCATCCAGGTCGCTGCAGTGACCTTCCAATGTCCCTGGCGGAGCACGTGGGAGAGTTTTAGAAGGGCAGGATAATCAATCTGGATTTCAGGGAGAGGATATCTCTCGGAAAGAGCCTTTTGAAGGCGATCGAAGTCTCCGAGAGGATCATGGAGGGAAGGGGGGGGTAGCTCAACAGATTGGAGAGCGATAGCCGGTTTCAGTTCAATCGATCTTTCGGAGGCTTCTTTTCTGACAACTTGTTCTTGAGTCCGGCTTTGTTCGGGGACGAAGATCTGGACATTCCCCAGGATCTGAGCGGCACAACCCAACCGATACCCTTCCGTCCTTTCAGATTCTGTAATCAGTTTTCCTTCTTCCTTTGTAAATGGAGAAAGATCTCCCTGCACCGATTTAACCTTGCATTTTCCACAGCTTCTATTTCCTCCGCAGAGAGATTCGATCTCAACCCCCAATTCTCTGGAGGCTTCGAGGACAGTTTTTCCTTCCGAGACTTCACCCCTTCTGCCGGAGGGAAGAAAGATCACCTGGAACTTTTTCATATCCTACGATCCCCTCACGCCCGTAGATATAAACGTTTATAGAGAATTCGGGAGAAGAAGTCAAAGCTTCCTAGAGGATCAAGTCCAGGTGCCATCGCCGTGGCCGGAGGTTTTCGATTGACTAATCTTCTTCCGGGAAGTTCCATGCTAAAATAGCTGACACTGCGAGCAACGTAATTAGCACCACCTTAAGAAGTGTCTTGAATTACTTCGGGTGAGGGTGAAAGAGATTTGCAGGGCACTCCTGTTTCATTCCTGTTCGATATTTCCTAAGCTATCAGTAATGACAGGTGTTGCCCAGGTAGGACTTTCGTAGAAGGCTTCGTAGGAGATTGTCTGGCCGGGAGGGACGACGACAAAGTCTTCATCCCAGGGGCCATTGGCCATTTTGTCCACCAAGGTCGTCGCACCAAAGATTTCCTGAAACCTCAAACCATAACGCGAAGCCGTGCGTTCGGAATATTCCCTGTAATGTTCCACCCTATACTTTCCCGTGTTGATAAAAACCAGACGGGTGTAATTCTGGAGCATTCTTTTGATCAAAGCCTCGGCTTGTTCCGGACCGTAGCGTTCGATCATCTGGTTGTGATCGCCAAAAAGGTTATCCCCCGCCTCGATCCATCCTTTAGTTAAATAATAGGTTCCGGGTTCAGCTTTCGCCTGTTTCAGGTAGGCCTCACGGGAACCGAGAAAGATGCCGATGCAGTCATCCACACACGGCACCACCAAAGAACACGTTTCACTACGCAAACCAACCACAGCTCGCGAACAGAGGCCGTATCCGAGAAGAATCTTCCCTTTCTCTTTGCTCGAGGCATCGATCTTCTCTTGAAGAGTCATTCGCAGTTTGTCAGGATTGACATGGAGGCCAAGATCGAGCGTTTCGTAATCCGTCCCTTCCGGGAGAAGGGGCAATAACTCTTCTATCACGACCTGACAGGCGATGATTTTTGTAATTGCATGGAGCATGGTTTTCTATCCTTCGACACCGACAACCGCCGCGTCACTCCACAACAGGGCGTTTTCTTACTCCTTTTTCATTCTAACCTTTAATCTTGTTGTCCGCCATTTTGCGGCCGCTATGGCATTCAGGCCCTCTTCATACACACATAACCCCAATTGACTGAAAAACAATTCCTTCATTGAAAAAATGTTTCTCTGATGATGAAGCCATTAGGAAGCTTGCAGAACTCTTGTCAAAATCCCCCTCAATCCCCCTTTATAAAAGGGGGACGACAACGAGTTCTCCCCTTTAGCAAAGGGGAGTGAGAGGGGATTTGGCGGTCTGCTATTTCGCCTTGTGGCCGATTCGTGCTTCGCGGTAAGAACGCGTATAGTTGAGACAATGACGGTCTCGCCCCAGCACCAGCTCAGCGGCGAGCAGTTCTTCCCGCAACTCTCGATCAAAAGGGTCGAGGATAGCGGCGTCTAAGCCTGCCGCCAGCGCAAGGGTGAGAAAGACGCGGTTGACCAGATGCCTTGCCGGCAGCCCGAAGGAAATATTGCTTAACCCGGCACAAAGGTGAGCCTTTGGAAACTCGGCACGCACAGCGCGCATCGTCTCCAATGCAATGACCCCGGACTCTGTATTCGTCGAGATGGTCATCACCAGGGGATCGATGTAAACCTTTTCGTCCGGCAATCCTGCGTTGCGTGTCCGATCTATGAGACTCCGGATCACAGTCAGTCGCTCATCGACTCCCTTGGGAATGCCTTTTTCATCCATGGCGAGTGCAATGACGGAGCACCCATGCTCGGACACCAGCGGCAGAATGCCATCCAGCCGAGTTCGTTCTCCGCTGATCGAGTTGATCATCGGTGTTTGCTTGACCTCCTGAATGGCCATTGCCAGTGCCTGAGGATTGGCACTGTCCAGACAGAGCGGTGCATCCACCTCGTCTTGCACAGTTCTTACGAGCCATGACAGGGCCTCCGGTTCTTCGGCGGGTAGGGTTCCGGCGTTGACATCCACCAGAGCGGCTCCTGCTTCCACCTGCCGCCGGGCAAGATCCTTGATAAAGGATGCGTTTCGATCCCGGATCGCTAATTTAACTTCTTGGAGCGTACCGTTGATCTTTTCGCCGATGATTTGCATGATTGAATCCTTCCCCCTCCTGCCACCGCAGAAAACGATGAAACATGGGAGTATTCCTAGTATAACGCAACAGGTGAAGTTCCTGCTACATCATGTGCGTTATGCAATTTGCATCACACCAGAATCTTCTTCTCTCGGTATGCCTTAAGATACTCCACACAGTAAGAGTCCTGATGGGTGAGGATCTTGCTGGCATAGATCGAGGGAAAAAGGCTTCGTCTCGGACATCGATAAGAAGGGTATCCAAGCCGCGCAGATCGCCATGTTGACCGGACCGTGCCCCGTCCCGCCAAGAGCGGGATAGGCGGGGTCAAGGGGCACAATATGAACGAAACTTCCTCTTAGGGAAGCCCCGCCCTGTGGGCGGGGAGCTTTACTGTCAGCTTAAATTCTATTTTTCCCTGCCAGGGATAATAACGCTGGCTCATTCCTTTCCTAATAGGTAATATACTTTGGTAAAAAGGTAGCAATCTGCGGGAAAATTAATAATACAATCGTAACAATAATCAATGCCACAAGGAAAGGGAATATCCCCTTAAAGATTCTCTCAAGGGGCACGTCAGAAGCAATTCCCTTAATGACATATACATTGACCCCTACGGGTGGTGTGATCACCCCCATCTCGCCTACAAGCACAATGATGACCCCAAACCAGATCGGGTCAAAACCAAGTTTTATAACTATCGGGTAGAAGATGGGGATAGTAAGCACAATGAGAGCCATGGAATCCATAAAGCATCCACCTATAAGGTAAATGAAAATGAGGATTCCCATGACAGCCATCGGGTGTATGGGAAGCCCCCCGAGCCACTCAGCCAGTATGAAAGGTATCCCCGATACCGCCATGAAATGACCAAAGATGACAGCCCCGGTGATAATGAACATCACCATACAAGATGTTCGCAAGCCTTCCTTGCCGGCCTCAAAAAATGATCGCAGACTCAGTTCTCGTCGGGCCAAGCCGATGATCAAGGCACCGGCGGCTCCGATTGCTCCAGCCTGAGTGGGACTGAACCAGCCGAGAAATAAGCCTCCAATGGCCAGAAGAAAAAGAATCAAGGTCTCGATAATTCCTGCCGTAGCTCGCAGCTTCTCTTTCCATCTGGTTGAGGGTCCAGGGGGGCCGATGGAGGGTTTGCGCCAGCAAAGCAAAGCCACGGTAATGGCAAAAAAGATGCTCAGGAGTATCCCCGGTAATATCCCGGCTACGAAAAGTTTGCCTATAGATTGCTCGGTCAATATCCCATAGACAATAAAGACGGTACTCGGTGGAATAAGGATGCCAAGGGTGCCGGCAGCAGCGACGGTACCGGTGGCAAGTGCGTCATCGTACTTGTACTTCTTCATCTCCGGAAGCGCTATCTGGCCCATGGTTGCTGCCGTTGCCGTGCTCGACCCACAGATAGCACCAAAGCCGGCACAGGCAAAGACGGTGGCTATGGTCAGGCCGCCCCGGAGCTGCCCTACCCAGGTATAGGTCGTTTTATAAAGCCTTCGGCTAATTCCAGAAGCGAATGCGAAGGTTCCCATCACGATAAACATGGGTATCACGGTGAGGGGATAGGAGGTCAGAGTTCCATAGACATCCTGGGCTAATAGATTGAGGGCGGACCCGACGTCACTTAGATACGCGAAGCCGGCCAGTCCAACAATGGCCATGGCAAACGCCACGGGCACCCGCAGAAGAAAGAGGATAATGAGTAGCACAATACCGATAATGCCGGCGGTTTCTGGGGTCATCTTTTCACCTCACCAGCCTCAATATGGATTTGATTAAATAGAGTAGGTAAACCAAGCAGACCGGTACACAAGCAAGGGCGGCACAGTAAGCAAAAGGATGCAGGGGTATACGGGCGGTTGAGGAGACTTCGTTCGTGGTTTGCAGGTAGTGTGCATGCTCGGTGAGGCGCCACGTTAAAATGACGAAAAGCCCCAGCCCGAGTAGATTGACGAAGAGGCCAACGGCCATCTGCACCCGTTTGGGCAGCCGGGAGACGAAAAGCTCTACCGCTATGTGTCGCCCTATAATGAGTGCTGATGCAGCAGCAAAAGATATGGATATAAGCTGGGCTTGCGTAATGATATCCAATGCGCCAAAGATCGGGTGGAGAAATATCTTTGCACCAATTACATCAACGGTGGTGATCAGTATGATGGCCAGCAACCCGATGACTCCCACGACCTCACCCGCTGAGCTGATTTTTCGATTGAATGTCTCAAATTTTTTCAAGGCTGGCATAGCATTCACCCACAACGGAATTTCCTCCCTCACCCCGATGATATACGGGATGGGGGAGGGTAAGTTGACAAATATATTGTTTCTCTATGGCCTCAATTCAGGCGGGCCGGTCACGGATGTGATTCTGAGATCGCTCTGTTTTTTGGTCAGGTACTCGGCCTTTTCATTCAAGTACTTGATCCAACCCCGGACATCAGACTCGGGAAAGCCCTTGGAGACCATTCTCGTGACATAATTCTCAATTACCGGTTCAGTTGCCTTGACCCACCGTTTCGTTTCTTCAGGAGACAGTTCAATGTACTTGACCCCCCTCGCTTTAGCGAAGACTTGTGCCTCAAAATCTTGGGCATTCCACATCAACGCAAACCGCTCCCTGTATTTCCCGCAAAGATTCTCGAAGATCTCCTTGAGATCAGGGGAAAAGCTGTTGTATTTTTTCTTGTTCATGACCACATAGAAGGGGTAGGAGGGACCGACACGCCAGGTGTCCGTGATATATTTGACCACCTCGCCGAACCGAAAGTTTTTAGCGGCCTCGCCGCCCACGAAGGCACCCTGAACCACGCCCTTTGATATGGCGTCATAGGTCTCCATCATTGGGGTAGGTGCCGGCGTCCCGCCTAGGGCCTTGATAACATCGCCGATGATGCCAGGGGCACGGATGGTCATGCCCTTCATGTCTTCCAGCTTTGACACCGCCTTTGTGGTCATGAGCATGCTGGGAGTGTTCGCGTGGAACCACATCACTTTGAAGTTGTCGAATTCCTTGGGTTTGAAAGTATCATAAAAATAATTCATGATCTGGTTGGCAACCCAGCCGCTGGGATACCCCAGTGGCAGTTCCGCGGCCTCCATGACCGGCATGCGACCGGGCGTATATTCGATATGTGAGTAACCGATATCCGCAATCCCCGTCTCAACGCCCTTGATCACCTCAGGGGCCTTGAGCAGAGAGCCGCCGGCGAAGTATTGGACTTTCACCCTCCCGCCGGTTTTCGCTTCTAGTTCCGCAATAAACTCTTCACATATTTTTGATTGTGCGGAGGGCGGAGGAAAGAAGTTGGCAAATTTTAGGTTTATCACCTTTGCGGCATTGGCTTTTCCAGAGGGCAAGACTGTTACCATGACCCCCAAACACATTACCCCCGCCAGAACCACCATTAATAATATCTTTCGTCTCATCGCTCATACCTCCTTTTTTCGTTGATAGATTACATCAGTAGTGTCCCAATGTTAATGGAATAAAGTCAACTGGTTGCAAAGTACATCCTCTATTTTTTGGGGTTGAATAGTTGAGAGAGCCTCTAAAATGGGCGTTTTTTCGAAAAGTGTCACACTTAAAATCTGTAGAATTGTGTAGAGGGCCAGATCCAAGTGCATCTGTTTTTTGACAATGGCCACCAGCACGTAGACAGCGATTGCAATCCAGATCTGGGTCTTGACGGCATTCTCGGTGGTCCCATAAAACGCTTTGATACGAAGGTGCTGCTTGATCCATTTGAAGAAGATCTCGATCTGCCAGCGACACTGAAACAGTTGGGCTATCGTTAATGCCGGTAGAGTGAAGTTGTTGGTTAAGAAAATGAGCCGTTTGTTTAGATTGGTATCGAAATAGCGAATGCGTCGAAGTTTGTCGGGATAAGCTTTGTGAGAATAGAATCCTTCCAGGACAATAATTTGATCGCATTGGACCCCGACGGACTTGTCGACGGGCCGAGAGTAGAGGCGTCTGAAGCTGAAGTTGCTTTTGGTTCGGGTGACGAAGAAGGCCGATGCTTGATGGATGGCATAAAGGCGATCGAAATCCAGATATCCACGATCGACAATGTTAAAGGCTCCTGGCTCGAAGCTCAACTGATCGAGGATGTTGACGTCGTGAACCTTGCCGTGGGTAATAATGACGAGGGAGGGAATACTTCCCCGGAGGTCCAAAAGGGTATGCAATTTCACTGCGCCTTTGTGGGCTCGGAACTTGGCCCACGGGAAAAGAGACAGACACAGATCGATGGTGGTGGAGTCCAAAGCATAGGCGGTTTGATTCAATTCGACTCCGAAGGAATCGTTGGCGTAGAGGCGACGAGCTCGGCCGATGAGGATCTGAGCAAAGTCGGCATAGATTCGCCAATGTCTGACCTGGTTGGCATGAGCCAGAGTATTGCGCGACACATTTCCTCGGAAGCCCATGTGATAGAGTTTCCGTTGAGTCGAACGGAGACATGCCTCGATGTCTCGGAGACTTTCCCGATAGGTCAGTTG
>Ga0154838_1065_pt4 | contig 11293 bp, 11 predicted proteins | sample Rifle2008BG16ft_FD_116142 | JGI IMG/M metagenome (GOLD analysis project Ga0154838, IMG submission 116142) | Deltaproteobacteria bacterium RBG_16_48_10 | reverse complement strand
CGGAGATCAATCTCAATCGAGTGGCTACCTGGACGCTTATTTTTACCAATACGTTTTTTGTCTTTTATTTCTTTGCCAAATTATTTCAAGTATTTTGAGAGCTGCTTAAAATCTTCAGTCTCAGCCTCCTTCAAAAATTGAAAGGCGATGATTTCTGTGGTGGAGATCATCGCCCCTTTTTTTTCCATCCACCTCAGGCTTACCTCCCAATCCAGTTTCTTCCTTGAACCGACCGCATCCGCTGCCACGTACACCTCATAATTTCTCTTGATGAGATCCATGGCCGTCTGAAGGACACAAATATGGGCTTCCATCCCAGCGAGGATGATTTGGTTTTTCTTTAATGCCTCTAATCGCTCATTAAAGGCTGCGGCTCCGCAACAACTGAAAGAGACCTTCTCGATGGGAGTGGTATCGCCAAGCTCTTCTCGAATCTCAGCAATCGTCCTTCCAAGTCCTTTAGGATACTGCTCTGTTGCAAGGACAGGGATTTTTAACTGCCTGGTTAAGGCAATGAGGATCTTTGCATTCCGGATGATATTTTTCCCCACCTCGGGAGGCATGATTCTTGTTTGAGCCTCTTGAAAATCGATTGCCACGAGAAGGGCTTTTTCCTTGTCCATCAGCACACTCCTTTGCCGGTAAGGTTTAAGAACTTTTGAGTTGAATTTTAAATGAATTTGTTCTATTTGTAAATTGATCCCAGGGTAATGTCTCAGAAATAATTTTACTCATTTTGTCAGTTGTTGATAATTGTTTTTAGTGGAGTTTAGTTGTATGAAATTGAGGCGTTATGTTGTGACATGTTGGAAACTCTCCCGTCCCCCCTTTCTATCTGTGGGCATTTTACCCCTGCTCCTGGGGTTTGTTTTGGCCTGGCATAGGGGATACAAAGGTCCCCCAGGACTCTACCTTCTTTCCTCAATGGCTGTTGTTTTCATCATGTGTATGACTTATTATCTGGGAGAATGGAATGACTTTGATGGGGACCGTCTCAATCAAAAATTTAATCGGTTTTCTGGTGGCTCAAGGGTTCTGGTTGAGGGAGTGCTTCCTCTTCGAGTTTCCCTCTTTTTGGGATATGGATGCCTGTTCGGTGCAATTCTTATTGGACTGTACATTTATTTCCGGTATCGCACAGGTCCCTGGACCCTTCTCTTAGGGGGGATCGGCATCTTTTTGGGTTTCTTCTATACGAACAAGCCCTTTCGATGGTCCTATCGAGGGTTGGGAGAAGTCCTGATTGGTTTCTGCTATGGATGGTTGCCGATTGCGACAGGGTTTTATCTCTTTACGGGATTCTTTAGCCCTCAGATTATCCTCCTGTCGATCCCCATCTCTCTTTCTATCTTTAATGTGATTTTAATCAATGAATTTCCCGATGAGGAGGCGGATCGAGCCATCGGAAAAAGGACTCTCGTGGTCCGGTTTGGGAAAGAGAGGATTGGGGATCTCTACATGGGATTCTCTCTTTTGGCCGCCTTTTCATTCATCAAGGCGATTCTGATTGCTGGCCAGCCACCCTTCTGGCTCTTCCTTTTATCGGGAATTCCGATCCTCCTCATTCTTTGGAATCTGATTCAGATTTTACAGGAGGGGTATTACCATTTCCATAGGCTTGAGGTTCTCTGTCGAAATACGCTTTTTGTCAATCTTTCGATAGGGATGATTTTAACGATTCAACAGACTCTGATCCAGCTTCACTGAACGAGAAAGGAATAATATGGAAGAGGTTCAGGGGACCATCGAAAAGGTAAAAACCCTCATCCAGGAAGGGAAATCAGGAGAAGAGATCTTTCAGTTTTTATCTTCCTTTCTTGATCAAAGCTCCGAGATTGTCGAGAAGCTGGCTGAACAATTGGCCACCCTTCGACATGAGAAGACCGCCAGAATCCTCCTGGGAATGTTGGAGGAGACAAAGGAGAAGAGGGTCCGAAAAACGATCAAACGCTCTCTTTATCGGTTGAGGGGTAAAGGAATTTCCTTTGAAGAAGCTCCTCGAGACAGGGGACGGTCGATCCTACGGCCATTGCAGACTGAACCCCCGGAGGGATTTGGAACGGGTATGGATTTCCTCGGACACCGTTTGTTGATACTGGTTATTCCCCATGCTGGCAGAGGAGTGACCGTTCTGGATGGAGTGATCAGTGATACACAGGGATTGATCAATTTCACAGGGGCAGAGATGACCCGCAAGGAGTTTAAAGGTTTTTTTGAGAACCTCCGAGAGAAGAGTCTTTTTCCTTTGGTTGAGATGGAGGCTCCATATGTCGGATTCTTATTCTCTCAGGCTTACCAGTTAACCCTTGGAAAGAAGGGGACACCCCCCGAGGATTACCTTCATTCAAAAAACGAGATTGAAAGGGTGAAAAAGGAGTACGGGAGGCCCTTGATCTACGCTCATCTTCCAAAAGATGAAATCGAAGGTGATGGACAAGGGTTCACAAGAGGGGCCGACCTTTTAAAGGACGATCTTTTCGTGCCTTGGATCATTGAGGAAGATGAAATCAGGCCCTATGGCGATGCGCTGGGAGAGGCCCAGGAGTCGAAACTCTTTCTCAACCAGGCTCAAAAAGAGGCCAGGTTCCAGGAGATTTATCTCAAAGCAATGACGGAGATCTTCTCTGAGGAAAGGAGACGACTCTATCAACACCGGCTGGAAGAGACCGCTTATATTTTCTATAAGTTAGGGAAAGAAGAGGAAGCGAGGCTCTCTCTTTCCGTTGCTGTCGATCTCGAAAGACCGCTCAATCCGTTCCAGCCTCATCCTTTCCTATTTCAACTGGTCGTCAAATCAATCCGCACCCTACTGGCCAAAGCCCAAGGGAAGAGGGAAAAAGAACCCTCGCTGATCGTAAAACCTTGACAAAGGCATAGCGCATAAAGCTTCGCCCAAGGATCAAAAGGAGAATTCTTTCTCGATGGGTGCGCGCTATGCGCTCTGCGCCATGCGGTTTGCGTGTAAGGAGACGAAGGCATGAAGAAGTGGTTTATCGGAGCGGGAATCCTCCTTGTTCTCCTGATCGGTGGGTATTTTGTCCTTTCCCTTTATGCCGTGAAATTCATCCAGCCCCGATTCCAAAAGGTGATGGGACCTGGACTCACAGTCACTAAAATCGAGATCAAAACGACTTACCTCTCTGCTGCGAAAATCGAATATGAAGACCCTCAATCCAGGCAGAAATTTTTGAAGATTGAGGAGGTGAGGATTTATCCCAACCTTCTCTCCTTCCTGAAGGGAAACCTGAAAGTCAGGGAACTTCTGATCCTCCGACCGTCTTTTTACTTCTATCGTTCGCGGGAGGGGACTTTCGTTGGTCCCTGGTTCCCAACGGAGAGAAGAGAAAAGGACCAAAGGATTCCTACCGAGGGGAAGAAGGGGGAAAAGGAATCCATTTCCATCGAGATCGATCGGATTCAAATCAAGCAGGGCTCCATCGATTTTGAAGATCAAAAATTTGGAAAATCTCAACCCCCCCTTATGTTAAGAGATCTCGATTTTAGATTGGAGAATATCCGTTATCCAATCGTCTCTGCTCCTTCACCTCTTGAGCTGAGAGGAAAGATAGAAGGAAGGACGAAGGAGGGAGAAGTTGAAGCAAAGGGGTGGATAGATCTTCAGACCTCGGACCTCGAGACCACTTTTAAGGTTCAGGGAATCGAGGTAAAAACGTTTGAACCCTACTATAAAAAGAGGGTCACGGCTGAGATTGATTCCGGAACCATCCACTTAGAAACAAAAATCACTGTGAAACAGAAATGGATGGATGCCCCGGGTTATCTTGAACTGTTCGATCTCCGTGTGAAAGAAGAGGGGACGGTCTTTTGGATTCCAGCGAAAACCCTCGTTTCCCTTCTGAAGGATAAGGGCAATCGGATCAAGGCCCAATTCCATGTGAAGGGTAATATCAATGATCCTCAGTTTGATCTTCAGGAGAATGTGTTGAATCGGATTGGGTTCTCTCTGGCAGAGGCTTTAGGGATTCCGATTAAAGGCCTTGGTGAGACGATCTTGGGAGGTGCCGGAAAAGGAGCAGAAGGATTGGCAGAGGGGCTAAGGGGGATAGGCGAGATGTTTAAGAAGAAGGGAAAGAAAAAATGAGGAGCAGAGGAGAGCGTGTCATCCCCTTGAAAGGGGGAATTTAGTGGATAAATTCTGGATCCCTGCTGGAGATTATTCCTTTGAAAACCGGGCCTGGGAAGATAAAAAGAGACTATGAAATCAAGAGGATAGGTGACATCATTGAATCGTCTCAGGGGGATCACCTCCGTTTTATCGATGCCTTTTCGATGGGAGAGCCCCATTGTTCTTGAGCGGCCAAGTCGCATTGACTGGAATCCTTCCCTTCCTCCATTAGATGTGGAGGTGAATAACCACCATATATTTTATACGCTGAAAGGGAAGGGAAAACCCATCGTCTTGATCCACGGCTACGGGGCCGGAATGTGGGTCTGGGAGAAACAGGTGGAGGCTCTCTCCCAGTCTCACCAGGTCTATGCATTGGACCTCATTGGCCATGGGTTTTCGGATCGACCAAGGATTCATTACAAACCAGAAACCTATCTTCATTTTTTAAAAGCGTTTATGGATGGGGTAGGTATTCAGAAGGCTACCCTGATCGGGAATTCCATGGGGGGAGGGATTGCATGGGGAATGGCCATCCTGTATCCAGAGCGGGTCCATCGACTCATCCTGATCAGTTGTGCTCCACCGGATGTTCTTAAGAGAATCAGTAATGATTCATTTCTGACACTGTTGGCGATCAAACGTTTTCCACTGCTTCCCAGACTCCTGATTGGAAGTAGAAATAAAAGGTCGATCAAACAGGTCCTTGAAGAATGCGTTTTCCATACCCAGCTGATCACTCCGGAGGTATTGACCCGACAGTACCAACTGTTGAAAATCGAAGGGACTACCTGGGTCCTCTATTCTACTTTAATGAACGCAGAAGAGGCCTTGAGATATGAAACCCAACTTTCGAAGATTTCTGCTCCGACCCTTCTCCTTTGGGGTGAGAAAGACATGATCTTCCCGCCCTCCGTAGGCGAGAAACTCCATCAGGTGATTCCGGGTTCAAGTTTGACCGTCCTTAAGAGAAGCGGCCACATTCCCATGTGGGAGACCCCAGAAGACGTAAACTCCGCCATCCTCTCTTTTTTGGAAGAAAGCTCTTGAAACAAATGGAACCGAAAATAAGTTGCTAAGGAGTCCGTAGTTGAAAAGACATCGCTTCTAAAATCTCCCCCGGCCCCTCTTTGCCAAAGAGGGGTAATTCCTATAGATTCCAAAACCCAATATCCAGACTTGATGTTTTGAATTTGATTTTTGTTCGGTCATTGTCATTTGGTTATTGGTGATTATTTGGAATTTGGGATTTGGTGCTTGGGTATTCTTATTTGACGAGGGCGAGGCTCAACCAGGGAACATAGGTGATGATTGCCAAGGTGATCAGAAGGATAGCAATGAAAGGGAGTGAGGCCATGATGATTTTTATCGTCGGTCTTTCAAAACGGAGGCTTGCGATAAAAAGGTTCATTCCCACAGGAGGGGTCGAGGCCCCAATCTGGAGATTGGCGAGGAAGATGATGCCGAGGTGAACAGGGTGGATCCCATAGGCATTGGCGATCGGGGTGATGAGAGGAACGACAACGATCAATGCAGAGAAAATGTCCATCAGGCAGCCCACAACCAGGAGAAAGAGGTTCAGTACGATCAGAAAAATGAACTGGCTGTCAGTATAAGCTTTGAATAGATTGAAGAGCTTCATGGGAACTTCCGCATCGATCAAATAATTCGTCAGGCCGAGGGCGGAACCCAGGATGATCAGAATCCCACCCACCAGCACCATACTTTTTCTCATGGCCTGTGGCAGTTCTTTCCATTTGATATCTCGGTAGATGACTACTTCGACCAGGAAAACATAAACGGCTGTAATGGCCGCCGCCTCACTGACCGCAAAGTATCCGCTGTAAATACCCCCTAAGACAACGAAGGGGAGAGGAAGCTCCCAGATCGCTTCTCTTAATGCATTAATCATCCGAGGCATGTTAAACCTTGTTCTCGGTACCTCAGCAGCAATTGCCTTCTGGATGCTGAACAAGGAGAGCAAAGCCACCATCAGGATGCCCGGAAGGATGCCTGCCAGAAAGAGTTGATTAATCTGTAACTTCGACACAATAGCATAAATGATGATGGGGAGGCTTGGTGGAAAGAGAAGGCCTAATGTCCCGGAATTGGTCACCAGCCCGAGGGAGAACCTTTCCGGATATTTCCCCTGCAGCAATGCGGGATAGAGGATTCCTCCCAAGGCGATGACGGTGAGGCCTGTGGCACCTGTCAGGGCAGTAAAGGCGGCACAGGTCATGAGGACAATGATCGATAGCCCACCTGGCAACCAACCCAGGATGGCATCGGTCAGCCTAATCAACCTTCTGGGTGTCTGGCTTTCCGAAAGGAGGTATCCAGCAAAGGTGAAGAGGGGGATGGCGACAAGAATGGGAGTGGTGGCTATTCGATGCATCTCAATGATCATGGCTGAGGAATCGATTTGGCTGAGGAATAATAATAAGAGGGTCAAGCCAGAGAAGACAGTAAAAAGGGGGGCTCCCAAAAACATCAAAAACAGGAGGACAGTGATCCCGAGGAGGATCATTCTTCTTCCCCCCGAGCTTGCTTTTTTGTCATCTTGAGGGAGAGAATAAGGCTCTTGATCGAGCGCAGGGCAAACCGAAAGGCCATTAAACTGAAGGTAAGGGGAAGAATGATCTCCAGAATCCAGGTCGGAATTCCCAGGAGTGTTGCCACTCCCATCTGGGCTTCATTTTTAATAAATTTCAATGATGCATAGGTTAACAGGCCGCAGATGAAAAAAGAGAAGAGATGAATGCCGAACTCCATGAAGGCCTTTCCCAAGGGAGGTAAGGATCGTGAGATGATGTCGATATTGATATGTTTTCCTTCCCTCGTTGCAAGGGTGGCGCCGATAAACCCTATCCAGAGGACAAGGTTCCGTAGCAGCATGTCTCCCCAGGTCAGGCCAGTCGTAAAGACATTTCGGAGAAAGATCTGCAGGAAGGCAAGAAGCATCATGGTGCTCAGGAAGATGACCAGGAGGACCTGCTCGATCCGATCGATGGTCTCATCCAGTTTCTCCCATCGGTCCATCATCTTCCTCCTTTTCGGAAATCCTCTAATAGGGATGTCACCTCCTCGAGGCTCTTCTTTGAGAAGGATTGGCTTCCTGGATGGGCCATGGCTCGATTCGATAGTTTCTTGAATTCTTCGATCTGGTCTCCTGAGGGGGTAATGGTCTTGATTCCATGCTTCGTGATCACCTGGAGGGCCTCTCGATTTTCATTTCGTGTAATGATTTTGAGTTGGTTTAAATGACGCTGAGCAATCTCTATCAAACTGAGCTGAAAGGCTGAGGGAATTTCTTTGAAGGTCTCTTTTTTTATGAGAATCGCACCTACCACATAGAGCAAGGGCACATTGGTGATATATTTTATTTTTGTAAACCACTGGAGAGAAATGGCTGCTGAAGGAGGGACATAGACAACATCGACCAGCCCGGTTTGCAGGCCTACCAGAACATCCGGAATAGAGAGAGGAATTCCTTTTACTCCGGCTTCTGCAAAGACGGCTTTGGCAATACTGGAGTCCTCTAAAATCCAGACTTTTGCCTTTTTCAGATCGCTCACACTGGCGATCGGAAGGCTGGACATGAGATAAACAAATCCAGCTTCGGACCATCCCAGAAGGACGTATCCATTGTCCTCAAATCCCTTTCTAAAAAAACCATCCATTTTGGTTAGCACAAAGTCCACTTCTTCATATCTTTGATAGAGAAAAGGAATCTGCAAGACATCGATCTGATTGAAGACAGAGGAAAGCCCTGCAGAGGTCAGAGCCACTCCCTGAATCTGACCGATCTTCGCCTTCCGGAGCATGTCCGTCTCATCCCCCAGGATTCCGCCGGGATAAATCTTAAATTGAACTTTGTTCTCCGATTTTTTCATCACCTCTGTGTTCAGGGCATGGAAGGTGTTAAACCAGGAACTTCCCTCCGGGGCTAACGTGGCCATCTTGATAACGAGGTTTTTCTCGGCTCCAACGGCTGATGAGATCAAGAGGAGGAAGGTGATCAAACTTAGGCCTATCCTCCTGTCGATATAAACTTTACCCATGATCCTCTCCTATTCGAAATATTCCTCTACTTGACTCAGCAATTCGGCTGCCTTTTTTTTGGCCACCGTGTTGACAAGAGTCAGGTCCGGGGAGATGGTTGCAGGTGTATCCTGAACCTTCTGAAGCGTGGAAATAAAGAGATCTCTCTCCATCGCCTTCCGGGCATAGTAATTCGCATAGTAAACGTAAGCCATTAAAAATTTTCCCTGTCCGAGTTCGAGGGCCTTCAAAAAATGTCCCTGAGCCAATTTGAGATCCCCGCCCAATCCTTTCGGCCTTGAAGCGAACCAGATGCCCATGAAAAGGTGAGCGCCCCCGTAGTAGAACGTCTCGTCGAGTTCTAAAACCCTCTTCATCATCGATTCTACTCTGGGAAGCTCAGCCAGAGCTTCCATTGATCCTAAGTTCAGACTGATCCAGCTGGCCCAACAGGTGGCCGTCCAAAAGATATAAGGGACATCTTTTTTCCCCAATCCTTTCAAACCCTCTTTTAAATCATCGAGGGGACCGTCAACCGGTTTCGTGAGCCCCTTCAGTTCCAAAGATTTTAAGGCATATTTTCTCGCCTTTCCATAGAGGACCTTTGCGTATTCCTTGTCCTGGTCCTCCCAAAAGGCTGAGGCGTAGGAGGAGTAACCTTGGGCCGCAGCGATCAATAAACGATCGTTGTCTGGCCAAGCCTCGACCATCCCGTCCATCAGCATCAGATAGGCGGGCATCCCTTCTTGAATGAGTTTTAAGTCAGATTGCCGGGAAGAGGCCTTCGCGATATCCTCCAACAAGGATCCTACAGAGACCACGGTCATCTTTTTGCTGGGAAAGCAGGCAGAAGAGATGAAAAGGACCAAGGGAAGGAGTAGGAAGGTGCTCCATCGATAGCAAAGGATCTTTACCATGGACCGCTCCAATTCGATAAAGGATTGCTTGCCTCAAGAAAACTTATATCTTTCAAATCCGAAGCCTGTCAACTTTTTTTTGTAAGGGGAAATCCATCTACGCTGGACCGGCCTGTTTCGGATATAAAATCCTATTCTAACCCGTTTTATTCTTTGAATGCTTGCTTGACAAAAAGAAGAGCAACCGATCAGAATATAACGTTGAAATGAGGAGGAAAAGATGGTGAGTATTTATAACAGGCGGGTGGTGGTGACGGGCCTTGGTCCAATCACTCCTGTAGGTTTTGGAAAAGAGGCTTATTGGGAGAGTTTGATCCAAGGACGCTCCTCTTTTAAGCGGATTGAGTTTTCCAATCGGGATATGAATCAGTATCGATGCCAGATCGCCGCTCCCATTGAAGGCTTCGATTTTTACCAGTATGTTGATCGGACAAAACATTCCAAACATCTTGGAAGAACCTCCCAGTTTGCAGTTGCTGCTGGAAGGCTGGCCTTTATGGATGCAGGGTTGGACCTTGAAAGAAATGAGGAGGTCAAAGGAGCCGGCTCCCATCGCGAAGGGCAGTATCAGGTGAAGGGATTGGATCCTTTTAGGATCGGGGTGATTCTTGGAGCAGGGGCGGAGGCAATGGAATTAATGGAATATTACCATGAACGGTTTCTGTCGAGGGGGACCAAAGGACTCTCTCCCTTCGGTCTCCCCAATATCTATTTGAGTTCCATTACCTCCCATGTAGCCCAGAGCTTTACTCTCCGGGGGGCTTCTTATGCGGTTTCGACAGCCTGCGCTTCAGCCACCCACGCCATGATCAATAGCTTTCTTCAGATCCAAGGGGGAAGCGAAGACCTGATGGTGACAGGAGGCACAGATGCGTGCATTACCCCTTTAGTCTTTGCTGGATTTGACGTTCTGAGGGCGATGTCGACACGAAATGATGAACCCCAAAAGGCCTGCAGACCTTTCGATCAGGAAAGAGACGGATTTGTGATGGGCGAAGGGTCGGGGATCCTCATTCTTGAGGAGTTAAATCATGCAAGGAAAAGGGGGGCCCATATCTATGCAGAAGTGGTTGGATTTGGAATGACTGCGGATGCGCATCATCTCACCGAACCCGATCCGGATGGAAAACCACTGAGCAAGGCGACCCGGGATGCCCTTCAGATGGGAGGGGTTCGACCCGAAGAGATCGATTATATTAACCCCCATGGGACTTCTACGCCGCTGAATGATAGGGTGGAGACGAGAGCGATCAAGGCGATCTTCGGGCAACAGGCGTATCAGATTCCGATCAGTTCAACCAAATCGATTACGGGCCATCTGATGGGGGCTGCAGGCGGGGTGGAGGCGATCGCCGTTGTTCTGACGATTGAAAGAGGAATCATCCATCCCACAATAAATTATGAAACTCCAGACCCAGACTGCGATCTGGACTATGTTCCCAATCAAGCAAGAAAGAAGGATGTAAGGTTTGCACTCTCCCTTTCCGCAGGCTTTGGAGGGGTTAACAGTGTCGTCCTTTTCAAGAGGTTGGATGATTCGTCTTCCTTTTGAGATGATCAAACTTCGATACCCAGCCTTACCTTTTGACCCCTTCGGCGCCGTCAAACCCTGTCTCTTTAAGGACAGAGTAAAAAGTGTGGCTCAGCGTCAACCTTGAGCCTGTTCCCCGGTCTTTGAACTGGAGAGAGTCGAAAGGTTGACATTTGAACCTGGGCATTTCGAATTTCCTTCTCCCGGGTTGACACCTCCTGCCAATGGTCTATAATGTTATTATTTTTGAAGGGTCTTTTGACCCCGGCAGCAGAAGGCAACAGCCTCTCGCCGGTCTGTCCCGACGTTAGACGGGGCTATCGCCTCACACGCTCGCGTGCCGGAGGGCTTCCGGGTCCTGGCACGGGCATTGATGAGAAACCAGGGGCTTTGCCCGTGGGGCTCCAACCGAGTTGTTGATGGATCATTTTGATATTGATCAAAGCCTCATTCGCTCCATGCTGGCCCGCTTGATTGAGAAAGGGTGCAGACTTTCTCTCGAAGAATTAGCCACAGTCGTGGACATTGTGAAGGAAGAGGTCCTTTTCCGTTACGTGGATCACCTGATCAGCCAAATCGAGACGATCATCGAAATCAACCCTTCGCTGGGCGAAAAGGAAATCCTCCAGGCCGTCGCCAAGAATGTGGTGGAGTTTCTGAGGGCCGAGGCAGCCAGTA
>Ga0154838_1039_pt3 | contig 11402 bp, 8 predicted proteins | sample Rifle2008BG16ft_FD_116142 | JGI IMG/M metagenome (GOLD analysis project Ga0154838, IMG submission 116142) | Deltaproteobacteria bacterium RBG_16_48_10 | reverse complement strand
TTCCAGTTCTCCCCGGCCCGAAGGTTTGAGGGTTTTGATGATATCAAAAACAGCCGCATCATAGAGATAGATTCCGATGACCGCAAAGTGCGATTTGGGTTCTCTGGGTTTCTCCTCGACGGAAACGATCCGATCCTCTTTCAACTCTGCAACCCCAAATCGATGCGGATCAGATACCTCCTTGAGAAGGATCTTGGCTCCCCCTTTCTGCCTCTGGAAAGTCTCGACCGCCTTCCGAATATTTTTTTCAATAATGTTATCCCCAAGGACCACACAGATTTTCTCCCCTGCCGCAAAAAACTCCGCCAACCTTAGGGCTTCGGCAATGCCGCCTTCCCCTTCCTGGTATGTATAATTGATATGCCGGAGGCCGAACTCTTTTCCGTTCCCGAGGAGCTTTAAAAAATCGCCTGCACTGTTCCCCCCTGTCACAATCAGGATATCATCGATTCCCGCATTGATCAGGGTCTGAATGGGATAGTAAATCATTGGTTTATCGTAAACCGGGAGGAGATGCTTATTGGTCACCTTGGTTAAGGGAAAGAGTCGCGTTCCTAATCCTCCAGCTAAAATGACCCCTTTCATCGTTTTCTCCTCTTCATCGGGACTCATCCTCCTCCTCGCTTCTGACTCCGGAGGCAGGGTAGGATGGGCTATAGACTCATCAGGCGAGGCGGATGCCCAAGGGATCCCAGTCCCAACAGGGTCACATAGGCTTGAAACTTCGTCTCCTTTTTCTGGAACCCATCGGGAGACTGGTTGAAGTTTTCGAACAATAGCCCCAAGGTCCAACATTGGGATTGAAAAACAGCACCCAAGGCACTTGCCACCCGCCAATTATCCAGTAAATTATAACGATAGCTCCCATAAAGATAGAGGGAACTGATAGTCTTTATCTTAGTGAAAAGATTGATCTGCTGAATCCTATCCTTGGTAAATCGATATTCAGCCTGAAAAACATCATTCCTTAAATCCGTGACCTTAATCAGTCCATCCAAAATATCAAAATTCCATCGATAGGGGTTCAGTTCAGCTTCACCCCGGAAGGAGAGGTAGGGATTGAAATTGATCCAAAGCTCCCCCCGGATGTTTGATAGATATCTTCCGCTGCCCAGATTATCCCGTTCATAAGGATCTCCCAGGCTATAGCCCTGAAAGATCTGTAATCTCGCGTATTCGAAAGGTCCTGACCCTACCCGATCCTTATCCGTTTTCCCTAAAAGACGCTGGGTAAAACCATAGGTGATTTCATTGCGAAAAGGAATCCGATCGATTGCATCAAACGTAGGGAGATCCTCTTGAAAAACATTTGGATTATAGCTGTAACCGATGGAGGGCTCAAGGGTATGCATCCACCTTGAGATGCCCAGCAGGCGGAAGATCTCTGAATCCTTAGAAGTCTCATATACCCGGTACAATTCCGTTGAGATCTCGATTCCTGCACTAAAGGTTTCCCTCGATTTTGACCCATTCGGTTCTTCGACAGAATCGTTATAGGTATGATAGAACGTTTCTCGAAAACCCACTTCTGGAGTCACCTTCAGGACGTCGAACAATCGAAAGGGATAAGAAAGCTGGGGCAAGAAATCTCCCCGTTGGGCCCTGACCCCCTCCTCTCGCCAGAAGTTTGTAAAGGATAGATTGATATCGTAAAAGAGCGGAGTTTTAAGAAGGGACTGAGGATAGGCTACAAAGTTGACCTCGGGGTATTTCTGAAGTGTCCGGTCATTATTATTCAGGGTCAGGTTGTTGAACATCTGTCCACTGGCTAAGAGCGTAAATTGGTCCCAGTTCTTTCCTCCGAAGAGAACCGATCGAAGTTGATTTAAACTTCTCGCATCAATATTTGTCGCCTCTGGAAGGTCTTCATCAAAATCCTTGGGATAGAACCGGTCGCTGATGTAATTGATTTCTCCTTTGAGGTAAAAATCGTAGGGCAACTTCTGCTGGTGCTGAATAAAGAAGGCATACCGATTTCCATCATAAACTCGGTCATTGATAAAATAAAAATTGGCTTGCCCTGACGTCTGCCGGGGGAGGGCATACCGGTACTCGAAGCCCTCTTTAAACCCCCTGTCTCCCAAATACTGAAAGAAGAGGGTTGAATCCATATCCTTGGAAATGGCCCAGTAGAAGGCCGTCTTCCCTTCAGGACCATATTGATTCGAGTACCCAACCGTGGGTAGGAGGAACCCGGACTGTCTCTCCCGCTTGATAGGAACAGGGACAACAGGAAAGTAGAAGACGGGAATATCCTCGACATAGAAGACAGGTCCCCTCGCCACTCCCGTTCCCTTTAGGTTAACATCTAACTCCCTCACCGTGAATTTCCAGGGGGGTCGACTGGCATCGCACGTTGTGAAGGAACCCTCTCGAATGCGGTAGCTGTTCTCGCCCAATTTCTCAGCTTCTTTACCTATGATGTGAAAGTTCTGATCTTTCAAAAATAGCCTTCCCTCGTAAACCTTTCCCACCAAGGTATTTAGATTAACCTCGAGCCGTTCGCACTCAAGGACATCCTCTTTCTCCCTAAGCACTACACTGCCCCAGGCAACCATCTCGTTTGTGGCCGTATGCAGTTGGGCATGGTCTGCTCTGAGAGAAAAATCTCCTCGCACCACCTCCACATTTCCATGGGCCTGATAGAGTTGCTCTTCCTTGTCGTAGCTGAGGCGGTCTGCCTCAATCTCAATCGGCCCTTCTTCCTTCGTCATTTTGATGTCAGGCGTCTTCTGAACATCGGGCGTCTTCCCAGAACTGACTCCAGGGAGGCAGATAAAGAGGATAAGGAAAGAAATAAGGAGGAATTGGAACGTCCTCATAATCCTTCCTTGGAAAGGAGATAGTCCCTCGCCTCGCCAACCGTATAAAGGGAGCCGGTAATACAGAGGAGGTCTTCTTCCTGGGTCAGAGAGAGGCCCTTTTCGATCGCAAGAGGAAGGTCTTCAATGACCTCGGCCTTCTTCCCATTGGTTCCTAATCCTTTGAGGAGCAGGGCTGGGGAAGAGGCCCGTTCCATTTGGGGTTTGGAGAGAATAATATGATCCGCCAGAGGCGCTAAGGTTTGAAGGATCGATTTGAAATCCTTATCCTTCATGATCCCCATCAGGAGGGTGAGACGGTTATAGTGAAATTCTTTCTCCAATGACTCCTTCAACACCAACGCTCCTGCTGGATTGTGGGCGCCATCCAGAACAACTCGTGGAAAGGGATGGACTATTTCAAGCCTTCCAGGCCAATCGACCTCCCTCAGCCCTTCGATCATGGCTTCGGTGGAAACCGGATACCCCAGCTCTTCCAAAATCTCCATGGCTCCAAGCGCCGTGGTGGCATTCATGATCTGATGAACACCGGAGAGATTGAGGTGGAGACCCCACAGCTTTCGATGAAGTCCTTCATAATGGAAGTTTCGCTCTCCGATCGGTTTATACCGGAAATCCTTGCCGACGCGATAAAAGGGAGCATTCTTTTCCAGGCAGATTTTCGAGAAGAGTTGAAGCACCCGCGGTTGAGTAGTCGCAGTAATCAGGGGCCTCCCGTTTTTGATGATTCCTGCCTTCTCACCGGCTATCTTCAAAAGAGATTTGCCAAGGATCTCTTCATGGTCCTTTGTGACGTTGGTGATGACCGATAACAGAGGGTTGATCACATTGGTCGAATCGAACCTTCCTCCTAACCCCACCTCGATGATGGCGAGGTCTACCTTCTTCTGACTGAAATAGAGGAGAGCCATGGCTGTGGTAAAATCGAAAAAGGTAAAGGGAGAGGCGATTTCCGAAGCTCCAATCCGCTCTCTTATCCATCCCGTCAGGGTCGCCACCTCTTCTTCTTCGATTTCGATCCCATTCACCCTGATTCGTTCCGTGAAATGAACGAGATGGGGTGAAGTATAGAGACCTACCCGGTAAACCTCCTTCTGCAAGATCGAGGCCATCATCGCAGCGGTCGACCCTTTTCCATTCGTTCCTCCGATATGGATTGCCTGGATCTCTTCGTGGGGGTTCCCTATGGCCTCCAAGATTTTTGTCACCTGGGTCAGGCCAAAGACCATCCCGAACTTTTCAAGACCGTAAAGATAGTCCAGGGACTGCGAGTAATCATTTGGGCTGGCGGATCGGTCGTTTCCTTTAGCCATGGGCTTTGAGCATCTCTAACAGGGAGGCGATGGTATGGCGGAGATCTTTCCGTTCAACAATGAGGTCAATCATGCCATGTTGGAGAAGGTATTCGGATCGCTGAAACCCCTCCGGGAGTTCTGCCCGGATTGTTTCCTTAATCACTCGCGGCCCTGCAAACCCGATCATGGCCTTGGGTTCGGCAAGGATGACATCTCCCAGCATTGCGATGCTTGCGGAGACGCCACCCGTTGTGGGATCGGTCAGCACGGAGATATAAGGAATCCTCGCCTCCCCGAGTCTTGCAAGGGCGGCACTCGTCTTGGCCATCTGCATGAGGGAGAGAATCCCCTCCTGCATCCTCGCTCCTCCAGAGGCGCAGAAGACCACCACACCGATTCTCTTTTCGATCGCGCGTTCAATCAGGCGCGTGATCTTTTCCCCCACCGCAGACCCGAGGCTCCCGCCTAAAAAATTAAATTCGAACATGCCGAGCATGACCGGTTGGCCCTCGATCTTCGCCTCCCCACAGATGATGGCTTCTTTCTGTCCGGTCGATTCTTGGGCCTCTTTGATTCGAAGGGAATAACGCTTGGTATCCTTGAACTCCAATGGGTCTGTGGAAACCAGATGACCGTCCAGCTCAACGAAGGTGTTCGGGTCGACAAGGTTCTCAATCCGTTTTTGTGCAGGAATCTGGAAATGATAGTTGCATTTGGGACAAACCTGGAAGTTCCGCTCGATGACCTTTCGGTAGATGATCTCGTTGCAGGAGTTACATTTGATCCAAAGCTCGTCGGAGAGCTTCAATTCTTCCCGTCTCTCCTTCATCCCCTTTTCTCCCTCATCCCCTTTCCAGAACTAAGTCATCTTTTCTCATTGACCTTCTTTTAAAGTAATAAAACTAACAAAATAAAGACAGGATGTCAATTCATTCCACCTTCACACTTTCTACTGTTCCATCGCTTCAAATGAATTGAATCTCAAAGGGCTCCATGGTATTCTGAAACAAATGGGTAAAAAAGCACAGGTCACGATCGCGTCCATGGCCTTTAAGGGGTATGGAGTCACCCGGGTTGACAATCAGGTGATCTTCATTCCATACACGGTCACGGGAGATGAGGCATCGATTGAAATCGTCGAACAAAAGAGAAACTACTCCATGGGGAGGATAAAACAATTGATTGCGCCTTCCCCTTGGAGGGTCAATCCTCAGTGCCCCTATTTCCAAACTTGCGGGGGCTGTCAGTGGCAGCATATCGAGAGGATAAAACAGGCGGAAATAAAAAGGGACATCTTACAGGAGGTTCTCCAAAGGTTGGGCGGACAGAAGGAAATCCCACCGATCACGGTGATCCCTTCTCCCAAATCATATGGTTATCGGGTCAGAGTCCAGTTAAAAATAGAAGGAAAGTCCCTCGGCTATTACAGAGAGAGGTCCCATCACATTGTGGATATCCAACTTTGTCCAATCGCACACCCCTTGGTGAATCAGATGATCCTGCTGCTTCGCGAAGAATTATCCATCCTTTCCGGATTCGAGGAGGTTGAAATAAATACCTCACCTGAGGAGGAAAAAGGCGTTCTCCTTCTTCACCCCCTCTCCTTCTCACAGGGAATGGAAAGCTTCGCAAAAGAGCTGCTTCAAGCTCATTCCATCCTAAAAGGGATCGTGATCAGTAGGAAGGGAAGATTCATTTCCTGGGGCAATCCCTTTCTCACTTTTACGATCTCTCTGAATCGAGAGGGTAAGAAGAGACCGTTAAGGCTTCGGGCATCCCCGGAAAGCTTCTATCAAGTGAACTTGGAACAGAATGAAGCCTTGATTCAGGCTGTTCTCGGATTCAGCGAGACGAAAGAAGAGGATCGGGTCGTCGACCTCTATGCCGGTATTGGAAACTTCACCCTTCCCCTAACCTTGGATGCGAAGGAGGTTTTTGGAATCGAAGAAAACGAGAAGGCTGTTGAAGATGCCCGTTTCAATGCCCAAAGGAACGGGATCACGCGATGCCATATGATGAGAGGAAGGGTGGAGGAGATTCTAAAGAATTACAACCAAAAAAGGCCTGACCTCGTTATCCTCGACCCCCCGAGGACTGGGGCAAAGGAAGGAGTGAACCTGATCACCGAATTGAAACCGAAACGAATCATTTATGTCTCCTGTGACCCCACCACGCTCTCGAGAGACCTTCCTCTCTTCGCTCAAAGGGGTTATACCCTTGATCGGCTCAGCCTCGTCGATATGTTTCCCCAGACTTACCATATGGAAGTGGTGGCCCTCCTCAAATCACTTTATTGAGGGGATATTCGATGATCCCCACGGCTCCCCGCTTCAGCAATTGAGGAATGAGTTCTCGCACGACTTTTTCTGAGACCATAACCTCCACAGCAAACCAACCGCTCTTGAAGAGATCCGAAATCGTGGGGCCTGTGATGCTGGGAAGGATTTCGATGATACTCTGAAGATCATTGGCCGAAACGTTCATCTTCAGTCCGACCATCCCTTCTGCCCGGAGGGCTCCCTGGAGAAGCAAGGAAATTTGCTCAATCTTTTCTCTTTTCCATGAGTCCTGGTACGACTCGCGATTGGCAATAAACTGGGTATTGGTCTGGAGGAGCTCTTCAACGATCCGGAGTTTGTTGGCCCGGATCGTGCTCCCTGTCTCTGTCACCTCCACAATCGCATCGGCCAACCCTTCAATAATCTTTCCCTCTGTCGCTCCCCAAGAAAACTCCACATCCACCTTGATCTTCCGTTCGGCAAAGTAGTTTTTCGTAACGTTTACCAGTTCGGTGAAGATCTTTTTCCCTTCCAGATCTTTTAAATCATGGATCGGCGAATCCTCTGCAACGACTAAAACCCAGCGTGCCGGGGCAGTGCTCGTTTTGGAGTAGATGAGGTCTTGAATGACGACCACGTCGGATCCATTTTCGTGAATCCAATCCTTTCCTGTTAAGCCCACGTCCAGAGTCCCCATTTCTACAAATCTCGACATCTCCTGGGCCCGCACAAGGGTGCAGCGAAGTTCATCATCATCCACCACGGGAAAGTAGCTCCGGTTACTCACATTGATCTTCCAGCCGGACTTTCTAAAGAGTTCGATGGTGGCGTTCTCCAGACTCCCTTTTGGGATTCCCATTTTCAGTATCTTCACGTCCCATACACCTCCTTCGGATCAAACATTTTCTCACCCGTAACTTCCCAGACACCTTTTTCATATCGTTGATGGAAGCAGCTCCGAAAACCGGTGTGGCAGGCGGCTCCTCCCTTCTGGTCCACTTTGAGGAGAAGGGTATCGCTATCACAATCGAGAAAAATCTCCTTAACCTCCTGGAAATGGCCTGAGGTCTCTCCTTTGGTCCAAAGCTTTTGTCTGGATCTTGACCAAAAGGTTGCCTTCCCTGTCTTGAGCGTCTCTCCCCAGGCCTCTTGATTCATATGGGCCATCATCAGGACCTCATTCGTCGAGCTATCCTGAATGATAACCGGAATCAATCCCTCTCCTTTTTTAAAATCGATCTCCATCCCTCCCTCTCCCTCGAGTTCGGAGTGTTTAAAAAAATCTCCAAACTCCGAACCAATACAAAGGCATTATATCTTTTGGCTTTCTGTCCTCACCCCCTCCCTCTCCCCAGCAGGGGGAGAGGGAGAGGGCCCGGACAGCATGCGAAAAATTTAATTGCGTTCGTATTCATTACTCCAAACTTCTATTTTGTTCCAATAAAAGTTTTGCCATCTGGGCTGCATTTTTGGCCGCAGAACCTGAATAACAGTTATTAAAAAAGACCAGGGTCTTAGCCGTTTTTTGGGAAATCTCCTGGATGCCGGGGACAAACTCTCGGAGTTCCGCTTCGGTATATAGGTAATCATACCTGACCTTTATAGGAACATTGAACCAATTTGGATTCCGACCATGGAGGCGGAAATAGCCTATCTGAGAAGTGGCTCTTGGAAGGTAAGGCATCAGCTTGGGCAATTTGGCTTCGTCCACGATGCAGTATCCAATTCCCCTTTTCTCAAGAAATTGAAAAGTCGTATCCTTTAGCCAGGCCTGGTTTCGGAATTCGAAGACAAGGGGAATGTCCTCCATCGCTTCTCTGAACTTCTGGAGATAGCCCAAATTGTCTCGATTGGGAAAGAACCCATAGGGAAACTGAGCCAAAACGCAGGCGAGTTTTCCCTTTTCGATGAATGGGAGGAGGCTGTATTTAAATTTTCTAAAGACCTCCTGATTATCCACCCACTCCCCTGTCTCTCGGTCCCGGATTTCATGGGTCATCCCTTTGAAGGACTTCACTACAAACTCAAACTGATCTGAAGTCTTTTGGGACATGGCTTCAAAACTCTTTGGAGAAGGAAGCGTATAGTAGGTAAAATTAACTTCCAGGACATTGAACCCCAAATCCTTCTCATAATAAGAAAGCATGTCCCGTTCCCGAATATGAGCCGGATAGACGATTCCTTTCCAATCCGGGAAAGAGAAGCCACTGGTCCCAATCTTGATCACGGAGACTCCCTGTTTGAAACCTTTCCTCCCGACAGGAGGAAGCATGGGGGCGGTATTTGCAAGGGTTAAAGATACTGCAATGAATTTAAAGATAGAAGAACAAAATGGGATTGTCAAGATAATAGGAAAGAAGTAAAATGAGACATATGCCATTTAAACGGCGCGAAAGCTTGTGAGGAAATATTAGGATCAGCATGAAAAAGAGCCTTTAACTTTTCACTTCCTTTTGGGTTTTTTCCCCAGGAAATATACAAAGTTCAGAAAAGGCTACAAAAGAGAAGATTATCTCACTCTTTTCTGGCCAGGTTCCTAAAAAGTGGGGGGGAGACAGTAAGAGGAGTCAAAACGCGGCTGAGCAAAGACGAAAAAGTGGTCGCCTTAACGTTCGATGCTTGCGGTGGAAGCACTTAGGTTCGTGAAGCGCTCCGAATTAATTTAAATTGACGGATTGAATCGGATTCATTAAAATGGCACGAAAGGTTGTCGGTCTTTAGGAACGCCTATCCAAAACCCATGGGTGATATCAAAAAAATATTCAATCCGGAAACGATTGCCCTAATCGGCGCCACCGAGGAAGAAAGAACGGTTGGAAGGATTATTCTTGAGAATCTCCTCCGGCCTAAAAACCGGAAGATCTTTGCCGTCAACCCAAAGTGGAAGACGATCTTTGATCTGGAGTCTTATCCGACCATCCTTAAAGTGCCGGAAAAGATCGATCTGGCTATCATCGCCACCCCTCCGACAACCGTGCCAGAAATTGTCGAGGAGTGCGGACGGGCAGAGGTCGAAGGGATCATTATCATCTCCTCCGGGTTTAAGGAGATGGGTGAAGAGGGAAAGAACTTAGAAAAACAGATCATTGACATTCGAAGAAGATACGGAATGAGAATCTTAGGGCTTGAAAGTCTTGGGATCATTCGACCCAATATTGATCTCAATGCCTCCCTTCTCGCCGTTCATCCTGAAAAGGGAAATATCGCCTTCGTCTCCCAGGGAGGGGCTTTAGGCGCTGCCATCCTGGACTGGGCCATTGACGCCCGTATCGGCTTTGGCACCTTTTCCTCCCTCGGCTCCATGGTCGATATCGACTTTGGTGATCTGATCGATTTTCTCGGCAATGATCCCCACACACGAAGCATCATGCTTTATATGGAAAATATCGTGAACGCAAAAAAATTCATGAGTGCCGCAAGGGGGTTTGCCCACAGCAAGTTGATCGTGGTGGTGAAACCTGGAAGGTTTCAGGAAAAGGCAAAGTCGGCCTTATCCCATACAGGCGCCCTCATCCATTGTGATCAGGTCTATGAGGCTGCCTTTAAGAGAGCCGGTGTTGTTCGGATCAAGGAAATCGCTGACCTCTTCAATACCGTAAGGGTTCTCCACTCCAGACACCTGCCAAAAGGGCCGAGGCTGGCGATCATCACCAATGTAGGCTGGGTGGGAGTCATGGCCACAGATGCCCTGAAAGAATTGGGAGGGGAGCTGGCAAAAATGTCTGACAAAACCCTTGATCAGCTCCGATCTTTTCTCCCTCCCTATTGGAAAAGGGGCAATCCGATCGATATCCTGTGGGATGCGGATGTGGAGCGATATATCAAAACATTAAACCTTTGTCTTGAAACCCCTGAGATTGACGGAGTTTTAATTATCTATACCCCCCAAAATGTGGCCGAGCCAGATGAGCTGGCAGAAGCGGTTGTCCCGATCGTTCAGAAGGCCTGGAAGCCTATCATTACGGCATGGTTGGGAGGAAAGTCCGTCCAAAAAGGAAGGGATATCTTGTTTGAGAATAACATCCCGACCTATGAAACCCCTGAAGACGCTGTAAAAACCTATCTTTACATGTATCAATATGAGAGAAACCTGGAGTCCCTCTACGAAACCCCTGCAGAGCTCCCCATCGATCAGGCGCCTCCCAAAAATAACCTCAAGGCCCTCATCCGGAGAGCCGTGAAAGAGGGAAGAAGCACCTTGAACGAAGAAGAATCGAAACGGTTCCTCATCAATTATGGAATCCCGACCATCAGCGCCCGCATGACTTACAATATCGAAGGAGGTCAGAGCGTTGCAAAATTCGTAGGATATCCGATCGTCCTTAAAATTGTCTCTCCGGACATCACCTATAAAAGCGATGTGGGCGGCGTGGTCATGGGGATCAGTTCGGATGAACGACTCGGTATTGAATACGATAAATTGATGAAAAAGGTAAGAGAGAATGCACCTCTGGCAAGAATACAGGGGGTAACCGTTCAGAAAATGGTTGAGAAAATCGACTATGAAATTATCTTGGGAGCCAAGAAGGATAACGACTTCGGCTCTGTCATCCTCTTTGGCATGGGAGGCATTGGAGTCCAAATCCTTCGTGACTTCGCGATCGGCCTCTCCCCCTTAAATCAGACATTGGCAAGGAGATTGATGGAGGAAACCGAAGTCTACAAGATGCTTCAGGGCTATCGGGGAAAGGCACCGGCTGACCTCAGACAACTCGAACAGATCATTATCTCCTTTTCAAATCTCATCATCGATTTTCCAGAGATCGCTGAGATGGATATCAATCCCCTCGCCATTTCTGAAGGGAAGGCCTATGCGCTCGATGCAAGAATCATCATCGATAAAAATTATCTCGAAGAGAACAGTCCCTCTCAGTATCCCCATCTGGTTATCACCCCTTATCCGACGAGATATGTGACAAGTTGGAGGCTACCCGACGCATCAGAAGTGGCCCTCAGACCCATCAGACCGGAAGATGAACCCTTAGGATATGAACTGCTCACCAGCC
>Ga0154838_1027_pt1 | contig 11425 bp, 19 predicted proteins | sample Rifle2008BG16ft_FD_116142 | JGI IMG/M metagenome (GOLD analysis project Ga0154838, IMG submission 116142) | Deltaproteobacteria bacterium RBG_16_48_10 | reverse complement strand
TTGGGTCATAGCCCAACGTTGACCCCACCAAGACTTCGCCGTCTTTAAAGGTTACCTCTATCTTCCGGCCAGAGGGTTTTTCTCCTGCCATATAACTTTTCCGCTCATTGTATTGGGAGTCCCCGGCAAAATCCCGAACGAAGAATACGGCCTTTAATTCCTTAAAAAATACCTCGACTCCCTCGCCCGAGGGTTTTTCAGCCGGATGAATATGGAAACGATCCTTGTTTGGGAAGAAATCCTGGCTTAGACCTTTCAGTATCCTACCGTCGACATATCGCGCAACCACTTTTAAGGGTTCCATGTAGGCACCTCCGCATGATCATTTCTATAAAAAAGACCTTTCATCCCTGGTTTAAGAGGCCCGAGCGGCATGAACAGACAGCTTCCTGTGTCCTAACAAAAAAGCAATCACTTAAAGGCTTCCCGTCGGGCTCTTAATCTGTTGATTGATACAGCCGAGGGGGTTAAACTCAATCATGCCAATCGAGCTATGGCATCTATTGGCTTAATCCACCCCCCTCACTGGCAATATTTTATTCATCGCATGGCGTTTTTGAAATCCTGATCTCCCATGATCGCCACAACGGCCTTATAGGCAGCACCATCGATCGCTCTGTTAAAGTGATTAGAGGCGTTATTCCCCTCATATGTCCTGGACCATGTCCCATCGATTTTCTCAACCCGAACGCGAACAATGCAGCGGGTGGCGAAAGCCCCCCAGAAGAGCCCTACGCTTTCAACGCCCACCTTAAAACCCACCTCGCTCTCAGGTTTTACCTGTACCCCCCTATTTCGAAGCTCCTCCTCCAACTGACTTACAATAGAGCTCGTCCAGTGTTTGTAATCTGCAAAATATTTATCGCTCCCTTTAGTTGCGACGAGATTGAGCTTTGAATCTGTCACACCATTGATAAAGGAAACCACTTTTTTCGCATCCATCGACCCCACGACATCCATTTTGACGGGTATCGCACCTCTGGGATAGACGACGTGAGAACATCCTGAAAGAAGAAGAGCAAACAATAACAAGAGAAGAACAAGTTTCAATGATTTCACCATCTCTTTATTCTCCTTTCTTCGCTGACCTTAGCTTCCTACACGTTCAGTCTGAGGAGTTTCTTCTAATATTTTATCCCCCTTACCCTCTCCCGGTGAGGGGGAGGGTAAGGGGATGAAAGGACCATTTCAGATATTCTTGCGTAGATTCAAATGGATTTATATTATTCCGGATCGAGCCAGGGGTCAAGAAGATTTTGCTAAAAAACTTACGTCGGTCACGCACCATTTGGAGTATAATTAGATTTTGGCATGAGTCTAATTCTCAGATAAGACACGACGTGGGGAGACAGGATGAGCGCAGTTCTTTTTGACTTTGGTGGGGTATTGGCTGAAGAAGGTTTCAGGGAAGGGATAAAGGCTATCGGAAAAGGAAAAGGCCTTGACCCAGAAGATTTCTACAGAATTTCCGCTGATCTCGTGTATCAAACGGGTTATATCACCGGAAGGTGTGATGAACATTCATACTGGAACGCCGTTCGAGAAAAGACTGGCGTGAAAGGAGATGATCAAGAATTCAGAGAAGAGATTCTGAAGAGATTTAAGTTAAGGCCGGAGATGACAGCCATGGTGGAAAAAATAAAATCCTCTGGCTTCATCGCGGCCATCCTGAGCGACCAAACCAATTGGCTCGACGAGTTAGACCAAAGAACCCCTTTTCATCACCATTTCGATTATGTTTTCAATTCTTTCCACCTCAAAAAAACGAAGAGAGACCCGTCCATTTTTAGAGATGTCTGCACTTCTTTGGGCGCTCGACCGGAGAAAGTACTCTTTGTAGATGACAACCTGGAGAATATAGAAACAGCTACGAGCCAGGGTTTGAGGGTGATTCACTTCAAAGGTGTGGAAGAATTTCAAATAGAAATCAGGAAAGTTTTTGAGACGCAGTGAAGGAGATCAAGTGATGAAGAAGGTAATGATAGATTGCGATGTGGGGGTGGATGATGCCCTCGCTTTAATCCTGGCGTTTCATTCGCCGGAACTGGATGTGAAGGCAGTGTCCGGAGTCAATGGAAATGTCCCATTAGAACAGGTGTTCGAAAATATTCAAAAAGTACTTTCTCTAATCCAACCCAAAAACAGACCGCTCATTGCCAAAGGAGCCGATCAACCTTTAAAGGGGAAACCCCTATACGCCCACTCTGCCCATGGACAAGATGGATTGGGAGGGGCTAAGATCGATCGGGAGGAAGGAAAGGAATGGTGGCGATCTTATGCTGGTCCTGGGGATGAACTCATTACAAAGGTGGCTCGCCAGTATCCGGATGAAATGACGCTCATTGCAATAGGTCCCTTAACCAACCTGGCTTTAGCCATTCAAAAAGATCCTGAGGGGATGAGAAAGTTGAAAGAAATTGTCATCATGGGAGGAGCAGTTCGAACAGGGGGAAACATCACACCCTATGCTGAATTTAACATGTTTTCTGATCCCTTGGCGGCAAGAATAGTTTTAGAATCAGGATTGCCGATCCTACTGGTGCCGCTGGATGTGACCCATCAGGTTTCTCTCACACCCCAATGGATGGAACAGAAGGTGATTCCCGTCAACAATTCATTCTCTAAATTCACAATTGAAACGACCGGGTACGATTGTACCCTGCATCAATTTAGAAACAAGGAGCTCATCCACCTTCATGACCCTCTGGCGGTGGGCGTGGTGATCCATCCCGATTTGGTGAAAAAGCAAAAACTCTCTCTTACTGTGGAGACTCAAGAAGGAGAGTGTTTTGGAAAAATCGTGGAGGGATCAGGAGGTTCGGACATTGATGTTTGTCTGGCAGTCGATGCAGAGCGTTTTTTAGAACTCCTCCTATCAAGATTGGGGTGAATCCATGGGAAAGAAAATTCTGATCCTTGGTAATTGCAATGTAGATTTTGTCTTCAAAATTCCAAGATTTCATCATCCCGGGGAGACGATATTGGCAGAAAGTCAGGGTACTTTTTTCGGTGGGAAAGGGGCTAATCAGGCGATTACCTCGAAGCGCCTGGGGGGAAATGTTTGCTTCATCACCAAGGTAGGGAATGACCTTTATGGAAAATCTTACCGTCAGCACTTGATCAAAAATGGTCTTGATCGGAACTTGATCCTTGAGGACAGAAAACTTCCCACAGGAATGGCAGTGATCGAATTGACTCCAAAAGGAGAGAACCGAATCGTCGCCTTTCTTGGAGCAAATGGCTCTCTTTCTGTAAAGGATCTAAAAAGGCTGCAGTCCTGCTGGAGAGGAGTCGACGTTTTTGTCACTCAATTGGAAATCCCTTTACCAACCGTTGAGAGAGGGTCGAGCCTGGCGAAAGATCAAGAGAGCCTCATTCTCCTCAACCCTTCCCCTCCGGCTCAACTTTCGCCTCATCTCTTGTCTTTAGTCGATTTTATCGTACCGAATGAGATAGAAGCTCAATCCTTGACGGGGATAAAATGGAAGGGCGATCGGGACATTCGAAAGATGGCTGAAAGATTATTGGAAATGGGTGTAAAAAATGTCGTGATCACTTTAGGTCCAAAGGGCCTCTTTTTCAAAAACAGATGCGAGGAAATTTGGATGAATGCCTTCAGAGTGAAGGTGATCGATACCACGGCCGCAGGAGATGCCTTTCTGGGAGGTCTCGCTACTGGCCTCGCTGAGAACAAACCGATTCGAGAAGCTTTAAAATTTGCGAACGGCGCCGGAGCCCTTGCGACCACGAAACTGGGCGCCCAGCCCTCCCTCCCCTTTCGAAAAGATCTTGAAGTTTTCCTCTCTAAAATGAGGCAGTAATTGGAATGTTAGAAATACGGATCACGGGCATGGACACGGTCACGATTTGGGGCAATCTTCAAGGTTGACTTCTCCCGAAGACTTTACTATGCTACTCATCAATCCCCCGCAGAAAGGAGTGAGTTGTGAATGAGGTGTTGAAAGCCATAAGAACCCGAAGAACGATTCGCAGATTCAAATCCGATTCGATCGAGGATGAGAAGCTTCAGACGATTCTTGATGCGGGAAGATGGGCCCCCTCTTTCAGCAATCTCCAACCCTGGAAATTCATCGTCATCAAAAACCCGGGATTAAAAGGCGTTTTGGACGAAGCGGCCAGGAAGGATGTACTCCACCTGGGGATCAATGAAGCACCTGTGGTCATTCTGGTCTGCGTGGATCGTCGGATCGACCCGCTTCATGCGATTGAAGCCGGGGCAGCGGCCACACAGAATATGGCCCTTGCAGCATACAGCTTAGGGTTGGGGGCTGGTTGGATCGGGATCTGGGGAACGGAGGCTGAAACCTATATTCAAAAACTCCTTAAACTCCCGGAGACGGTTCGGGCGGTCTCCTTGCTTCCCATCGGCATCCCGGATGAATCTCCAGATGGTATTCGAAAACCCCTCAAAGAATTTATACAGTTTTGGTAAGATCCTCATCTCCATCCACTGCCCGTTGAACGATTCCACCCGACATTTGATCGGAGAGAAGGAATTTAAAAAAATGGAGAACGTCATCCTCTCCCCTCATATCGGCTTCTATTCTGTCGAATCGATCAGCGAATTGAAACGCAGAACAGCGAAAAATGCATCAGAGGTTTTGATGGGAAAGCGGCCGGGGTCTGTGGTGAATCCCGAAGTCATGGCAAAGGCCCGAACCCGGGCCCTCATCTAAAGCCCTCAGCCCCCTTAGCCATCGATGAGACGCGGATGATGGAATGATGGTGAGTTCGAGGTGGAGGTGAAGGGAGGACGATTCTCAGGAGGAAAGCCCGGCGGCCCTTCTACAGTCGGGCCTGGAAAGAAGTCACCTTGGAGAATGATCAATTCAATTCGATGAGAGAGGGGTTGGACGAAACACATACAGAGACACTGAAAATGAGAACATAAAATGGAAGGAATCGTGAAACGGGGTTTATTTCAGAAGTTTCGTTATATTTCTAACTTGGTCAAGAGTCTCTTTGATCTCTTTTGCTTCCTTTAATCCTGGAATTTTTTCGGCTTCTTTTTTCACATCCGAGCTCAAATCTTTCTCTTGATCGGGCTTCTCTTTTTCCGCTTTTTTCCCTTCCCGAATTTTTCTCAATTCCCTGATCGTCTTTCCCAGACCTTCCCCCATTTGAGGGAGCTTCTTTGCCCCAAATAGGATAAGGAAGATCACCAAGATGACGAGAATTTCCGGCAAACCTAAACCAAACATTTCCTAAACCCCTTCGTTGTGAGTTCGGAGTTCATCGTTCGGAGCCCAAAAATATCCTTTCTCCGAACCCCCAAACTCTTAACTCAGAACTTAATTAACGATACTGCCAGTGGCCATCCCTCCAGACCCAGCCTCCTCCTCTCGGTTCCCAGTGGCCAGGAACCCAATGGGCTTGAGGTCTTGGAGGTCTCGCCCAATGACCCGGGATCCAAACCCATTCCCCTCGCCGATGAACCCAATGGCCGGGTCTCCAAACCGCCTCTGAATAGGGAGGTGTTCCATAGACCTCCACCCGAGGTTCAGGCGGTCTAACTCTCACTACAGGAGGGGGACACCCTAATAAAAGGATTGCAATGGCGCAGATAACAATCAATGAGCTGAGGATAGCGACTTTTCTGTTCACCGTTATTCCTCCCTCCAACTCTATCATTTTTATATAAATGTTAAGATGATGCAAGAAAAAAAATCAAATCCCCCCTGGGGAGAGGGGGGGACTTGATTTTTTTTTAAATTTCACATAATAAAGCCTCTAAAGGAGGGCATCCATGTCCACGGAATTGGAATGTCCTATCTGTGATGCCGATATCCCGCTTGAAGGAACCGAGAGACCAGGGGACCTTGTCCTCTGTTCCTATTGCAAGGTAACCTTCAAAATAATAAGCACGAAAGATAAATGGATCCTTTCGGACGACTTTGAGGAATAGGATGAAAGTCCTTTATACCTCGGATCTCCATGGTGAAATTCACCTTTATCAGGAACTCTTATCGCTGGCCATTTCTTCCTCATCAGAAATCATGGTGATAGGGGGTGACCTTCTTCCCTCCTTCCCTCCGACAAAGCGATACGAAGATATGGTCCCAAACCAAAAAACCTTTATCGACCAGTTTCTTTCTCCTTTCTTTAGAAGGATGTTGGAGACCACTTCTCTTCAACAGATTTTTCTCATCTCCGGAAACTGGGACATGGGTTATCCCTTCCTCTTTAAGGAAACGACAGAAAAAATAATCAACCTCAATCAGAAAAGTTATCGACTGAAAAACGGATACGAACTCATCGGATACCCTTTTGTCCCTCCGACCCCGTTTCGACCAAAAGACTATGAGAAGATGGATGATCGGGAAGCCCCGTGGCCTCCTCAGAAGAATCCGTCTTATATCCGATCCTCTGATCAGGCCGATCAATTGATTCCCGTTGATCCCTATCTCTATCTCAGGGGACGAGGAACGATTAAGGAAGACTTAGATCGAGGTCCAAGACCTCTCCATCCGAAAAGAACGATCTACATCATGCATTCACCTCCTTTGGGGACTCAATTAGATTTCATCCAAGGAGGAAAACGGGCGGGAAGTCGATCCATCAAGACCTTTATCGAAAGGAATCAACCTCTTTTAACCCTCCATGGCCATATCCATGAGTCGCCAGAACTCTCCGGCGCTTACATGGATCGGATCGGAGAAACCATAATGATCAATCCAGGGCAGTTTATTTGGACAAGTAGCGACTTTTCCAAACTTCATGCCGTAACTTTTGAAATGGAAATCATCGAAGAGACGCTGATGCATACGTGCTTATCAAAAGTTCGGAGTGATGAGTTCGCCGACACGCCACAGGCAGGGAGTTTGGAGTCAAAAAAAACACTTGACATATGACAAATAAAGTGAAATAGTTATGTGCGTAGGTTGTAAGAAGTATTTGTTTGGATCATAAAAGGTCGTAAAAGTGCTTCTTAAAACTTTTACGGCCTTTTTTTTAGGACCAAAGGCTATTACAACTTACTTAAGTTTAAAAGAAGAAAGGAGGTGAGTTGTAGTGGCCAAAGGTCGTGTAAAATGGTTTAATGAGAAGAAGGGCTATGGGTTCATTTCCAGAGACGACGGGAATGATGTCTTCGTACACTTTTCTGCCATTAAGAGAGAAGGGTTTAAATCCCTCTATGAAGGCGATGAGGTAGAGTTCGAGGTTTCCGATGGTCCGAAAGGCCCACAGGCAACCGACGTTGTTGTAGTGAGCTAAATGGAATTTCATTAAGCTATAAAAGAGAAAAAAGACCCCAGGTCTTCCTACTGGGGTCTTTTTTGTTTTAGAGGTTGTTGCTTGCCAGCTTCGCTTGTGCACGATTCGGAGAACATCCCCGAGGGCCAGGTATGGCCCTGCTTCACCGAACAGATACAGGTGTCCCCTCCTTGACTTCCCTCCGAGCCTATCCTATACTTTTCTTGTACAACCTTCCAAGATGTCGCGGGGAGTTGGGATGAGCCTAGCTGAGAGGGTGACCGAAACAGTCATCGACCCGCTGAACCTGACCTGGATAATACCAGCGGAGGAATCGACAGACAAGTGACTAAAAAAAGCCGACCCTTCGGGGTCGGCTTTTTTTGTCCAAAGGGAGAAGGGATGCCTCTCGAGACCGAGATCTCTGTCCAGGTTCTTCTGAAAGTCCGGGAACAAAAACCGGTTGTTCATACGATCACCAACTTGATCACAGCCAATGAAGTAGCAACTGCACTCCATGCAATAGGGGCCCGGCCCATCATGGCTTTTGCTGCTGAGGAGAAAGATCCTATGGTTGCCGCGGTGAGCGCCCTCGATTTCTTCGGTCTCGCCGAAGAACAAGCTGCTCTTCAGACAGATGGCCCAGGGACATTTAAATCAGTTTTTTTGACACCCTTTTCTCATTAGCACCGGACCAGATGCGAAAAGGAATGAAGGTCAAAGTCTAAGGGGTCGGAGTCTTCTCATGGAAACACGAAGAATTGCCCGTGCCATCATCCTCGTTGCCATGGGCGTAGCCATTTCTCCTTTCACCAGCATTCCTATTGGAATTGCTAAAATAAACCCCGCCCAGCATTTTGTGAATGTCGTCGGGGCTGTCCTTCTCGGACCGTGGTGGGCCGTTGGGATTGCCCTCATCATTGGAATTCTTCGAAATGCCCTGGGGACGGGGACATTGCTTGCTTTTCCCGGAGGAATGATTGGAGCCTTTCTTGCAGGACTTGCCTATCGTTACAGCCGAAGCATCTATCTCGGGGCTCTCGGAGAGATCATAGGGACCGGGCTCCTGGGGGCAATAGCCAGTGCTTTCATTGTCGCCCCTGTCTTGATGGGAAGGGCCATGGCTTTGGGTGCTTTGATCATTGCCTTTTCTGGGAGTACGATCGCGGGTTCGATCATGGGCGTCCTCGCTTTAAACCTTCTTGACCGGGCTGGACTCGCAAAAATAAAACCAGACAAAGGATAACCGACAGATGATCCTTCGCTTCGAAGGCGTCTCATACCGCTACCCGGGTACAGAGTCCTGGGCATTGAATGGCCTTGACCTCACCCTCCGCCCGGGAGAGAGTGTGCTGATCGCAGGGGCAAGCGGAAGCGGTAAATCCACCCTCTGCCGCGCCTGTATCGGATTGGTGCCCCATTTCCATCACGGGGAGTGGACTGGAAAGGTTTTCGTTGATGGACTCGATACGAGCCAGCACCCTGTTTATGAGTTGTTCCGCCATGCCGGGCTGGTCTTCCAGAATACCGATGCGCAACTCTTCAACCAAACCGTTGAATCGGAGTTAACTTATGGACTGGAGAGCCTGGGACTGGCGCACGGTGAAATTGAACAAAGATTGAACTGGGCAAGCAGGCTGGCAGAGCTCGGCGATCTCATGGATAGGCCTCCTCATCTACTCTCCGGAGGGGAAAAACAAAGGGTTGCATTAGGATCCATCCTGGCCCTTCGACCCCGCCTCCTTCTTCTCGATGAGCCCTTCACTCACCTGGACCCTGAGAGCACAGAGGGATTGCGCAGAATTCTCAGAGTGATGAAGTCAGAGGGAATGGCGCTTATCCTTGTTGAGCACAGGCTTCATGAGATCATCCATGATGTGGATCGAATCATCGTTCTCCATCAGGGAAAGATCGCTGCAGATGGATCCCCTGACCAGGTGCTTGCCCGAGAGATTTCAGATTACGGTCTCAACCTCCCACCTTTGGTAAGACTCTTCCGCCAGATGGGTTTGAAGGGAAGGCCTCTGTCTGTGGAGGATGCGATCAAGGAATTGAAGGATCAAAATCTCGTGACTCCATTTTCCGCCCGTCTCTTGGAGGAGGCGAAGAAGGCATCCATCTCATTTTCGAGAACATCTCCTCCAATCATTGAGGCCGAGGATATCTGTTTCAGCTATCACGGTCTTCCGGTTCTGCAAAATATTCATTTCAAACTTCTCAGGGGAGAGTCTGTTGCTCTGGTCGGACGAAACGGGACTGGGAAGACGACCCTGATCAAACATCTCAATGGCCTGCTCAGACCCCATTCAGGTCATTTAAAAATCCTCGGTCAGGAAACGCTGAGAAGACCGGTCTCAGAGCTTTCGCGCCATGTCGGTTTCGTGTGGCAGAACCCAAATGATCAACTCTTCCAGCCCACCGTTCGAGAAGAGGTTTTAACAGGACCGGAAGCCCTTGGTTCCTATGATCCATCCTGGTGTGATGAACTCTTCAACCGTTTTGGGCTTATCTCTCTCCTTAAGCGATCTCCGTTCACGCTGAGCGAGGGGCAGAAAAAGCGAGTCTCTTTTGCTGCAGCCCTTGCAGTCAAACCCGAATTAATCGTACTCGATGAACCCACGGCTGGACAGGACGAACTTTTCCGGAGGGAACTCGCTAAATTCATTGTCGAACTACAGAGGGAAGAACGCACCGTTGTGCTCGTGACCCATGACCTTGAATTTGCTGCAGAACATGCAAACCATTGGTTGGTTTTGGCGAATGGCCGGATTATCGCGGACGGCCCGCCAGAGGCCGTGATGGCCGATTCGAAAGCCATGACCAAGGCAGGGCTCCGGCCCACCCAGCGCTATCAATTGATTCAGGCCTTAAAAGGGATGAGGAAGAACAAAGCTTGAGACCGTGCATCTTCGATCCTCGTTCAAAACTCGTGATGGCATTCGTTGCCACAATTCTACTGATGATCTTCCATCAATGGACCTCTCTGACCGCTTCCTTGGGGATTCTCATGATGGTGGTTCTTCTGCTTCACCTCGGTCTCCCATGGCTCAATTTCTTAAAGGGGCTTGGCTTTGCTTGCTTCACTTTTTTTATCATCGCCTGGCTCGCCTTTGATCTTCTCACAGCCGTTGTCTCCACACTCCGGCTGCTGGCCATTGGCACGGTCTTTTTTCTCTTCTTTCAAACCACCCCGCCCGAGGCGCTGTCCAATGCCCTGCTCAAGATGGGAGTTCCTTATCCCTTCGCTTTTGTGCTCAGCGCATCCATGCAATTTGTCCCTGTTCTCGTCCGCCGGCTGGCAAATATTCGCGATGCCCAGCGTGCACGGGGGATCCCCATCGAAGGCGGTCTGAGCCTTCTCACCCATTTGCCTGTCCTCGCAGGCCCTCTTTTGATTCAGGCCTTCAAATTTGCGGATGAGCTGGCCGAGGCCATGGAGGCCCGCGGTTTTGGGATTCCGGGCCGCCGATTCCGTCATGAGCCGCGTTTCAGATGGATGGATTGGATGGCTGTGGGGATAAGCGTTGTTGTCCTGGTCATGGCTTTCTGGAGCCCCTATCGCTGAAACGCAAGAATGAAAGTGAAGAGGTCGAATTCGACGTCTCTGAAGGTCCTGAGAGTCCCCAAACAACGAATATTATCGCAGGAAGTTAACAAAGAAAGACTCCACTGTTTTTCTACTGGGGTCTTTTTTATTGTCCTGTCCATCTTAGACAAAGGGAGGGAGCAACCACCTTACCTGTTCTGCGCAAATAACCTATCTTGTCTGTATTCATTTGGAATTGATTCTTTTGGCCCTTGCCCTCCCCCAGTTCTTCGTCATTGCTGAGGACCTGGGCAAATCCCTCTTCAGGCTTCATAAGGCCAGATGGCGGATGGGTGAGGTCACCGGCCCCCCAACAGTTAAGCATCCCCTCTTGCCCTCGAAAACCATTGCCTCAACCCAAAAGGTAATGGCCGATGAAGCCTCTCCGAGGAACCCGCCCAGATCCTCTCTGAGCCACCACCATTCTCAGATTTCTGAGACCGCCTGCGCGATAGCAGGCCTGTCTGTGTCTTAGCGGTGTCCACAGATACTTCCTCCTGGAGGCCCAACAGAAAAACTGGAGGAGGGCAAGTCTTTCGGGCCTTGCCCACCTTCACTTTTAAGTGGGTTTATCGAGGGCGTTTAAGCAACGGAGTGATTTATCATGGTCCGAGGGTCATTGAT
>Ga0154838_1135_pt1 | contig 11537 bp, 12 predicted proteins | sample Rifle2008BG16ft_FD_116142 | JGI IMG/M metagenome (GOLD analysis project Ga0154838, IMG submission 116142) | Deltaproteobacteria bacterium RBG_16_48_10 | reverse complement strand
ACTCTGCCTTTAAAAGGTTAAGGCTGATGGAGGTCTTCTTCTCAAACTCTGCCTCCTGGTTTCTCAGATTCGCAAATCCCTGGCTTCCTCCCAGCCCCAGCCGGACATTCTGGATCAGGCTCCCCTCCTTGCTGGTAATGGAGCAGGAAAGCCGGGTCGTAACCAGATCTTCCCGGATCTCGGTTCCCTCGGTATTGAGGAAATATTTCTCTCGGATAACTTCCGAATACCCTGTAATCGTTGTGGCGATAGCCTCATGGCCTAAGGGTAGGCTATTATATCTCCGGGTCAACTCCAGTTTCTCGTCCATGGAGATCTGTCGGGGATCTTCTTCCAGTTCAGGCAGAAAGACCTCTCGAATCACCTCCCCTTCTTCGAGCCTGATCGGTTCCGGGATATGTTGAGCAATCAGCATGGCATTCTCCTCAACGGTCCGAAGAGCTCTCTCCGCATCGGTCTCTCGTGTAAAGGCCATGGAGGAAAGGCCTCCCCGCTTCAGGGCCCTCAGGACATAACCATCGGTCGAATTGGAACCGATTTGTGTCAGCTCTTTCCCGTGAAAGGTGATCACGGTCTCCCGCTTCCTCTCATAACGGATATCCGCATAGTCTGAATCCATTTTGGAAAGAAGGGATCTCATGAATTGAAACATAAAAGCTCCTTTAAAATCCCTCCCCTGCCTTCGCCGAAGCGGCTTCGCGCAGGCAGGCCGCCTCCCTTTGCCAAAGGGGGATAAAGGGGGATTAGATGTTTTTCATAGCACTCAAATGTTACCTTGTTTCTGTGCAGGCATAAGGCCCACCACTGCGGGTCATATAGGTTCTTTCTGAAAAAAAATTTCCGAAGGCATCCATAGATTAACAATAGACATTGGCCTTCAAAAAGTCAACGCGCGAATGGACGTTTCTTCAAGAGAAATAGTATAATAACCGCAATGGAATCACCCCAGCCTTCAGGAAAGAAGACCGTTCTTCTCGTAACCACGTTACCCTCCTTTCTCATCCCTTTTATGGGATCTTCGGTCAATATTGCTCTTCCCTCCATTGGGAAAGAATTTGCCATGAACGCGGTATTGCTGGGTTGGGTTGTCACTGCCTACCTTCTCTCTATGGCGATGTTCCTTGTCCCTTTTGGAAGGATCGCTGATATCCTTGGAAGAAAGAAGGTTTTTTTATGGGGAATCTCCCTTTACACCTTTGCTTGCCTTCTGACCATCCTTTCCAACTCCGCCATATTGTTGATCGTCTTCCGAAGCTTCCAAGGAATTGGAGCTTCCATGGTCTTTGGCACGGCGGTCGCCATCCTCACCTCTGTCTTTCCAGCCCATGAGAGAGGCAAGGCCTTAGGCATCAATGTGGCCGCAACCTATTCAGGACTCTCTTTAGGTCCCTTCTTGGGTGGACTCCTCACCCAGTATCTTGGCTGGAGAAGTATTTTCTGGATCAATATCCCTTTGGGGCTCATGGTCATCGGTTTTGCCTTTTGGAAATTAAAGGGGGAATGGGCTGAAGCGCAGGGAGAAAGGTTCGATGTCGAGGGCTCCATCCTCTATGGGCTATCGCTGGCAGCGATGATTTATGGCATCTCTCTACTACCCGCCAAATCAGGGATCCTTCTTGGGGGAACAGGCCTTTTAGGAATTCTCGGGTTTATTCGGTACGAAATGAAAACAGAAAGCCCCATTTTTGAGATGAATCTTTTCAGACAGAACAGGGTCTTTGCCTTCTCAAACCTTGCTGCCTTGATCAACTACAGCGCTACCTTTGCCGTCAGTTTTTTGTTAAGCCTTTATTTGCAGTACACCAAAGGGTTCAGTCCGCCGACAGCGGGAACCATCCTGATCTCTCAACCGATCATCCAGGCCATTTTTTCACCCTTTGCAGGGAGACTCTCAGACAAGATCGAACCCCGTATCGTCGCCTCCATGGGGATGGCCTTGACCGCAACGGGCCTTTTTTCCCTCACGTTCCTCACCAAAGACACGACGGTGGCCTTCATCATTGCGAGTCTCATTCTGCTCGGATTTGGCTTTGCACTTTTCTCCTCACCCAACATTAATGCGGTCATGAGCTCCATCGATAAAAGGTTTTATGGCGTAGCCTCAGGTACCCTGGGAACTATGCGGGTGATTGGCATGATGCTCAGCATGGCGATGGTCATGATCCTCTTTTCGATTTATCTGGGGAGGACCCAGATCACGCCTGACCATTATCCCCTTCTTTTAAAGAGCATCAAAGGGGCCTTTGTCATTTTTGCTTTTCTCTGTATCGGCGGGTTGTTTGCCTCTGTTGTTCGAGGAAAGGTTCGATGAGAAGAAAGAGTGCCGCTCCGCTATCCTCCGGCAATTATGCGGGATTTGAAATCTCTTCCAAATAGAATTGGCCACTGAGAAGTTGCTTCAGTTTTTTTTGCTCTTCCTCTAAGATCTGAATAAAATTCAATCCATAATGATAACCTTCCCAGTCCTCTTTCCGATGGATATCCTTCCATATGACTTCGGTCATTACTTCAAAGCTTGTCAATTCAAATCCTTTGGGGAACAACACTACCGTGATCAACTTGGCGCCCACTGGGATATTTCTAATGGACTGGATAAGTAGGCCCACCTCGCTCGCGTTGACGACAAGCCCTCCATGGGCATACGGAAAATTTAATGCCCGGTATTCGAGTGGCAGATCCAATACCAACCTTGGAAATCTCCTTCGCTCTCTCCTTATAGTTAGAGGTTTCATCCGAATCATCCAGTCGACGGGGAATTTCTCTCCTCCCCTTGCTCCTGGCCTTACCTGACCCCGAACTTGCCGATTGTTTCAAATATTAATCCGTTCATAGTAAACGACTTTTCTTCTCTCAATGGGAAACCTCAGGCTAACCAATACCCGGGACTTCCTTTCATCCAATTCCCATTTCATCATCCCGTGGTTCTTTTCAAGGATTTCAGCGACTAACGGTAGGATCAGATCGATCACTCCTTCCCTTTGTCTCAGGGGGGGCGACGAGGGTGGCTCCAGGGCTCGCGTTGATTCTGGATTACCTGTGAATCCGATAATGGCCTCAATCGATTCGCCATTATTTTCCAAGGAGGTCTTTTTATTGGGCTCACCATTGGGGGAACTGGAGGCTCGAAACAGAAATCCAATGCTCCCGTTTAATGGGATGGAAAGGATTGCATACTGAAGAACAGAGTTGAAAATAAATTTCACCTGTTCATCGTGGATATAGGTTTCTGGAAGGTCCTTTTCACTACTCTTGTAAATCTTGATATTCTTCTCTTGGAGCTGTTTTTCATTGGCTTCCAAGACCTCTTCAAGAATGAAGTGAAGGGTATTCGTCTTGATGACAGGGGTATTGATGTTGATGTAGTTTAATAGACTGTTGAGGACCGAATCAATCTGCCTGATCCTTTCAATCACACTCCGTTGGAAAGTCTTTCGGAATTCCCCATCCTCAAATCGATCGGCCGGGGGAGAGGTTAAACTCCTAATCGCTGCGAGTTGGTTCTTGATACAGGGGATCAGCTCCGTAAGAAAGGAGGGAAGAAACGGGTTAGTCGTGGGCTCAGATTGATTCTTAATAGAGACAGAGGGATGCTCTTCAATTTCGGACAAGGTACTCTCCATTAGGTTCGAATCGGGCAGCTCAACCGAGCCCTGATCCAGCAGAAAAGACAAAGGGTTCATATCTTCAGTTGTATTAAAACCATTTCCCATCAACCGCTGGAAACTGCATCTTTAATGCCAAGTCGGTAACATTGTGTAACCCATTAAAATTGCAGGGTTTCCTGATAACTGATTATTCCTGTGAGAGGCCAAAATGGCAAATTTTTGTCACCATTTGACAATTCTTTACACCCTTTATGCGTCACCGTTCCTCTGAACGGGCCAAGTTTTTTCGTCTGGTTTCCAAAACTTGAAGTAGTCTCCATTGAAGGCACTCCAGCCTCGATGATTTATTGACACCCTTAGTAACTGCGCATGAATAACTTAAACTGCTATCACAATACCGATCGTCCTGAGTCCTTCGACTCACCGTTCATCCTGAGCTTATCGAAGGATGAACGGTTCGCTCAGCACAGCCTTATCGAAGGACGCTGTTCGTGGTTCCCCCGCCGTTGGCGGGGGAACCACGAACGCTTCTTTACCCATGCCATTTGACCAAATTACTTATCCGCAAATAATTAGTGTCTGTTTACAAAGTCCCTTATTCCGTCATGCGGGACTTGAGGAGCCTGCCTCGTACTCTGATACGTGGGCATCCAGACGTCGTCCCGACGAAAGTCGGGAACCATCTCAAAGACTGGATCCCGGTTTTCACCGGAAACCCAGGATTCCGGCTGGAGTTTACCCCGTTCTTGATACGGGGCCGGAATGACGAGTTTTTTAGAAACCGTTAGTTTATGGACAGACTCTATTTAGTATTGCAAAACCCGAGAGTTATTAAGATTTATAATAAAGGATCGGTATGGTGGAGTTACTTGACAAATCCCTTTATATTTTCTTAGGATGTTTGTTATAAGCTTTGAAAAACATGAACTACCCCGCCGCAAGCAGCGGGGTATCAAATGGAACATTCTTAATTTTCTCGCCGCAAGCGGCGGGGAACTGACCCCTGAGAGATTAGAAATAAATGAGAATCTATTCTTCGGAAATGAAAGGAGGATATTCTATGAAGCGGATTTATCTTTCGACCATCCTTTTCTCTCTTTTTCTATTAGCCATCCCTCTTCAATTTAGTAAATCGTATGGTGCGGATCCCATTTATATAGGTCTCATGGCTCCAATGACCGGGGATTATGCAGAGTATGGAATGTTTTTCAAACAGGGAATGGAAGTCGCCATTGAACAGGTGAATAAAGCCGGAGGGATCAAGGGCCGCATAATCGAAATCATGGTCGGCGATAGCCGTGCTGATCCAAAAGAAGCAGCCCTCGTAGCCCAGAAATTTGTGACCAATCCCAAAATCATCGCCGTTATCGGTGATTTTACGAGTTCTTGCGCGATGGCTGCGGCCCCCATTTATGAAAGTGCCCAAATGGTCCAGATCTCCCCGTCCTCCTCCCACCCTGAATTCACCAAACTTGGCAGATTCATGTTTCGAAATACACCTACTCAAGAATATGAGGCCCCTTTCCTCGCTAAATGGGCCGTGAAGGATCTGGGCAAAAAGAGGGTTGCCACGATCTACATTAAGAATGACTGGGGGTTATCAACCAATAAATACTTTGTTGAAACGGCGAAGTCTTTGGGCGCCGAGGTCCTTGCTCAGGAGGCCTTTCTCCCCGGGGAAAAGGACTATACAGCCATTCTGACCAAGATCAAAAATACAAACCCCGAATTGCTCTACCTTGGCGCTATGTATTCAGAGACAGCCCTCATCACGACTCAGATGAAGAAGATGCATTTTCAACCCGTCATGATGGGTTGTACTGCAATCTTTTCACCCAAATTGATTGAACTAGCTGGCGACGCTGTCGAAGGGATCCTTGCGAATGCCCTCTATTTCCCGGAATTTGACCGACCCGAAGTGAAAAACTTTACGAAGGCCTTCGTCGAAAAGAACAAAAAGGAACCTAACAATTTTGCAGCCTTGGCGTATGATTCGATGAATATCCTGATCTACTCCATGAAGAATACTGATCTCGACAGGGCCAAAATGAGGGATGTTATCGCTTCTCTCAAGAATTTCCCTGGTGCAACAGGCGCAGCCACCTTCATTGGTGGAGATGTGGTGAAGGAATATGGAAAGATCATGGTAAAGAATGGAAAGTGGGCAGCCTACAAACCTTGACCTGAACATACGCCCCCCCTTCCCCTCTCGCCTGTGGGGAAGGGGGGGGTCGTATGTTTGGTTAGGTTTTTGATTGCAGATTGAAATTGAACGAGACGATAGGAAGCCCCGCTATCAGAGCGGGGCTTTTCTCCATCAAGACTCATTCTTAGCAGGGGACAAATCTTTGCTATTTGAACAGATCGTTAACGGGGTTACCCAAGGGGGGATATATGCCCTCATCGCCTTAGGTTTTACCATTATCTTTGGAACCCTCAGACTTGTCACCTTTGCCCATGGGGAAGTCTTCATGGCAGGAGCCTTCCTCGGCTACACGGTCATGAGATATTTGCACGGCTCCCTTTGGCTGGGCATCCTTGCTGCCATCCTGTGCAGTGGCCTCCTGGGGATCATCATTGAACGGATTGGATTCCATTTTCTGAGAAGAGCCCCGCATCAATCCTCCTTGTTGATCACAATCGGGTTCTCCATTCTTCTCATCAATCTGGCTCAACTCATATGGGGACCGGAAACACAATCCATCTCTAGCCTAAAATATGGAGATTTCCAGATATTTGGGATCTATATTTCCTATGCCCAAGTGATTGTCCTTGCCGTCACCTTTGTTCTTATGGGTATCATTCGCATCCTTATTTACAAAACCAAGACGGGGAGAACTATCCGGGCCACGGCACAGGACTTTGAGGCAGCCTATGCCATGGGTGTCAATATTGATCTTGTCTTCATGCTGACCTTTGCGCTTGGCTCGCTCCTTGGAGGGATTGCCGGGATGCTCGTCGGTTTCTACTATAATGCCTTCTATCCAACGATGGGGACTCTTCCCGGTCTCAAAGCCTTCAGCGCCTGCATCCTGGGTGGTTTGACCAGCCTTGGTGGAGCCGTTGCGGCTGGATTCATATTGGGCATCGTCGAAAATCTCTCCGTCGCTTATATCTCATCCAGTTACAGGGATGTCTTTTCATTTGGAATCCTTATTCTCGTGCTGATTGTTCGGCCCAAGGGTTTATTTGGGAGAGAAGTATAAAGAAAGGGTCCGGGGATTCAAGGATTCAAGGGGGCGAGTGAAATCCTTAAAATTAAGGGCTCCAGAGACATTATGCTTATACAATTTTAGTACGGCATAACCCAACGATAATACGACACAAAGACCTTTTTAGAAAAGAAATGCTTGGAACCCTGACCCCTGGAACCCTTGAATCCTATTTAGAAAAAGAACGAATGTGATAACGATGTTAAAAAGGTATCTTGGATTTCTCATCGCCCACTCCATTTATCTCCTTCTCTTTGGCTTTTTTGCCATCCTTCCCCTATTTTTGAAGGATGCCTACCACCTCCGGATTCTCATCTCAATCGGTATTTACATCATCCTTGCACTCAGTCTCAACTTGATCAATGGCTATACGGGGCTCTTCTCCATCGGCCATGCGGCCTTTTATGGCATCGGCGCCTATAGCTCCGCCCTCCTCACCTTACGTTTAGGAATACCCTTCATCGCCGCCCTGCCCCTATCCGGAGTGATTGCTGGTTTTTTTGGATACCTTATTGGAAAACCAACCCTTCGTCTTTCAGGAATATTTTTGACCCTTGCCACCCTGGGGTTTAATATCATCTTTGTTCTCCTGATGATCAACCTGGAGGGGCTGACCCGCGGCCCTCTCGGAATTGCCGGAATCCCTACGCCCAGAATCCTTTCCTACAGTTTTAGCAACCAGGTCGATTACTACTATCTCATTCTCTTTCTCGTCCTTTTTACCTTGGGATCGATTTATCGTATCATCCACTCCCGTTTTGGGAAGGCGCTTCTCGCGATTCGGGAAGAGGAGACAGCTGCTGAGGCCATTGGAGTCCATACCGTTCACTATAAAATTGCTATCTTCACCATTTCGACCTTTTACGCAGGGATCGCGGGAAGCTTCTTTGCCCATTTCCTTCGTTTTATTGCTCCAGATAGCTTCACCTTCTGGGAATCTTTCACACTCCTCGCAATGCTGGCTTTAGGGGGTCAGGGGAATCTTGTTGGCCCAATGGTAGGAGCTTCGCTTCTCATTTCAATCCCGGAGATCTTCCGTTTCCTCGCGGATTACCGCATGATCTTCTACGGACTGATCCTGATCTCCATGATGCTCTTCAGACGGGAGGGTCTCTTTAGAAACCGGACCTATCCTTTAACGTTGATTCCATCTTGGGAGAAAAAGGGATCTGCTCCTGCTTATTTGGCAGGGGACAAATTTCTGAAAGACCTTTCCTCGAAAGAGACAGGGAATGGAACTTTTAAAGATTGATTCTGTCACCAAGATGTTTGGGGGGCTTCATGCCCTTCGCCGGGTAAGTTTTAGTATTCACGAAGGCGCGATCATCAGCCTCATTGGACCCAATGGAGCGGGCAAGACAACCCTGTTTAATTGCATCAATGGACTACTTCCCTTTCCTGAAGGGGATATTCTCTTCCAGGGCAAAATCCTTAAGGGAAGGAAACCTCACCAGATTGCGGAGCTGGGACTGGCCCGGACCTTTCAAGTCACCCGCCTCTTTAATAAAATGACCCTTCTTGAAAATATGATCGTAGGTCAGCATCATCACTTGAAGGCAGGGCTCTGGAGTGGTCTCCTCCGGCCCACTTGGGTTTCGAGTGAAGAAAAGCAGGCCGTTGAAAAGAGCTTGAAAATCCTGGCCCTGTTTGAAGAGAGACTCCTTCCGAGGAAGGATACCTTTGCAGAAACCCTCTCCTATGCCAATAAACGGAGATTAGAGATTGCAAGGGCCCTTGTCTCCCAACCGAAACTTCTTTTGTTGGATGAACCCACCGCTGGGATGAACCCCCACGAGACTGAAGGAGTCATCCAGCTCATCAAAAAAATCAAAGAGATGGGAATTACGATTCTTATCATTGAACACGATATGAAAGTGATCATGGGAGCTTCAGATCGGATTGTCGTTCTGGATCATGGGGAGAAGATCGCCGAAGGTTTGCCCGCAGAGATCCAAAGCAATGAGAAGGTGATCCAGGCCTATATGGGAAAGCGTTACCGCCATGCTGAAACTTGAGGGGATTTGGACACGTTATGGCCCGATCGATATTTTAAAGGGCATCGATCTTGAGGTGAACCAGGGGGAGCTGGTCTGCCTCCTCGGCGGGAATGCCTGTGGTAAAACGACCACGATGAAGACGATCATCGGATTGGTGAAGCCCTGTAAGGGAAAGATTGAATTCGACGGCCAGAACATCACCCGCTGGCAACCCTCCCAGATTGTAAGGGCCGGTATTTCACCCGTTCTCGAAGGCAGGAGAATCTTTCCCCACCTTACGGTTTATGAAAACCTTCTCATGGGAGCCTATACCAGGGAAGACAACCCGGACATCCAGAAGGATGTCCATGAAATCCTAACCCAGTTTCCTGTTCTGGTCGAACGCAGAAACCAACCTGGAGGAACGCTCAGTGGCGGCGAGCAGCAGATGCTGGCTATCGCCCGGGCTATGCTGGCCAGACCTAAGATGCTGATCATGGATGAACCCTCCATGGGGCTTTCTCCCCTCTATGTCGAAAAGACCTTCGAGATCATCCAGGGTCTCAATCGGAAAGGGATTACAATCTTGTTGGTTGAGCAAAATGCCAATATGGCCCTCTCCATCGCCCATCGTGGATATGTTCTTCAAACAGGCAATATTGTTCTTCAGGACAAAGCCATGAACCTTCTTAACAATCCTTTAATGCGGGAAGCCTATCTGGGAACGTTAGAAACGTAATTTCCCCTCACCCTTCCCTTCTCCCCAGCAGGGAGAGGGAGTGGGTGAAGGGGTCACGAATCAGCAAATAGGAGGAAACAATGACTACGGAAGCAACGATCAAACACGTGAGAGACGCGATCAAGGATCGGGCCACATGGTTCGCTCTACTCTACAAAAGCTTTTCAAAGGCTCTTCCTCCAAAGGAGGTAGAGCGGGCAGCCCGGGAGGCCATCTATCAATTTGGCAAACTAAAGGGGAAAAAGGATGAAAAAAGGATCTCGCCTGAAGAATGGGTGGAAAAGCATATGAGCAAGGGATCGGGTAAATTTTTCGAATCTCAAATTTTCAAAGAGAAAGATTACAGCGAGCAGAGAATGACCTTTTGTCCCCTCGTCGAGGCGTGGAAGGAGCTGGGATGCACTGATGAGGAGATCGATCTTTTCTGTGATATCGCTATGGAAGGCGATAGGGGTCGCGCAGATTACCACGGCATTCCATATGAAATTCCAAAACGGTTGGGCAAGGGAGACTCCTACTGCCGATTACTTCTCAAGAAATGCGGATAAACTAAAGGACTCCAGGGGTCGAGGATTCAAGGGTTCGAGGTTTATTGATTATCAGATCTTTTGGGGATTTTTCCACTTGAATCCTTGAACCCTTCGTTTGTTTATGAATATTTACCTGTGTGGCATGATCGGTTCTGGGAAGACGGCGGTCGGCCTTGCGATCTCCCAGCGACTCCAATGGCCCTTCTTTGACCTTGATCAAGTTATGGAGGAAGAAGCGGGGAAGCGGATCCATGATATTGTCGCCGAAGAGACCTGGCTTGGCTTCCGAGAGAGAGAGTATGCCATCTGTAAACGATTCTCGCAAATGGACCATTCTGTCATTGCCCTTGGGGGAGGAACCGCTCGATATGAGTGGAACAGGGATGTCCTCAAGGGATCAGGACCCGTCATTCTGCTCATGACTAAACTAAAGGTCCTCGCAGAACGGGTCAAAAAGAATGACCGGCCCAGAGTCAATCCCGGAGTGAGCTTGGAACAAGACCTATCCCTTTTATGGAAAAAATTCAAGCATCTTTATTATCTAACAGCTGACTTTACCTATCGAACTGACCAGGGTAAAACGATAAGTCAAGAGGCAGAAGACATCATAAAAATTCTCAAGAGAAAGGGGTTCTGGTTTGTCTGACTGATATGGAAAAGACCGTTTATAGGATTCTGCCCCTTATCAAGTCAAGCCCACACGAAGGAAATGACGCAGGGCAAAAAAACCAAGTTGAATCGACACATCATTATCTTTTCATTGCCTTTGCACTCTGCCCCTCTCCCAGTGGGGAGAGGGATGGGGTGAGGTGACTGATTGGGAGACGGAAAACAAATTACCTTGCCACCAATGGGTGACCTCAAATCTGACATGGATAGCGGGAACGTAAGCATCTTTATATCTTTCTCATCAAATCAGAATATCCCCGCGAAAGTGAGAGGGTGTGAAATTATTGGAAGATGGGATTTTTTCACACCCTCTGAGGCATTACTGAAGATTAACGATTTTTCTTGCTTTTTAGCAGAGAATAGTACATAAAGAAACCAAATCCAGTTGCAAAGAGTCCTTTTTGGACACCAGAGTAACCCGTAGAGAACTCTTAATAGCTTCTTTCCGGGTTTTTTTATGGATATTCGGAAGAGCTCTTGTCAGGGTTTACCAAAAGCTGGCATCAATCGGAAAGGGGGCACCGGATTCAAGGGAAAGATCGAAGTCAACCTGGTCTACGTCCCCTCTCCTCTTAAAAGAGAGACTTTGACTTTGTCTGAAAAGGTTGAATAGTCCCTGATATCAATCTACGGGGCTAAGTGAAAAGGTTAGGAATATTAGATCCTCTTGATCAAACGCTTTAAGATAAACCCTGATACTGATAGAAGATTTGGAAAGGAGACTATCTTATGGCTCTCATAACCGGGATCTCACCAGCAATCTTTTTTTTGATCGTTTTCCTCATTATCATTGCCTCCGCATCCAT
>Ga0154838_1124_pt2 | contig 11692 bp, 14 predicted proteins | sample Rifle2008BG16ft_FD_116142 | JGI IMG/M metagenome (GOLD analysis project Ga0154838, IMG submission 116142) | Deltaproteobacteria bacterium RBG_16_48_10 | reverse complement strand
CATCCCTCCAATCGCCTTCATGGGTTGAACCGGAATGGGGGTCCTGAAATAAAGTCCGGCAAAGATCTTAAAGAGACCGAAGGCAACAAGAATACCGAGCGGATCCATCCGGTTGAGGGTAACGTATCCCATGACAAAGGGGATTAATGTCCCCAGGTCACCGAAGGCTCCTGCGAATTCCATTTTGTTATATTCATTGCCCCATAATCGCATTGATTATGCCCTCTCTTTCAGGGGGTACTCTTGGAACTTCTGTCTAAATCTCTTCTCTACAATTGCTTCAAGATCTTTCAGAAAAGAATCCACTTTCCCAATGAATTCTTTTCCTCTCGGTGTCAACCGTGCTCCGCCATCCTTCCCGCCAAGTCTCCTATCCAATATTTTAAATCCCGCCCTTTGTTCGATCTTTCTGATCGTACCCCAGGCATGACGATATGACATTCCAAATTCGTCGGCCGCCCGTTGGATGGAACCGAGCCGGTCTACCGTGAGAAGCAAAGTTGCCTTACCTCCCCCAAGCACCACTTCTCCCTTGTTTTCGATCCAGAATTTCGATTTAATCTCCATCAAACCCTCCCGGTAAAAATATAGGTAGACAATATGCTATTAAAAGCATATTGTCAAGGAAAGTTCTGCCGACATGATTCGAAAGCTTGATTTCTTGTCCGTGCGGGGGGTTAACCTTATTTGGGTGACAGAAGGAAACCGAACAAAACCATAGAAAGGATTCCGCCTGCCAGCAGGATATAGGGCAGGCCAATCTTCTTGTAAAGCGCAAAGAAGGCACCACCGGCCATCAGGATACTCGGAATATCCACGAAGGTGGTCCTTCCAAAATTGTAAAGGACCACCCCAAGCATTCCGATGAATGATCCGAGAACACCTTGCTCCATCATTCGGACTTTATCTATTCCTTTTAATCGATCGTGATAAGGGATCAGAAGGACCAAGATGAAGAAAGAAGGGAAAAAGACCGCAAGCGTGGCCATTAATGCTCCTAAGAAATTGAAGACTTTATAGCCGACAAAAGTGGCCGTGATCAGGATGGGGCCGGGAGTCACCTGACCAAGCGCAATTCCGTCTATAAACTCTTTTGTGCTGAGCCAGTGAAACCGGTCCACTATCTCATACTGGATCAGAGGGAGGGCGGTGAACCCACCGCCAAAGGCGAGGGCTCCGATCTTGGATAGACTGAGCGAAAGAGCAGTAATCTTAGGATCTATTAGATAAGATAGTACGAACACCAGACAGGTAAAGGCAGCCAGGAGGCCAACAATAAGATATTCTCGTGTTCTCGTTACTTGCAAAGGGGCTCCTCCAGAGGAAGCGGCTTTGGTCTGGAGGCTTTTAGGACGTAAAAGAAGGCCGGCAACAGCAGCTAAGACAAAAATCAGAACGAAGTTCCAGTGGAAAAAGAAGGCGATGAACGATAAGGCAGAGATGACAATCACTTTCCAATCTTTGAGGATGGATTTCCCAAAAGTGATGCAGGCATTGAGAATGATAGCTACCACAATTGCGCTCAATCCCTTAAAAAGAGCTTGGATAAACCAGAGGTCGTGAGATCTAAAATAGATGGCAGAAAGGAGCAAGAGCACGATAAAGGCCGGGAGGACAAAGGCTATGGCTGCGACCAAGGCCCCCCAGATTCCCCTGACACGGTACCCAATATAAGTTACGATCTGGACCATGGTAGCACCCGGGATGAGCTGGCAAAGAGCCATCCCTCGCATGAACTCCCCTTCCTTTACCCAGCCATTTTGATTTACAGCCGTCTCCTTAATCTGACTGATCATCCCTGGGCCACCATAGGCTGTGGCCCCGAGTTTTAAAAATCTTGTAAAGAGAAGACTTAGTGAAATCACTTATGGTCTCCTTAGGACAACGGTCACCCTTTAAAACATTGGCGTTGGGACAGTGCCCCACCCACTCCCGGGAGTGACGTTTTGAACCTGAAGAATCTCTCCAGTGTGAAAGTGTACATCAACGAAGAAAAGCGGCTTCCGTATAGTATTAATGTCGAAATCATCGGCTGGCGATGTCAGCACCCGATTATCCGCAGACACTTCGATAAAGATGATCCTTCGCTTCATTGCCGGACTATCGTGCATACTTGGATTGTGAGCCTGTATTCCAGGGTGATGAGCATGTCCTTCTGTCAAATGAGAGAACGGGTGAAAAATATATTCAGTAATCATGCCAATCGTTTTATGCTGCTCGAACAGCTTCCATTCTCCGCCTGTATCAGCGATCATACCCTGCATCACATAGTCAACCGGAATGAAATAGGCGAGGAGGCGATGACCTTTGCTGTTTTCGATTGGTTGCAACATTGAGACAATGGCAGGATCCTGAAGAGCGGAAGGAAGAAGTTGTTCTGCCGTTATTAGGTCCTCTTTCGTTATAGCGATCACATCAACACGGTTGACTTGCTTTAATGGAAGATGGTGAATGGTATAGGCTCGCAAAATGAATCCGCTTCCTACGAACACTACAAGTAGGACCAGAAAGATGACAACGGCCTTTCCGATGCTCAGACGTTGTTGTGGCTTTCGATTTCCTATCAATACTTTCTCAATGAAATGTGGAAGGAACATCCCTGTCCCATCCATATAAGTAATGTAGCTTTCCCCAAAACGACTTATCATCCGGTGTTCCTCGTCTTTAGCGAGCAGGTAATACAAAAATAGCATGACCGCAAAGAGTGCCAGTGTCAGGAATCTGGGCCACATGATCGCCAGTCCTAAAGCTGCCAATCCAAGGCCGAGATATTGAGGATGACGAATAAAAGTATAAAATCCTCTTGTTGCAACACCCTTTTTCAACAACTTTCCCATGTAAACCTCAACTGCACAAACGAGAAATATCAGCATCCCGCCCACAAAAAACACGGATCCCAAAATACGGACGACTGCCAATGTCTCATTGGGTGGAACGACCATGTGAGGAAGAAAAAAGGCTGTCAGCCAGCGAGTCATCGACGATTGATTTAATGCAAGCAAAAATGGGTTGAATGCTGCATAGAAAAAGAAGGCAAATGGGCTGATCATAATAACAATTTCCAGCCCCACAATAAATGATAAAAAAATGGCGCTACTTGCTGCGAACCTCTTGCTTATATTGGCATCTAATCTTTTTCGCTGTTTCATTTTAGAAAATCTACCTTGTATATATGATGGTGTCAAGATTTCAGGATGGATTGCAGGCCGAGAGGTTGGGAACGACTCACAACTGTCTTAATATCTCCACAGGCTTCATTCTTGCCGTCCGTTTTCCCATCACATAACTTGCCATGCCGCCTGCAACAAGGGATAATGCCAGAGAAACCGCAGCCAGCCCTGCGGATATGCTCACTGGAAGCCGGACGGTTTGGGCAGCGGCTGCCGTATCTTTGGCGAAGGCAGGCAAAAGATTCAACTCCCAGGAGGTTGAAACGGGAATGGAAAGGAAACCCAGAAGATAAGAGAAAAAATATCCCATCAAAATTCCAAAGACGCCTCCCGCAAGAGACTGCAAAAAGACTTCTGCCATTAACTGTTTTTGTACATCTCCCTCGGTCCAGCCGACCGCCTTTAGAATGCCAATCTCCCGGGAACGCTCCACAAGATTGGAAAGCATGGATTTGATGATCAGAAACACAGCGCCTCCAAGGGCAATGATGGATGCAATAAAAGAGAACTGATCAGAAATCTTTGAAACCCCTCCCATCAGTTCAAGAGATGAATCAGAGCTTCCGACAGAAACTCCGATGAGCTGCCTTCCAATGCTCGTCTTTACCTGGCTGAGAAGAGATGGGGTCTTTAACCGAAGAAACACAACGTTCACACCATTTGGTTCTCCACCAAGCAAGGTCTGTGCGTCTGCAAGAGGGAGGTATATATTTGCCGATGCAATCTGAGATCCTTCTTTGATCTCCAGGAGCCCTACAACACTGAAGGGACGGCCGTTGATCTCCAGCGTGTCTCCCATTTTTTTATGCTGGAACTTCGCGTAATGTTTTTCTACAACGACTTCCCCTTCTTTTTGGGGGAAACGCCCTTCTTTCAGCCACTCCTTGACTTTGACCGGGCCCAAGACCGGTTGGGCAAGATCGACTCCCATAATCGTTCTGAAACCGCCTCTATCAAATTCCCAGAGGAGGAGTGAAGATGCCATCGAATCAACGCCTTCGATGGCTTTGAGTTTTTCAAGGTCCTGGGATGGGAGAATCTGATTGGAAAAAGGCAAGCGAATTCCTCGCATGGATGCCGCCGGCTGGCCCGAGTCAACAGCCCGTTTTTCCGGTCGCTGCACAACGATGTCTGCGCCAAGGTTCTTGAAGGGCAGGCTCACCGCTTTCTGATAAGCCGTTGAAACGGCGTTAATGGAAACAAAAAGAGCAATTCCAATCCCGATACCCAGGACATTTACCAGGGTGCGGTGATGGTGATGGCGAAGTTCTTTCAAAACGTAGCGATAATTCATCGTATCCTCATTTCTTATTGGTTATTTGATCAAGGCCGTTTCGGAGGTCTTCCATCGTCCACTTCCCCTGGAAGAAGGCGGGGCCTGAACCGGTTGGAAAGCCAACAAACTTTATCTCTTTGCCGTTCACGGGAAGAGAGGACCTGCCGTCGAGCCAGATGATCAAGGGGACATGCTGGGTTACCCCCTTCTTGGCCATGAACTGTTCGCCCTCTTTGGTCTCGAAGTCATACCAGGAAACGGTGATTTTGCTCCCATACTGTGAGAAAACTTTTTTGATCTGTTCTATCGAAGGGAGAAGGGGGCCGTGGTTCATGTAGAGGACTTCAACCTTGACCTCTTTCGCAGCAAAGAGAGTAAAAGGGACAGAAAACAGGACCAGAACCACCAAGCAGGATAAAATGATCTTTTTCATGACATGATCTCTCCATCTTTCATTCGGATTAACCGGTTGGCTGTTTTAGCAAGTTCATCTTCGTGAGTAACCATAAGGATGGCCACCCCTTCTTCCTTATGTAGCCTGTTCAAAATACCCATAATGGCTTCACCGGTGCTTGAATCGAGGTTTCCGGTGGGCTCGTCGGCAAAGATGATTTTTGGGTTATTGATCAATGCCCGGGCAATGGCTACCCGTTGTTTCTCTCCTCCTGAAAGAGCTGAAGGCAGATGATCGATCCTGTGCCCCAGCTCCATCTTACCAAGCAACTCCGTCGCACGCAGCCGGCGCTCCTCGCTCGACATCTTTATAGGGAAAAGGGGGAGGGCTACGTTCTCCCACGCAGAGAGGGTCGGGATGAGATTGAAGGACTGAAAAATGAACCCGACATTGTCTCGCCGGAACAAAGCGAGTTCATCTTCGGACGAGCTCGTAATCTCCCTTCCGTCAAGACTCACCTTCCCTTGGGTAGGCTTTTCCAGTCCCGACAGCAGGGATAGAAGAGTTGTCTTGCCGCAGCCTGATTTTCCTACGAGACAGACAAATTCTCCCGCATGCACGGTCAGGGATACACCCTTGACCACCTCAAGAGCGCCATATTTCTTACTGAGATCCGTACCTGAAAGAATGGTTGACTTACTCATGTCTTAAGACCTCCGAAGGTTTAATTTTGGAAATGTGCCTGCCCAGCAGCCCCCCTGTCAGTCCTCCTATGATGATTGAAAGGAGGATGGCAAAGAAGGCCAGGTTCCAGGGAACATGAACAGGAAGCCGCAGGGTCTTGAAAATCTGGTCTCCTCCTCCGGGGAGAAAATGGGGCGTCGGACTCATCTCCCATGGGATAGGGATATTGACCTTCATGAAACTTAAACCGAATGAGGCCACAAGGGCTATCAAAAGGCCCAGAATACCTGCCATAAAACACTGGATAACCGACTCTGACATCAGTTGAGAAACTACGTTTCGGTTGGTCCAGCCAACCGCTTTGAGGACCCCGATCTCCCTGGCCCGCTCGGCAATATTTCCTGCCATGGTCTTAAAAGCGATCAGGACGGCAACAATGATCGCGATCAGAGATGCAGCCAGAGTGAATTTATCCGAAAGGGCAAAGAGACTGCCAAGGAGTTTCAGGAAGGAGTCCGGCGTGGCCACCGTGGCTTTACTGCCCAGGATGCCCTTCATTTCGGATGCCAGGCCAGTGATCTTCTCCTGGTCTGCCTTGACAAAAAGGAGATTCACGTCTCCCGGTGCGTACGGGGAGACAGACTGTAATTCTTTCGACGAAGCGGCCAGGTCTTCCGCCTCTTTTAGAGGGAGATACACATTTGCTACTGCGATTTTAGCAGCGCGGGACGCATCCACGAAACCCACGACAGGAAATTTGTTATTGGCCACAGATATTGTATCGCTCAGTTTGATTGCAAACTGCCGGGCATAGGCCTGCTCAACAAGGGCCTCCGGTTTGCCGTCTTCGAGAAACCTTCCCTCGGTGACAGAAGAGCGAAGAAGGCTCGGTCCTATTGAGTTCTCTTTTTCAATCCCCAGGACGATCCATGCCCGGTTCGGGTCGAAAACCCAGAGCAGCAGTCCTGTGCCTATTCCCCTTACGCCGGGAAGTTTCTGGATCTTTTCCACTTCCTCCTTTCGGATCGTCACTGCCGAGCATGGGAAAACCGCTCCTGCCAGGTCTTTAGGAACATCCCCTGACCTTTGTACGGTAATATCTGCCCCGATTTCTTTGAGGGGGACGTGAGCTGCCTGGCGGTAAGCCAGGGAAAGGGAGTTGAGGACTATGAGAAGGGCGATTCCGATAGAGAGCCCGAGGATTGAAGTCAGGGTTCTCCGTTTCTGGTAGTAAAGTTCTTTCATCATGTAACGCAGATTCATCACTTACCTCCGTTTATGGACAGCGGACTTTGCGCACGGGCCATGCTCTGACGCATAAGATCGAAGAAACGTTGTTGCTGGCCTGGATCGAGGATCTTCTTTAACTCCGTGATATGGACGATTACTTCCTTTTGAATCTCATCCTGAATACTTGCCATCTCTCTCCGCAGATTCTCTATCTTCATAGGGTCGCTGTTTTCCTGAAGGAGAGTCACGAGGACCTCTTTTCTCTCCTCCATGCGAGCCCCCAGTTCTGCAAGCCGCACATGAAATTTTTGAGCCAGTGGCTCCATTTTTGCCAATTGAAGATTTGAAAGGCCGAGGGACTGATAGAGGTGTGTATCTCCCGGCGAACCAGGGCAAGGCACTGAGGGTGCCAGCGAGGCGTCACGGTAATACTGATACCCTGTCGTGGCCAGGACACCCGCATTGATTGCTAACGATAAGAATAGAATGATGATTAACCATTTCGATTTCATTTGGAATCATTCTCCTTATAGCTCACCATCCGAAGATACCCTTCTGCAAACGTCCCAGGGGGGGCAGGGTCGAACACTTTCATGGATGCGAAGAGGGCCTCCTGAGAATAGCCGGCAGGGTGAGTTTGAAACGGTAAGAGATCAACTGGAGCCAGGATCCGACCGAGATAGCTGCCCGCCACCAATCCAACGATCAAAATGATAGAGACCATGACCGGCGCACGCAAAGGCTGGAAGAAGCGCTCGAAGACAGGTAATAAACCTTGTGCGCGAGGCTCATTAATCTTTCTGGCCAGTTGCCGGTAAAACCACGGATCCGGGCGGATTTCTCCCGGTTCTCCCAGGGCTTGCCAGACCCACCCAAGCTCCGCGTACTGTTCATGGCAAGCTCGGCAGCTTAGCAGGTGCCTGGCGACTTCTTCCTGTTCTTGGGGCCTTAGTTCTCCATCCTGATAAGCTGAAAGTTTCTTTTGGGCATTACGGCATTTCATCTTTTATCCATTCGCCCCTCACCCCATCCCTCTCCCCAGCGGGGAGAGGGGAGGGTGAGGGGGGTCTTCGTGTCAAAGAATTGAATGTGTTTATAGTTTATTAAACAACCTTCGGACCAAAAACCTGCGGTCATTTTTCAAAAGGAGGTAATTTTTTTTGAAGGGTCCTTTTTGCCCGGACGATCAAAGAGTCGACGGCGGAGACTGAACAACCGAGTATCTGAGCGATTTCATTGTAGGAAAGGTCATCGTATCTCTTCAGAATCAGAGCCATTCGCTGGTTTTCAGGCAGGCTCTGAAGAACTTCATTGATTTGTTGGCTTCGTTCCTTTGCAAGCAGGATACCTTCCGGTGATGGCGAACCATCAGAGAGGGTCTCCTCAGTAGTATTCTCGCTCGTTTCATCAGAATGGTGAAACGAAAACCATCTCTTACGGCGAGCGGACTTCAGTTCGTTAAAGCAAAGGTTTGCTGTAACGCGGTAGATCCAGGTTGTAAATTTGGCCTTCGGTTCATAGCTTTTAGCTGTCTGCCAGACCCGCAGAAAGACTTCTTGGGCCAGGTCTTTTGCCTGGGTTCTGTCACCAATGAAGCGGTAAACAAGATTCAAAACGGAAGTTTGATGGCGATTTACCAGGATTTCAAATGCATCATCATCACCCCTGGCAATTCTTGCCATAAGGTCTTCGTTTGAAAGTTCTCTATTTATGATTTCCACCTATTTCTTCACCTAACCCCCGATCGATCATTCCGCCGTGAATAGCATAACCGGGTCAAGGCCGCAGGCTTTTACCGAAAGAGACAAGGGTTGGATGACCAGGAGCAAGAGGGGTCAACTCAGTTAAAAGTAGTATCTCACCCTTAATTCGATTCTGTAATCGTTCTGCTTTTCACCGAATTCGGTTGCTTTCTGTCCGACCAGAGCAGTCCCTTTCAACCGGAGTTCCCAATTCGTAAAACCGGTGTACAGGAGTTCCGGAGATAATTGGAGGCTGTTGTCATCGAGATTCATGATCGTTGTGATAGCAGGTGTAAAGTAAAGAATATTAAAAGGTTCCTTTTGGCTCACACGGAGGTAGAGATAATCTTGCATTGTATTGGGGCGTCCGTAGTTGCCTTCGGTCACACTTGACGCTTTCTTCAATAAAGAGTTGTTTCCCCTTGAAAGAAACTGGTCATACCCCTTGTCAATAAATGAAAAGTAGTCTTTCATCTCAAGGCGGCTAAACCCAGTCCCATTTCGGTAGTACTCAAGAATAAGTGTCGTGTCCGATGCAGTGAGGTACCGGATTCCGAGCAAATAGCTCTTCGCATCAAACTTAGACTCGGAGACGTTCCCCTGGCTATCGATCACCTTCTTTGTCTGATTATTGATAAAGGCGAACTCCCCATGGACTTCAATATTGGTAGTGATGTTTTTTGAAAAATCCATTCCCACCCGGCTCGTCCTGCTTCCTCCTGTCAGCCCGATGAAATCAATGTCCGTGTCATAAAGAAGAAAATAGAGCCTCGCTGCAAAGTTGAGCCGGTTGATCTTCCCGAAGTCGTCGTTTATGTGTTCATAAACCGGGAAGATGACCGGGGTAATGGAGAATGTTTTCAAAGGACCGCTGAAGCTCTTTATATAATCCGCCGAAGCTGTGATAAACCCTTCCAGGGCAAGTTCAGGGTCATCAGGGTCTTTGGGCCTGGTGATGAAGGCCACAGGATTAAAGGCGTACCCTTTTCCCCAGAGCAGGGTCTGCTTTCCAAATTTGAAGCTGAGGGAGTCTGACGGTTTAAGAGAAAGATATCCTTCATAGATCATTCTCTTGGTCTCATTGTGCTCCCAGCCGAGATAGGAGTATTTCAAATCGAAATTGGTCCTGACGAAGAGACGGGCAATCCCCTTTTCATAGCTCCCTTCGAGCTGGAGTTTTCCGTTGTATTCCTCGATGGTTTTTCCTTCATCCCGATCAAAAAATCTGAGCTTGTATAAGGCGGCATTTCTATCAAGGACGAAAAGGACTGGTCTGAATTCCGCATAGCCGCCCACATGGTAGGGCTTTTTCTCTATTTCGGAAACATCAAACTTGTACTCCTCTGCCAAAGAAACAGAAGAGACAAAAATAAGAAGCACAGCCGAATAAATAAACCATCGTTTTTTCATAATTCATACCTAAGGCCTTCTTACTTCCTCAAGGATTCGATGTTGGGCATAAAAGTCAAGGTAAAGACCTCGTCTTTGAAATCTCTCTGTTTGATATTGGCAAAGATCATGACCGATTTATAACCTTTATACAGAGGGCTATCCGTCTCGATGACGGAGGGTCTGACAATCCCGGCTCCGAAGTCTTTCACCTCCTTAAAATAGAGCGTCTTGATCAGCATAGAAGCCTCGGTAAGGCATTCTATCTTTGTTGGGAGTTTCTTGCTTTGATCCGCCAAAAGCTTTATTCGGTCATAAGGAACAGTCTTGGTCTTTGCCTTGAGATAAAGGAGATATTCATTCTTTGATTCTTCAACCTTTTCCACATCATACTCCGCAGCATAATCGAGACTAAGAATATCCGCGTTGTTAAAGACGCCTCCGATGACCGATTGAAGGCTGGTGATACGAATGGGCTTTCCCACATTAGGGATGTAGAGCCACATGTTGTCTCCAAGCCGCAGAGTGCTTCTCCCCTTTTCACTTGCCGGAGCAAGGAATAAGGCGGCAACCTTGTCTGCACCCTTCTTCACCGAAAAGAGGGTGTATTCCATCTTCTTGCCACCGGGCTCAACATTGATGATCTTCCGATACAATTCATACGATTCGGGATTGAGGTTTCGGTCAATCTGCTTCAATAGTTGGGTGCCGTCAATGGCATAAGCCGGGACGGCAATGAACAGAGCAAACAAACAAATCAGAATCGTTTTCATATTCAACCTCTCTTTCTGTGTATTATAGCCAGGTTTAAGGTTAAAGGTTAAAGGAAAAAGGAGAAGAACAAAAAATGTATCTATCAGGTGGGCTTAAACCTTTATCCTTTGACCTTTCCCCTTTGCAGTTATTTCCCTTTGACCTCTTTCTATACATGCCTCAGGGCCTTGATCGGTTCCATTCTCGAAGCCTTGTAGGCCGGCTGGAGGCTGGCAACCACAGAGATGAAGATGACAATCATTGAGATCGTAAGCACATCGAAAGGAGAGATGGTGGCCGAAAGGAGAAGCCCTGTTTCCCTCCCGAAATCAAAGGTAATCCCAACGCGGTTGAGGATAAAAATGATAATCAGCCCTATCAGGTTACCTGCGAGCGCTCCCATGGTTCCGAGAAATAACCCTTCCAGGACAAACATCGATAGAATTTTCCCTGGCAGTGTGCCGATGGCCGCGATCGTACCGATTTCCCTTATCCTCTCATAAACCGCCATGATCATCACATTCATGATGCTGACCAGGACCACGGCAATCAGCATGAGCTTGATAAAGAAGGCCATGACATCGATCATTCTTGCGATGTTATAGAAAGGAGAGAGTTTTTCCCAAGTGTGCACTTCGTAAATGGGTCTTCCCTGCTTGTTGACTTCCCCGGAAAGAAGTCCATCAAGTTCTGTACTGAAGGCATGGAGTCGTCCGAAGTCCTTCAACCGGATGGCCACCTCGCTCACCTCCATCTCCTCCATTCTTAGGACCTCCATGGCGTCTTCAATGTGGATATAGCCATCTCTCCCGCCAGGTCCCGTGACGCTTGCGAGGACACCCGCAACTTTGAATTGTTTCCCATTGACGGAGCCGTCCTTGTTGGTGGCGATGATGACTACGGTATCGCCTATATTGACTTTCATGCTTTTTGAAAGGAGTTCAGGAATCCAAATTCCCCCTTTTTCAAGACCCTTTTTTGTACCAGTTGTAACCCTTGCTGGAAGGAGTGGAACGGTTTTGAATTCCGGGTCGGGATACACCCCATTCAGTCT
>Ga0154838_1159_pt1 | contig 11703 bp, 15 predicted proteins | sample Rifle2008BG16ft_FD_116142 | JGI IMG/M metagenome (GOLD analysis project Ga0154838, IMG submission 116142) | Deltaproteobacteria bacterium RBG_16_48_10 | reverse complement strand
GAAGTGGTCGCCGTCCTTAAAGAAAAATTTGAAAAAAGGGTGGGGAAGTTCACGCCTGCTTTATTAAACTCGGAAATTTTTGAGAAGATGGGGCAAATAGAAGCCCGGATGACTTCCGAGGAATTTCTTCTGAAAAAAACTCCCAGAATCCCGATCGGCGTAAAAATTAGAGAAGGGGTTGAGGTTCTTTATGGCCTTCACAAGGCAAGGGGAGGCCTCATCCGGACCGCCGAAGCAATTTCGGAAGAACGAATCGAAGACATCACGATCTCAGGAGATTTTACTTTCTTTCCAAAAGAACAACTCGTCGGATTAGAGGAATCATTGGAAAAGGTCTCTTTGGAAGAAGAGAAAATCACCGAAAGCGTGGACACTTACTACGAAGAGAAAGAAATTGAATCCCCAGGAGTGGAATCCAGAGACATTGCACAGACGATCCTGAACCCGATCAAACACCCTAAAAAGGAAGAACCGCTCAAGTAGAAATCCATAATGGCTCCGTGGAAAGAGACCCACTCGCACTTGTTCCGTATATAGGGAACAAACATATTTTCTTGCTTTCAAGCGTCAATTAATGTATAGTTAATTTTAAAACCAAGTTGCAAAGAGCCTTTTAGGCTTATATCCCATGCCCGCAAGAACTCTAAACAGCTTCTTTGCGGGTTTTTTTATGGCGGAATAGGAACCGACAGGAAGGGCGAATGGATTTTAGTGGCCGCTAAACCCGTTATTAATCCTGCTTCCTCCAAACAGCTCAATCAGATAGCAGAAAAGAGGTTGACCAAATGGTTCAGCGGAAAAGGCGTGGGCATCATCGGGGGCCAAGACCGAGCCATCTAAGGCGTCCAAAATCCTATAAGATTTTATGTTCGGGTTGCGGAAAGGAAATTGTCACCCAAGTTCCCGCGCCAAATGACAAGAAATTATTGTGTGTGGAGTGTTTCAGCCAATGACATATGATCGGAGTTACCTCCAGCCTTACTCAAACCCCTTTTCTCCAAAGCCGGAGAGGTCATATCGGACAGATTTCACGGAAAGAAATGTGTGGGTAAAAGAAGCACTCGTCAGGCATCACTTCCGGGAAAGATAGCCATAAGAACTTAAAAACAGTCATCAGAATAGAAAGGATCCTTATGAATAAAGAAAGGCTTGATTGGGTGATGTCAGGGTTAAACCAGCATGCTTTAACCAAGGCTGAAGACCAATTTCTCAAAATTGCATTGGAGGACTTCGATAAAAACAATGCGCTAACAGAACGTCAGGAGGAAAGGCTCGAAAGCCTTTACAAGCTGAAGTCGCAATCGACACCCAATAAGAAATCTGATCATTTTACCTTTAAGAAAAGCAGCCCCAAAAAGACCGAGCCCCGGAGGCCTCGTACAAAAGCCTTTTGATGTGAAGAGGTGGAGGAAGCAGCGATTCGGACCGGGCTGGCGAGATCGAAGCAGAGATTCTTCCCAAAAGGGAGGAGATTAGGAAGAGGGCGATGACCAAATTGGGAGACAACCTGTCAAGGTATCACATCATTGTTGACGACATCTACTTTGCCAAACATCCGATTCTCGCCCGAATATGAAGGGGCCATCGAGGCCAAGCAAGTGGCCCAGCAACAGGGAGAAACGCAGAAACAGGTTTTGGCCCAACGCGAGATTGAAGCTCAGCAAAAGGTCGCCACCGCAAAAGGAGAGGCGGAATCCATTCTGGTGGTGGCTCAGGGACAGGCCAAGGCGAACGACGCCCTTTCCCGCTCCATCAGTTCCATCCTGGTTCAGTATAAGAGCATCGAGAAATGGAACGGGATTTTACCGCAAGTCTCCGGAGGAGCCGTCCCCCTCGTTGATTTGGACAAGATGGGTAGCTTGTCGGGCGGAGCGGAAGGAGGCAAAAGATAAATTAAGAGGTCAGAACCCTAACTATTCCCGAGAAAGGAAAAACCATGATAAAAGCAGGCGACATGTTCAAAAACATCGAAAATGGAATAATCTTCAAAGTCAAAAGCGTCGATCCCCGCATCATCATTTTGGGGACAAAGGACGAATACCATTCAATGTTTGTCAATCCGAACAGCATAGAATCCGTATTCGTGCCTTTCGTAGAAGACGAAGTCAAGGAAAAAGTCGAATAACAAACTTTTTTGAGTCTTAAAGAAAGGGAAACCTATGTTCGATTTTGACGCCTTATGTCCGAATTGTGACGAAAAATTCAAACTGAGCATGATTGGCCTGGAAACCAAAGAGTTTATCCAATGTCCTCATTGCCGAAGACTCATTAAGCTTGACCTCAATGATCCGGATAAAAAGGCCATACGGGTTCCGGATGGTGTTGACTAGTTCTTGGCCTCAAACCGTTACAGTCCCCCAGGAGGTCAAGAAGGGAGACAGCTCCCGTCAACTTAGAAGGTTAATCTATAGCGAAGACTTGGAGGTAACCGGCCCCTTCCCTTTCTTAGTTCTTCCCTTCCTCCTTGGGTTCACTGGTCAAAAAATTTGATTCAATTCCAAGTGAGTAAAATTCCACATCCACCTGAGAGAAATTACAACTTCATCAAGCCAATCTCCGGTCTCTTGATATGGAAAAGGTCAAATTCCTATTAGAGAATAAGTAGTTGGGATGTTTTTGAAATTTGATGATCGGTTGATTGTTTAGGGTATCAATCTTGCGTGAGTAAGTATGACTAGAATTTCCAAATATCCCCTTAATCGAATGCTTGTATGAAAGAAGCAAGAAAAAGGTAAGTCATGACATGGAGAAGCTTAAAGCCCGCTGTATCGAAAACTTGGCTAATTGCACTGGCAGGGTTGATGTGGAGCGTTGTCGGCTTGATGCTATGCCGATTGGCCTATCACTGGCTGGCTGTCATTCGCTGGAGGGAGGTCGTGCCCCTGGAACTGCTAGGCCTCGTCCTCGCCCTGACGGCTCATCAATTCTTCTTTTCTAGGATTGCCCAGAAGAACATTGCCAGGCTTTCCCTGTTAACGGAGAAAACGTGCATCTTCGCCTTTCAAAGGTGGAAAAGTTATTTTTTGATCGGCCTGATGATCACTGTCGGGATCGCCATACAAAATCTGCCTATCCCCAGACCCTACTTGGCCATTCTTTACACAACGATCGGAGGCGCCGTGTTCTTGGCAAGTCTTCAATATTATGGTTGTCTGTGGCGAATCGTCGCGCAGCGAGGGTCGTGCCTACCACCTGGAAAGATCACCGAGTAGAGATCGGAAGGTCAACATCCCTTCTTGCTGCTTCTGCGAATTCCGCACGGTTGTGCATCGTTGCAGGAAAGCAAGCGAATAACTTAGTGACACTCCCTTATTTGTCCTACGGCAGAAAAAACTTATCTTGCAGATGGGCATTGAGGACGTAATTTCTAATGTCCGTGACCTCAAGGCGTCTGTCTCCCGAATTGTACCTCTCAATATGGATAGGAAGCCAATGCTTTTTTGAAATAGAAATCCGATATTTTTCGGGAGACTTCTCTTCGATGTAATCCAGGGCCCAAAATAAAAACTCTACCCGTTCGTCATCTTCGCGAAATTCATTCTCTCTCTGTTCGACGCTCTTGAGGTTCTTAAACATGAAGTTGATAAAATACCCCATATCTGTCTGGTTAATCCGTTGTCCGGCCAGAGTTTTCAACAGGGGATTATTGACGGAAAGTCGAAATTTCAGGGATGACAAGAGGCGAAGCGGCCTTACCGTTGCCTCTTTATCTTCATCATGATAAAAGATGGTCAACCCGGAGTAAGGCTGGGAGAAATCGACCCGGATTTTTTTCTCTTTCTTAAAGTAAAACTTGAAAAGGTATCGCTGATTTTCCACTCCATCCTGATAAAATATCTGCTCTACCTCACAGGTGTAATCTTCTAATTTCTTAAATCCAGCTTCCATGTTTCGGGCAACGTCGAGCATCCGATCTTCGCGTTCGGCAGCCCCTGTGAGGTTCTCAAAGTGGGGAATCAGGCAAGCGAGTGCAAGCAGTGTCAAAACGGCTTTCAGCATCATTTGAAAACGAAGCTTTCGTCAAAGAGAGTCGGGTCATCGAATTGGGCTCGGCCGATCAACTCAATGGCGTGATGACCCCTTTGCCGCATGCTTCCGATCTTAGGGATTCCCATGGAAAAGAGGATGAATCGTTCAATCCTTTTGGAGCACTTGGCAATTCCTTTGGAATTAAAAATACTTTCTGTTGGACTATCTTCACCAGGAAGAACCTCCAGAACATCATAAGGCACCAGTTCATAAGGGATCGACTCGGGAAAGTCCTTGGCTGCCATCAGGCGCTGGACCTGGTGCCACCCTGAATTCAACCGAACCCCGAGACGCTGGCCCGGGAGAATGTCAGGTAGCCACTGGGGGACGAAAGGGTCAAACCTCAACGGTTTTGAAATAATTCGATCTACCCGCTCCTTCTCGGGGGCAAAAAAATGGTAGCATCCGCAATCATTCACGACGTCCACCATGAAGGGTTTTCCATGATCGTCTAACGAGACCCGTAAAGTCAACCCATCTAGGCGCCCCCGTTCGATGCTTGGCGGCCTTTGCCCTGCCCGTTCTGAATACCAGATGACGTAATTGATCTGCAGGATGGGTTTGCCTTTCAGGAAAGCGTTAGTAAAATAATAATAAACGGTCGGCTTTTCTTGATCGACATCCGGACAATCTCCACGCCACACCAACCGGCCTACCCGATCATAAGGAGCCGAAACGTCCTGAATGAAAACGGGGGCAAAGTGTTCGACGATCTTTTTGCCCGGGTTCTCATCCGGCAGGGGGACACCCAGGGGGTTTTCCTTTGATGAGTCAATGATTACCTGGATCTCTTCTTGGCTTAGAGAAAAGGTTTTCGCAGGTGTGAAGCTTCTCAGCTGGCCGTCAACAGGAAGATCTTCAAGATTCGTTTCATACCATGCCCGAATTCTTTTTCGTGAATTATCCGTAAGTACGGCCACAGGGATGGCAACGAGAGGATAGAGGCCCATGGCCCTCATCGCAAACGAATACTCATCTGGCACCTCAACAAGAGGTTTAAGGGTTCCATAGAAATCCGGCCGGGTTTGGTCATGCTCGAAGAGCCTGTTAGAGCAGGATTTCACCCGCTCGTATAATTGCTCACGGGTTGGCGCAGCTCCTTGTTCATACGGAAAGGAAGAGACAAGATCCTTCGACAGATTGCTGATCTCTTTTTCCCTGGCGTCAAGATCCAGCTTCTGCATCCAGCGGCTCCATTGCTCCCGTCCTCCTTCACCATGGATGTTTTTTTTCAGAAAAGAAAGAAATCGACTGGTGCGAAGGTATGGAAACCCGGAAATGGGATAATTTGCAGCGTCCCCTACGCCGGAACGCTTAACTCTTTCATCCAAGGCGCTCAGGAATGACTGACACTCCTCGGGCCTCTCAAAAGACTGGGAAATCCGTTGGGCCGTAAACGAAGTACAGCCAGTAAACAACAGAAGGAAGGATATCAGAAAGATGGAACGATGTTTTTTCATTTTTCACAGGCTTTTCTTCCTTTCTATAACGAATTATTTGGCTGTGTCAACAAAAGAGTTAGCTGAAAGTTTCGGTTGGCCCATTTTCATAAAATAGGTCTGTTCCAATCAGAAATCCATAGGCTGGAGACGAAAATATTACCTCGTTTTCAGCAATCAAAGATAAAGGGGGCGCGAAGGGGAAATTGCTTCTAAAACAAGTTGACACCGTTGGTCATTTTCGAAGAAGTGTTTTGGTTCCGGGCGTCGGCAATCAGGGTAAACAACCTTGGGGAAAAACGGGTCAAATGGGCAAGATAAAATACCGGATTTCCGATGGCTGCCCCCCAACATACCTAAAACTTTCCGGTGAGATTTTTATTAAGAAAGAGGTCATCCGTTGTGGAATAATTTAACTGGGGGAGCAAGCTGAGTAACCTTTATTAGATGAAACCATCTCACCAAATATAAATAAGATTTATTTAACGTTGAATACTGGTTTTCGCTTCTCTGAAAATGCCCTTAATCCTTCTCGGCCATCAGGATGAGCTGCACAAGAGGATAGTCCCAGCCGCTCTCGCTCAATGTGCGACTCGAAGGGGGTGTGGAAAGAGTCTATGAGAAGTTGCTTACACCAACCAAATGAATGAAGTGAACCCTCTGCCAATTCACGGGCCATTTCCCACGCTTCCTCCAGCACCCGCCCATCCTCAGCGACCTTCGTCACTAACCCCCAGGCCAGTGCTTGCTCAGAAGAAATCGGTTTGTCAAAGGCAACGATATCCATGGCACGGGCCAAACCTACGAGCCTGGGAAGCGTCAATGTCCCTCCCCCATCAATACATAGACCATTTGAAGTGTAGCCCTGCCGTAGTGTGGCGGTTTGAGCCATCACTCGAAAGTCACAGGCCAACGCCAAGGAAAAACCACCCCCAGCCGCTATCCCATTAACAGCCGCTATAACTGGCTTCCTCATCCGAAGAATTTCCAATATGGCTTGATGGTAGCGAGCAGCCAATTCGTGGAAAGCAACTGCAGGTCCATTTGGAAAGTTAAGCGCCCACTTTAGATCCCCTCCAGCACAGAACGCCTTCCCTTCGCCAGAGATCACTAATACGGATACCGAATCATCCATTGCAAGACGAATAAGGTGTTTCGAAAGAAGTTCGATCATATCGAGATCGAATGCATTGAATGCCCCCGGCCGGTTTAACAACACCTCGACGATTCCACCGTCTTTTCTGACTCTTATCGATTCTGTCATCTTAATCTACCTCCGATTACCTGGATTATGGAAGCCGCTCGCCTTTTCTAATAGATCACCAGACTACACTTTTTAGCAAAATCTGTCAAAAATTAAGGGAGTCCTTGACATTCACAATTCAAATTAGGACGCTGCCCCGCTTCGTCGCACACCCACGAATGAAGGAAGATTGGTTCCAAAACAACCTTACAGTTGAGGAGGAAGAACTGAGAATCAGGGTTGTATCTTCTTCCTGCTCGGGCAAAGCCGGTGAAACTTCTTAACCAATCGCTCAACCTTGAGTTCATCCTCTTTTTCTGTTGACGTCGGAATAATTTTTAAAATAAAATGACGTCTGTGAAGCTCTCCTGCCATCCCGACAGCACGGGACAGGCACGCGGGGGGTTCCCGGAAAGGAAATATCGTTTCATTCGTGCCTCTTCCTGTCTGCCCCGCCCTCGGTCGGGACCGGGGCCGGTGGGCAGGGACCCCGCGTATCCCGCTTTGGCGTGACGGGGCACTTGCCGGCCAGAATACGAGACACTCGTTCCGTTCGGTTGAACGGATCGCCCTCGATGGTTTTGCAGCCTTGAAGGATGAAGGTTACCTATGGATAAAACAGTTTTTGTAAAGGTTGCGATTATCGTTTTCGCTGTTCTGGGAGTCATTCTATTCCTTTTGGGAATCCAGCGCGTCTGGCGGCGCAGGGTAATGACGGGTAGTCTAGAGGGACTCGTAGGTCTCCTGCTTCTTGCCATTGCTGCATTAGTGGTGGCAATCTCCATTAATCTTTACACCTATGACCGTTTGACGCACGAGTCGCCGGTAGCCGAAGTACGTTTCCAGGGGATTGAACCACAACACTTTTGGGCCGATGTGATGATCAAAAACAACACTAAGACTTTAGATCTACGTGGCGATGAGTGGCAGATCGACGCTCGCGTTCTGAAGTGGCACGGGACGGCCGTACTCATCGGTTTCGACACGCTTTACCGCCTCGACCGCTTGAGCGGTCGTTATTGGGACCTCTCCAAAGAGAAAACAGGGCCGCGAACAGTTTACAGTCTAAGCGAAGAACCGGGCTTGGATTTATGGATGATTGCTAAGAGGTATGCACGCTGGATACCCTGGGTAGATGCTGTCTACGGAAGTGCCACCTATATGCCGATGGTTGACGGTGCGCACTATACCGTATCGGTCAGCAGTAGCGGGTTGCTCGCTCGACCCGCCAATAATATTGCCCGCAAAGCGGTAGGCGACTGGCCCTAATTCGCAAAAATCAACATGTGCGATCTACATCAATCAGGGGAAACCTCGTCGGGCGTGAAGCTCCCCGGCCACCCCGTCAAAACGGGACGGGCCGCTCGCCGGCCAACATCTCCCACTCGCTGTAAGAATCTTCTTACTGAACTACCCTCGCCTTCAAGGCGAGGGGTTTCCACCATCCCCGAAGCAGACACTAAATGGCAAAAGTACCCCATCACTGATCTTTAGGATCTTGTTCCTGATCCGCTAAAGTCGATCCATCCCCGTTCGATATCGGTCCCTATGAGCTCAACGCTAATTTGAGCTCCAACATCAATACAATAAAACCCCGTATCAACTTTCTTTCCACCGGCGGGTGGAATAAGGAAAACCGTCTTCTTCCACATATTTCGTGGTACCAACTTTACTCGAAAAGGATTTCTGGTTCTTCCGTGTATAACAGTCTCACCTGATGGATATTTTCCAGCCCTTGGGTTGATTATGGGTGAGGGCTTTACTTGACAGTTGGACTTCCAATAAGCATCTTTTAGCCGAGAGGAAAAAATGGACCCATAAGCCGAGGAGGTGATTAAGATGAAAGGAATGGAAGGAAAAAGCCTTAATAACCCGGATGAGGTGAGGACGTTTGATAAGGGAAAATTGGAACTCGTAAATATTGGCGGGAGAACGGTAGGACGGGCCACATTCCAACCGGGATGGAGATGGTCTCAATCCGTCAAGCCTTTGGTAAATACTAAAAGCTGTGAGGCTCCTCATTTCCAATATCACGTATCTGGAACGTTAAGAGTTAGAATGGACGATGGGACGGAAAAGGATTTTAAGGCAGGGGATGTCTCTTACCTCGAGGCGGGACATGACGGTTGGGTTGTCGGAGATGAGCCTGTGGTTGTCGTTGACTTTCAAGGCATGTTGGATTATGCAAAAGGGGATGGAAAAGAAAAAGCTAAAAACTGATAGAAATCTTTCACCCGCGAGGGGAAGTAGGTTCTAAAACAACATGGTGCTGTTGGCCCTTTTTGAAGAATGGGCAAATGTGGAAAACAGCCTAAGATATTTTCGAACTTATCTGGCCTCAATCGATGAACAAACTTAAATCAGCAATCTATAGGGCGTGTGGAGAGACCTTTACAGCGGTACCTATGAACATTTTGCTAGTCACTTCCCGAACATATGACCGAAGTCAGCTTCACTGGGACATCGAGGTGCCATCACGCCCGTATCTCTTTTAACGCTCCCATCAGACAATGGATATATCGGAGTTTACACGTCTCTCCCATGAGGCCAACCCTCCATATTTTTCCCTTCAGCCAGCCTAACCCTGCTCCTACTTCGATGTTATACTCGTTTAGAAGCCTCGACCGTGTTTTGGCATCATCCATCCAATCAGGAAGAGCCACCGAAGTCAACATGGGCAAACGATATCCTTCCTGTGCAAAAAGCTTGAATCCGAAACCCTCCAGTTCCATCTTCAAGCGATCGCCCAACATCTCATGACGCCGAAATCTGTTCTCAAGACCCTCCTCAAAAACGATCTTCAAACCTTCTCTCAAGGCATAGAACATGGAAACGGGTGCCGTATGGTGATAGACTCTCTCTTCTCCCCAATATTTTTCGAGCAAAATCAAATCGAGATAAAAACTCTGAACCTTAGTCTTGCGGGCCCGGAGGGCATCCATCGCTTTGGAACTTACGGTGATCGGAGAAAGCCCTGGCGGAACACTAAGGCACTTTTGGGAACTACCATAGCAGACGTCGATTCCCCATGGGTCAACCTTCACATCATATCCTCCCAGAGTGGTTACCGCATCCACGACAAGAAGTGTATTTACCTTTTTGCAGTGGGCCCCTATTTCCTCAAGGGGTTGCCTCACCCCCGTGGAGGTCTCTCCATGAACCATGCCACAGATCTTGGCCTCGGGATGTTCCTTTAAGACCCTGATTATTTTTTCAGGTTCAATCATCTTCCCCCATTCCTCCTCAACCCGAATGACTTTAGCACCACATCGGGAGGCTACCTGAGTCATCCTATCTGCAAAGAAGCCATTGACTCCAATGACAACAACATCGCCAGGCTCAACAAAATTGACATACGAAGCCTCCATCCCTGAACTCCCTGTAGCCGAGATAGCCAGGGTTACCCGGTTTTTTGTCTGGAAAACGCCTCTCAACATCTCACTGATCTCGTCCATACAGGCCAGAATTTGGGGGTCGAGATAACCGATGACCGGATTCGACATGGCTTGATAAACCCGGTAATGGACATTACTCGGCCCGGGGCCCATGAGAATCCGATAGCTCGGATGCATATCTCCTCCCATCCACTTTTCCATCATCAAACCTCCTCCAAATGTATTTTCATACCATCGCTGGCAGCAATGACTCTCAATCCCAATTCTTTCTCCAATTCAGCAGCCACGACCCAGGGCTTCGCCTTGATCATCGTCATTCCGAAATGGGTCAGGATGGTCAATTCCGGCTTCGCTTTCTTGAGGATGCTCCTCACATCCTCAATCGAGAGGTGTTCGATCGGCCCATCCCCGATGGGTTTCAACCGGACTACATGGATGACCAGGATCTCCCCTCGATAAAGACTCGGGAGTTCAGAAAAAAACTTTGTATCCGTGATAAAGGAAATGGTACGGGGTGATGTCTTGAAATTGAGACCATAAGTTTCCACTCGATGCTGGTGTTTGCGGGCGGTCGAAAACCGAATGTCTCCGATCCGATATTCGGAATCCTCTTTCAACACCTCCACTTTGTCAACATAACCCATCGCATATTTTAAAACAACCGGGTCTTCCTCTAAGGCATCCCTGGGAACAAACAGGATGCCTCTTTTCTTAAACCCTCCTTCCGTCATGGCCTCTATCATCACGTTGACATCGCTGGAATGGTCTAAATGTTTGTGGGTGAGAAGAATGCCATCCAATGTCGACGGGTCTATCTTAGGCTTGCTGCTCAGACACCGAACCAGAGCCCCAGGCCCTGGATCGATATAGAGATTGGTTTGACCCACCGAGAGCCAAACGCCGCCGGAGGCTCGGAGTTGCTTCATCACTATGAAACGGGCGCCAGCCGTACCTAAAAATTTGATAAAAGACATGTGACATAAACGAATTGAACGAATGATAGCGAATCAATCGGACATCAATAATAAAAATTATTACAATTCGTCAAGTTCGGTGTCATTCGAGTTATTCGCCTCTCTCGAGTTCTCTCAACCTCTCATCATCCAGCCCGAAGTAGTGCCCAACTTCGTGGATCACGACTTCTTTGACTTTTTCTTCGATCTCCTCCTTCGTCTGACACATCGACTCGATCGGGATTTGGAAGAGTGTGATCTTATCCGGAAGGACATTCCCGTAGTAAAATCCCCTTCGATCTAAAGGGACGCCCTGATAAAGTCCTAATAATTCAAGAGGGGATTGCAGTCCCATCTCTGAAAGGAGATCTCGTGAGGCCCGATCCTCCACCACCACATCCACATTCTTCATCTTCTTTTTAAAGAATTTGGGAAGTCTCCTCAGCGCTAAAACCACCAACTCCTCAAACTCTTTTCGGGTCAGTTTCATGGCGAGGGAAACGAATAATTCGAATGGCACCGAATTTGACGAAGCCTATTGGATAATCCTATTCGAGTCATTCGCTATCATTCGCTCCTTTATTAATTATGGTTCATCCGACTTTTCAGTGGGTAATCCATTAGTGTAAGATGGCTCCGAGGAG
>Ga0154838_1133_pt1 | contig 11786 bp, 8 predicted proteins | sample Rifle2008BG16ft_FD_116142 | JGI IMG/M metagenome (GOLD analysis project Ga0154838, IMG submission 116142) | Deltaproteobacteria bacterium RBG_16_48_10 | reverse complement strand
CTCACAGGCAAGATAGACCAAAAACTCGAAAAAATTATGATCCTGGGAGGAGGGAAAATCGGAAGGGGGTTGGCGGAGAAATTGGAAAGAAAGATCAATGTTACCCTTATTGAATCGGACAGGGAAAAATCTGTCAAAATCGCCTCCCAACTCAAGAGGACAGCGGTTTTCCAGGCCGACGGCACAGAGATAGACGCCTTGGCCAGAGAAGGTCTCCTGCACATGGATGCTTTCGTCGCCGTCACCTCGGATGATGAGACCAACATCATCTCCTGCTTGTTGGCCAAGCATCTTCGGATTCAGAAAACCATTGCCTTGGTCAATAAACCCACCTATCTCCCGCTGATGCCTGTGATCGGGATTGATTCTACGGTCAATACCCGCATTTTGACAGCCAGTGCGATTCTTCGACTTGTCAGGAGGGGATCCATTCTTTCGGTAGCGACTTTCCATGGCATAGATGGAGAAGTCATTGAATTTGAAATAAAAAAGGCAAACAAAACCACTGGGAAACCTTTGATGCAATTGGGATTGCCGGAAGGTGCGCTCATTGCAGCGATCGTCCGGGGGGATGAGGTCTTCGTGCCCTACGGAAACAGTAAGATCGAATATGGGGACAAAGTCATTGTCTTTGCTTTGCCAAAGGCGATTCCCTCCATTGAAAAAAGATTTTCATGAAATTTTCAAATATTACCTATACCCTATCAGGCCTCTGGTTGCTCCTCAGCGTATTCTACATTCTTCCTTTAGGTTTCTCAGTCTATTATCAAGACGGACTCCAGCTCATTTTCGCCTCCCAGATGGGAGGGATGACCCTCCTCAGTTTATCCTTAAGATCTTTCATGAAAAGACCGACCGAACTCACCATCCGTGAGGGATTCCTTACGGTCACTCTCAGCTGGATTACCTTGTCCGTATTAGGTTCCATCCCCTTCATGGTTTCAGGGTTTATTCCCAGCTTTACGGATGCTTTTTTCGAAACCATGTCAGGGTTCACCACGACAGGAGCGTCTATCCTGACCAACATCGAAGCCCTTCCAAAAAGTTTGCTCCTCTGGCGAGATATGACGCAATGGTTAGGAGGGATGGGGGTGATCGCCTTAGCCGTCGCCATTTTCCCTTACCTAGGGGTCGGGGGGGTTCAACTTTTCAAGGCAGAAGTCCCGGGTCCGATCAAGGATAAGATTTCTCCTCGCATCAGTGAGACCGCAAGAATTCTATGGGTGGTCTACCTCCTCTTTACCATTGCAGAAACGATACTCCTGATGTTGGGGGGTCTCTCTTTTTTCGAATCCCTTTGCACGACTTTTGGAACCTTGGCGACAGGGGGGTTTTCGCCCAGGAATTCAAGCATTGGCGCTTACCCTTCACCCTATATCCACTATATCGTCACCCTTTTTATGTTTATTGCGGGCGTCAATTTTTCTCTCCATTACTGGGCACTAAAGGGAAAATTAGGCCACTACTTTAAGAATTCTGAATTCCGTTTTTTCGGAATGATTATTTGCATTGCCCTGGGGTTGATCATGGCAGCGCGATGGATGGGCGGCGAGAATTTTTCTGAGGAATTATTACGAGGGTCTCTCTTCCAGACCATATCGATCCTGACGACGACTGGCTTTGTGACCCATGACTATGAACAGTGGCCTTTTGTTACCCAGATTATCTTGTTGGCCCTCATGTTTATCGGTGGTTGCACCGCTTCGACAGGAGGAGGTATCAAAAATGTTAGAGTTCTGGTGCTCTTTAAAGAGATGGGATCTGAATTGAGAAAATTATTTCACCCCCACGGCATTTTCCCCGTTAAAATAGGAGACAAACCTGTCCCGGAGAATATCGTATCGAATGTTGTGGTCTTTATTGCCCTCTACATTCTGATCTTCTTCTTTGGGGTTCTGGCCATGGCCGGACTTGGATTGGATATTGATACCTCCATCGGTGCCGTGGCAGCCACCCTTGGAAACGTAGGCCCCGGAATAGGTGCGGTCGGCCCCATCGATAATTACTCCCATATTCCCATTCTGGGCAAATGGATCCTCTCTTTTCTGATGATGACGGGCCGTTTAGAAATCTTCACCGTCCTGGTGATCTTTACGCGGCATTTCTGGGATTAATGAGGAAATAAGTTTTTCTTTCTGTTTTTTCCTGAGATGATCCAGGTGGTCTCGCCCTTTCACTTACGCGCTCCCATCTGAGTTTGTATTTCACTTACCTTCCCCCTGAAGAACCTTTTCTCCACTTAGAGGGGGTCGTCTCGTCGAAAATCTCATCACTGAGCCCAACATTGACTCTGTAATTCGAATAGGTGATTTCGACCCGGCCGGTGACTCGCCTTGCGGGTTGAGCAGACTGGCCGAAATCCCTTATCTCCATGGATTCATAAAATGGAACATCGAGGTGGAGTTCAATGCGTGTGGGGAGGTCGAAATCGCTGAATTGACTGTATTTCATCAAGGCCTTGACTTCCTTTCCTTCGAAGGAGGATACATTCATTTCTCTGATCAGGTTACGATCTGTGTCAACGGTCAAAATGAAATCCTGACCGTTCCGCTTCTTTTTTTTGGGAGTGAGCTTCAGTTTTACTGCATTTCCGCCTTCGTAGGTTAAACGGTCCAGAAATTTGACGTCGAAATCTTCTCTTCTGAACATAGAGGGGTTGAAGGTTCCGCCCTCTTTAGGGAGAAAAAAGATTCTTTTCGATTCAATTTTCATTTTATCGGGAGGTTTGCAATAGAGTTTCGCTTGCATGTCGGGTGCCTTGAACCCTTCGATGTCAAAATGGACATTGACGTCAACGGTGTAATCCTTCAGGCCAGAGTATTTTTTCTGCAGAGCATCAAGGTATCGGGCGGGATCCTCTTGGGCCTGAATGAGCCCGGGTGAAAGAAGGAAGGGGATCCAGAGCAGCCACAATAAAATTTTCTTCAACTCTTGATATCCTTTCTTGCATAGGCTCCGAAAGCGATGAAAAACAAGCCGAAGCTATGGAGGCCCAGGATCGTTGCCGACCTGACGATCTCCTGCCAGGGGATCGGGTCGTCGAGAAATCGCTGCCAGAAGACCATGTAGGTTGTAAAAAGGTATGGTTTGAGAGACCAGAAGAAGTCAAATGGGAAATTTCCGATCACCAGAAAGACGACGACCACGGCCATCGTGCCGATGATCGGGCCGATGGAATTCTCGACAAGGGTCGAGAGAAGAAATGCAATCGAGGCCACCGTCGTCATCGACCAGATCGCCGCCAAGAAGGCGAAGAGCATCCGGATGGGGATCTCGGCTTCGGGGATGAAGACGATGCCAAACTTGCCGTAATGATGAGCGATCAAGTCGCCGCTCCCGAAAAGAGCGAGCCCTGGCAAGATACATACGACGCCGAGAAAGATGACCAACCCCGTCGTGTAAAAAAGCGTCGCCACGTATTTGGCGGTAATGATCCTGTACCTCGATGGAGGCCGTATCAGAAGAAACCTCACGGTCCCAGAGGTGGCTTCGCCTGAGACCATGTCTCCGGCAACGAGCGCGATGAGGAAGGGGATGTGGAAGTGAAGACTGTTCATGATAAAGGCGGTGACGAACCACCCGTTTAAGACATTTCCGAAGATGAGAAAATCTTTTTGCGGAGATCTCATCATGCGATTCACGATCTCTCCTGCGCTCAGCTTCATCACGACTTCTGTCAAAATGACAATCAAGGCGATGAAGCCGAAGCCGATGTACGTACGCCATCGGCTGAAGGTCTTGTATATTTCAAGCCAGAAGAGCTTCATATTTCGGATGTCCCTTCGGTGACCTTTAAAAAGAAATCTTCGAGAGTTCGATGAGGGTAAAAAGAAGAAATGTCGATATCATGGGTCACCAGAAGCCTGTTCAGTTCGGAAGAATGCCCAGGGCTCACATGCACTTCGATCTTGCCGTTCTCGGTGGAGACGACTTCCGCCCAAGGAAGGTCGCCGATGAGTTTGATCGCTGCGTCAAGCGGTGAAGCTTGGATGGAGTATTCCGTTGTTTCTCTCTCAAGGAGTTCGGAAACATCACCCTGGACCATCAGCTCACCGTGATTGATGACGGCCATCCTTGTGGCCACCAGTTCAACCTCAGAAAGGAGGTGCGAAGAAAGGAAGATGGTCATTTCGTTTTCCATCGAGAGTTTCTTAATCAATTCTCTAACTTCCTTCATCCCCTGTGGGTCAAGCCCCGAAGTGGGCTCGTCAAGGACGATCAGCTCCGGCTTGGTCAAAAGAGCCTGAGCAATTCCGAGTCTTTGCTTCATCCCGTGTGAAAAAGTCTTGACTTTTTCGAAGGCACGCGACTTCAACCCGACCGCATCCAGCGCTTCCATGATCTCATCCGTTCGAATGCTGCGGGTCATCGAGCCGAGGATATCAAGATTCTTGAAGGCCGAAAGGTACAGATAGAAATCGGGTTTTTCCACAATTCCGCATACACGAGAGAGAACGGAGCGGCGTTTGTTATGAAGATCCTTTCCAAAAATTTCGATCGAGCCGGCAGTCGGCCTAAGGAGTGTAAGGATCATCCGTATGGTCGTACTTTTTCCCGCCCCATTCGGACCGAGAAAGCCAAAGACGTCGCCTCGGTGGACTTCAAGATTGAGATCCTTGACAGCCCAGCGTTTTGCAAACCTCTTACTCAAACCATTAGTTTTTAGAACGACTTCCTTGCGAGAAGATCCTTTCATGACATGAACCCCAAAAACTTCCTGCCCTCTTTCTCTCGGGATCGACCTGCGGTTTATCCAGGAATCAAGATGATCGATATCCTGCTTGTCGAGTTAATTTTGTAGCATATTCAATCGATGGTTACAATGAGTCCCTCCCGGTTTACTCCCTTGCGTGTTTTCCCGGAGAGGACTAAGGTAATTTCTCCCTTTATCTTTCTCCCTGCGATCTGGTTCTGGATTTCACTCACCCTGCCGCGAAGGACCTCCTCATAAATCTTGGTTAATTCTCGGGCAAGAACCATCTCCCGGTCCCCCAGAATATCAGAAATGTCCTTTAATGTTTCAATAATGCGATGAGGAGATTCATAAAAAATGATGGTTTCTCTCACTTCCTCCAACTGTTCGAGCAATCCCCTTCTCTTCTTTGATTTATGAGGTAAGAAGCCTTGAAAGAGAAAGGCGTCCGTTGGAAGGCCAGAGACGCTGAGGGCAGCGATTCCTGCAGAAGGGCCGGGGATAGGAACAATGGGAATCTGGTTTTCAATGACCAGTTGGATAAGGCGGAATCCGGGGTCCGAGATGCCGGGGGTTCCTGCATCTGAGACCAGGGCCACCCGGTCACCCTGCTTCAATCTGGAAAGGATGAGATCCCTTTTCCTTAGTTCATTTCCTTCAAAATAGCTACTGAGTGGGGTTTGGATTCCAAAGTGCCTGAGGAGGAGGCCGGTATGTCGAGTGTCCTCTGCGGCGATTAAGTCAACTTCCTTTAGGATACGGAGGGCCCTTATGGTGATGTCCTCTCGATTCCCGATGGGGGTGGAGACGATATAGAGTATGCCTTGTGTTGAGTTGGGAAAAGGAGACGTCATAATTCACTAAAATGATTAACTCATCGACAAAGTATCATCTCTTGAAGGATTGATCAAGAGGGAGAGGGTAAAAAAAGATTTCTGAAAGAGTCCAGAAATCTGATTACATGGATGATCGGAGGATGTCACAGATTAGAAATGCCTTGAAAAAAATGAAAATCCTTTTAATCATTCTTTGAAATCCGTGTCATAGGGGTCTCTGATAAAGATATTGAGAGTTTTTCAGGGACCCCAAAAAAATCATTGACAAATCTTCTAAAAATCCTTAAAGATAGACTGATCCCAAACAGTTACCCGCCTACGCAGAACACCGCGGGTTTATTTAGGATGATTGCGAAATGGGTAATCCCCCGAAAGTTTAGTGCAGGAGGGTTTAGCTTCGGCGGGCTTCGCCTGAAGAAACGATTGAGCCTACCGCCTTAACCATGGGCTCTACGAAAAAGGAATTTATGCCTGAAGAGGTTTCAGCGGATAAAAAGGCTCTCGATCTCGGTGGAGAGATGCCGGTGGTCGAGGGAGTGGAAACGGATGAAGAGATCCTCCTCTCTAGAGATTTAACCGGTGCCTTCATCAAGACGGTCAAGGCCTTTCGATTCTACCCACTTGACAATCCCACCCTCAAAGGGTTCCGGGACCAACTGCTTAGAAAATTCCAATTTTTCTTAAATAAATATCCGTCCTTCGTGATTCAGGTTGGGGAATACGATCTCTCCTATAAGGGCAAGATCTTGTATGAGAATCGGGACGTGAAAACAAGCCTTGCCTTTTCCCTCTATAAAGATGGGTTGAGGGAAATCCGGTTTATGAAGAATCTGGAAGAGTGGGAGGTTCAGGGCATCATCGATATCCTCAAACGTAGTGAAAATATCAACCCCTTAGAGGATGATGCCGTCACGATGATATGGGAAAGGGATTTCATACACATCAGTTATTTGGCGACGGATGAGTTCTTGGAGGAGACGCCGGTGATCATCCCGGATAATGTTGACCAATTTAGGAAAAATTTGGTTTTCAAACCCCTTGCCCACCACGTGGAGGTGGACTTTGCCGAAGAGGATTCAAAAGAGGGAGTGGATTTGGATGAAGTTCTATCCAAAGTAACCGAGGAGCCCTCTCCTTTTGTTTCAGATCGGAGTGTCTGTCTCCTCACCCCAGACGAAGTGGAAGGATTGAGAAAAGATGTCGAAGCCGAGATTGACCCAGTATTTGTATTCAACATCATGGACATCCTTTTTGAGATTTTGGCTTTGGAAAAAGAACAGGAGCCCTATCAAGATGCGATCCGTACCCTGATCAAAGTATTGGATGGCTTCTTAACTCTTGGCGAGTTCGTCCAGGCGACCGATCTTTTGAAACGAGTTTATATCATCCTCAAAACTTATGACCTGCAGGATTGGCAGATTGAAAAAATCGGAGAAATTCTCCTGGAAGCCGGCGGGGAGGTGCGGGTCGTACGGATCGGGAAGGCGCTGGAGAGGGAAGATGTTCGTTTGGAAGAGGTCAATGCCTATCTTTCGCTCCTTCAAAAAAACTCCATCCAACCCTTGGTCAAATTGTTAGGGGAACTGAAAAATTCAAAGGCGAGAAGGGTATTCTGTGATGCCCTCTCAAAAATCGGAAAGGACGCCACCGAACTGTTCATCCCTTTTATGGAGGATCGGCGGTGGTTTTTGGTTCGAAATATCGTCTATATCCTGGGCCGAATTGGAAAAGAGCAATCCCTCCCCTATATCCAAAAGGCATTCAATCACGAAGAGAATCGGGTACGGAGAGAAGCCATACAGGCACTGGGACTCATCGGCGGACCGAAGACCGTTGGATTATTGGTGAAGGCTCTCACGGACAATGACGTCCGAATCCGCTGTATGGCCGCTATTAATTTAGGAAAGGCGGGGAAAAAAACAGGCCTCATCCCACTCCTAGAAATTGTGCAATCTAAGGATTTTTATAAGAGAGAACCGGTGGAAATAAAAGCCTTTTTTGACGGGATCGGAATGGTGGGTTCCAACGAAGTGGTCCCAGTTCTGCAAGAACTATTGGAACGAAAAAGTTGGTTCGGGCGAGGGAAGACAGACGAGATCCGTATGGGAGCAGCCCACTCCCTAGCCATGATCGGAACGCCTGATGCGAAAACCATTTTGGAGGAAGGGAAAAATTCAAAGGACGAAACCCTTCGGGATGCCTGCACACAGGCATTGAAGAGCCAACCCTCCTAAGGAGTCGGCGGTCGGATGCCAGACGAAAAGCCTAGCCTTGATCATGAACATCTCCCGACGAAATTAGGGACGGAATTTGTTACAAGATTCTACCGGCTGCTCAAGGGAACGACCCTCTATGACCGGAAGAATGTCATCATCGATCGTCTCACCCGAGAGTGCCTCCAGGTGGTCAATGGCATCATCCGGTCCGAAGGAAATCTCTTCTTGAGAATTGTTCGGGACAATTTCTTCTTGAATAATACCCGGATCATCGTGAGAGCTGACAAATACCCCATCTTTAAATCTTTCTGGCAGGAGATGAGAAAGTGGTGGATCGGGGAAGTGGAGTTTTCAGAAGAGGTGAACGGAGAATATCTCAAAGAGCTGGCTTACCTCCTCTCAGGGTTGGAAGAGAATAATGAGAGCAATTACCTGTATGTCAAGAAGCAATTAGAATCTCGAAACATCGAATCCATCGAAGTGGGGAAGTTGGAGTTTTTTAAAGACGAGGATATCTATATTGATTCCGAGGATCAGAAGAAGTATTCGAAAGAGGTCTATTTCAGGTCCATCGGTTTAGTCAAAGAAGTTGTGGAGAGTATTCATCAACAAAAAGCCTTCAATGTCCGGAAAGCCAAGCGTCTCATGCAGAACGCCGTGAACGTCATCATGCAGGACGACTCCGCTTTGTTAGGGTTGGCGAATATTAAGAGTTATGATGAATACACCTTCAATCATTCCGTGAATGTGGCGATTTACGCTATCGCTTTGGGCCAAAGGGTTGGGATTCCCAGAAAACACCTTTCTTATCTGGGCATGGCAGGTTTATTCCATGACATGGGAAAGACGCAGATCCCGAAGGAGATCCTCAATAAAACAGGAAAGTTGTCACCCGAAGAGTGGTCAATGATGCGATCCCATCCCGTCGTCGGGGCGGAGCTCATCATGAGGATGAAAGAATGGGGAGAACTCTCTACCCGGATGATGGGAGGGGCGTTTGAACATCACCTTCGATACGATTTGACCGGATATCCGAGACTCGCCCGAAAGAAAAAAATTACTCTCTTTGGCAGGATCGTCGCCATTGCTGATTTCTACGATGCCTTGGTGAGGCCGAGGGTCTATCATCGATTCCCTTATGTCTCCGAAAAAATCCTGGGAATCATGCTGGAACGAAGCGGGAAAGACTTCGATCCTGCGCTCGTCAAAGTGTTCATCAACATGATCGGGGTCTTCCCCCTTGGAACGTTGGTCCTATTAAATACCAATGAGATGGGGATGGTGACCCGGGTGCAGGAGGATATGGAATTGATCGATCGCCCTAAGGTCTGCCTCATCTATTATAGCGACGGAGAATATCGGAAAGGAACGGTGGCGGACCTGAGAGAGGTGGATGAGGTGTCCGGAAATTTCAAGAGGAGCATCGTCAAGACCCTCGATCCGAATGAATATAATATCAACATCGCCGAATTTCAAATTTAACCTACCCAAATTCTGAAAAGGATTTCGTCGGCAGTAAATGCTGACGCTACCTCCTTCTCATCTTTTCTCCTTTTTTGATTCCTCCCATAATCGGTCCATTTCGACGAGGTCAGACTGGCGGAGAGATTTTCCCTCTTGGTGGAGTGATGCCTCAATGTAATGAAATCGAGATACAAATTTGTCTAATGTCTTTTTCAATGCCTCCTCCGGATGGAAGTGGAGAAACCGCGAAACGTTTGCCAATACAAAAAAAAGATCCCCGATTTCTTCAAGAATCTTTTTCCTGTCTTGAAGAGCAAGAGCTTCTCTAAACTCCCTCATTTCTTCATCCAATTTTTTCAACACCCCTTCGATATTCGGCCAATCAAAACCTGCTCGGGAGGCTATTCGGGTCAACTGGTAGGCCTGGGACAGAGAGGAAGAATCTTTGCGTACCCCTTCTAGAATGGATCTTGCCACTTTTTCAGGGCCCTTTCTCCCCAAGTGACGGGTGGCTTTCCCACTCTTCTCTTTCTTCTTCATCTGGGCCTCCGAATCATTAAGAGCTTTCTGAAAAAGTTCGAAATCTCTAAAGTCCTATTTTGAAATCTGCGTGATCAAGGGAGCGGGAAGTATTTCTTGTTCTCTTAACAGATTGCTAAGCTCGTGTTTTTATGTTATTTTGGTATCTTTAAAAATAATAGATTTTCAATCTTTATTCAATGAAGAGAAATTTTTCATAAAAGGTGACCCGTTCGATGGCGCTCAAGGCTTCGGTGTGAACCAAGCCGAAGCCCCGCCCATCAGGGCAATGAAAGAGGCGCCACTCAGGGTAAACTTTGAACAGGAAGGAATGGCAATGGATTACCGTCACACATTGAATCTCCCGAAGACCGATTTTCCCATGAAGGCCAATTTGGCGAAGAGGGAACCGGATATGCTGAAGGCGTGGGAGGCAAAGGGGACTTACCACCGATTGAACCAAGGGGCAAAAGGAAGGCCGAAATATATCCTTCACGATGGTCCTCCCTATGCCAACGGAAACATTCACATGGGCACGGCCTTGAATAAAATCCTGAAGGACTTCATCGTGAAATCGAAGTCCATGGCAGGATTTGATAGCTATTATGTTCCAGGATGGGACTGTCATGGTTTGCCGGTTGAACACGAAGTGGAAAAGAGCCTCGGTTCGAAGAAAGGAGAACTCTCCGTTGTTGAAATTCGGAGGCGATGCCGGGAGTACGCAGCCAAATTTGTGGGGATTCAAAGGGAGGAATTCAAACGCCTCGGAGTCTTTGGCGAGTGGGAGAATCCCTATCTGACCATGAATTATGAATACCAGGCGACGATTGTGAAAGAGTTCGGAAAGTTTCTTCTGAACGGCTCCGTTTACAAAGGAAAGAAACCGGTCCACTGGTGCCCCACCTGCAAGACGGCATTGGCTGAGGCAGAGGTAAAATACGAGGATCATCGTTCCCCCTCCATCTATGTGAAATTTAAAATGATCTCCACCCCCTCCCGCCCCTCCCCCCTCGAGGGGGAGGGAAAGGGTGGGGGGGATATCGGTGATGTATTCCCGAGCCTCCAGGGAAAGCCCGTTTACGTCATTATCTGGACGACCACGCCCTGGACGATCCCGGCCAACTTGGCGATTGCACTGCATCCGGATTTTCCTTACGTGGCAGCGGATGTGGGTGGAGAGATCTATATCTTGGCAGAAGGCCTCTTAGAAGAGGTCATGAAGAAATTCGGAATCAAGAAGTATGAAGTCTTGGAAAAATTTTCAGGGAAGAGATTAGAGGGGCTCAAAGCCCGGCATCCCTTCCTCGACCGGGATTCGCTCATCATCCTCGCCCCTTATGTGACCTTGGATGCCGGAACAGGATGTGTTCACACCGCACCCGGCCACGGTCAAGAGGACTACGAAAGTGGAGTGCAATATGGCCTGGAGATCTACAGCCCGATCGATGACGATGGTAGGTTTACCCAGGATGTCCTTTTCTTTGCGGGACAGTTCGTTTTTGATGCCAATGATGCCGTGAATAAGAAGCTGGCTGAGGTCGGAGCGCTCCTTAAAGAGGAGAGGATGGTGCACTCTTATCCGCATTGTTGGCGGACCAACGACCCAATCATCTTTCGGGCGACGGAGCAATGGTTCATCTCGATGGATAAAATGGGGTTGAGGCGGAACGCCCTGAAGTCGATCAATGAAGTGACCTGGATTCCTCCCTGGGGAAGGGATCGAATCTACGGGATGATTGAAAACCGACCCGATTGGTGTGTCTCCAGGCAGAGGGCCTGGGGGATTCCGATCACCGTTTTTTACTGCACGGCCTGCAAACAACCTTTGCTCAACCAGGAAACCATCGATCATGTCGTCCGTCTTTTTGAGGAGAAGGGAGCGGACATCTGGTTCGAAGAAGGGGCGGATCACCTTCTGCCCGAGGGGACCCGCTGTCCTCAATGCGGGGGGAAGCATTTTACGAAGGAGATGGACATTCTGGATGTCTGGTTTGACTCGGGAGTTTCCTATGCAGCCGTCCTGGAGAAACGGAGCGAGCTTGAGTTTCCGGCGAGTCT
>Ga0154838_1018_pt3 | contig 11817 bp, 12 predicted proteins | sample Rifle2008BG16ft_FD_116142 | JGI IMG/M metagenome (GOLD analysis project Ga0154838, IMG submission 116142) | Deltaproteobacteria bacterium RBG_16_48_10 | reverse complement strand
CTCAATGAGGCGCATCGCATCCTTTCGTTGGGACATTGGCCTTTCTCCTAAGACCTCGCCGGTAACGAGGAAAGAAGCACTCCCTTCCTTCATATAATCCTTTGCCTTTTTCAACATGAAGATCCGGCAATCGATGCAGGGGTTCATGTTGCTTCCGTAGCCGTGTTGAGGGCGCTTCACGATATCCAGATATTCTTCGGAAACATTGAACACCTTTAATGGAATGCCCAGAGACTCGACCGCCCTCTGAGAAGCCAGGCAAGTTTCGCCACGACCGGTGCAGTTGCAAAAGACCGTGATAAAGTTGAGGGCCTCCAGTTCAATACCCTGTTCGATGACCAATTTGGCCGCAAGGGTACTGTCGAGGCCTCCCGAGAGAAGTGCAATCGCCTTCATTCCAATACCTCATTCATCGATCCTGATCGAAAACCCTGAAGATCTAAGGTGACGTATTTGTATCCAATCTCTTTTAATCGGCTCACCACCTTTTCCCTTGTGGAACTCTCCAGGAGGCACCCCATCTCCTTTGGATAAACCTCGATCCTGGCTAAGTTCTGATAGTGGCGGACTCGAACCTGTTTGAATCCGAGGCCGAAAAGGAAATCCTCTGCCTGATCGACTCTCTGTAATGCCTCTGGACGAATCTCTTCTCCATAGGGGAACCGAGAGGCAAGGCAGGCAAAAGAGGGCTTATCCCATGTCGGAAGATGTAGGGCCTCAGAAACCTCCCTCACATCGGCTTTTGTAAACAGGGCCTCTTTAAGGGGACTCCGAATTCCCAACTCCTGAATAGCCTTTCTTCCTGGGCGATGATCCTTCTCATCATCCAAGGTGGACCCTTCAAGGACGAAAGAAATTCCCTCTCCCTTGGCCAAGTCCAGCAACTTACCGAAGAGTTCTTTTTTGCAATAGTAACAGCGATCCGGAGGATTTTTCGAAAATCCATCGATCTCCAGTTCATTCGATTCAATCAGGACGTGCCGCACTCCGATCGTTTGGGCCATCTCCTTTGCCCCTGCTAATTCCCGCTCAGGATAGAGGGGGGAAAGGGCGGTCACAGCCAACACGTTGCTTTTCCCTAATGCCTCTTTCGCCAATTTCAGGAGAAGTGTGCTATCCACCCCCCCTGAAAAAGCCACAGCCACTTTTCCCATCGATCTCAGTGTTTCTTTTATTCGGTTCAGTTTCTCTTCTATCATTCGGGCCTCACGTTTCATTATGCGCAAATACCAAGAACTTGGAACTGGTAACCTCAAACTTGAAACTTCTTTACTTCCTTTATCCATCCCCCTCCAAGCACTGCTTCGTCATCATAAAAAACAGCCGCCTGTCCAGGCGTAATGGCCTTCTGGGGCGTTTTAAATTTTACCTCCACCTCATCCTCTCCCTTGATGCAAAGGAGGGCTTCTGCCCCTGGATGGTTGTATCGAATCTTGACCTGAGCGGTCAGGGAAGCGTTCTCTCCCTTGGAGACGATCCAATTGACGGAGTCAACGGTGAAGGTATCGCTATAAACCTCTCTTTCTTCACCCACAATGATCGCATTCTTTTCAAAATCAATCCCGACGACATAGAGAGGCTTACCATTGGCCAATCCAAGGCCTCGGCGCTGCCCAATGGTATAGAAAGGAATTCCGCGATGCCTTCCAAGCACCTTTCCTTCCTTGTCCAGGATCGGGCCACGCTCAACCGGCTTCATCAGCCTCTCCTTTAAAAAGGAATGATAGGAGTTCTCCGGGATGAAACAGATCTCCTGACTTTCGGGTTTGTCGTAGACTCGAAGGCCGAGATGAAAGGCCTTCTGTCTCACCTCTTCCTTTCGGTACCCTCCCAACGGAAGGAGGGTGCGGCGAAGTTGGTCCTGACGAAGTGAGAAGAGGACATAGGACTGGTCCTTCCTCCGGTCCACTCCCTTTTTTAACGAGTAGTAATTCGCAGCCTCATCAAATTCCAGGCGCGCGTAGTGGCCTGTCGCCATGTAATCCGCTCCCAGTTCTGTGGCCTTCCCCAAAAAGGATCCAAATTTTAGTCTCCGGTTACAAAGGATGCAGGGGTTGGGTGTTCTCCCTTTCCGGTATTCGTCACAGAAATACCCGATGACCTCCCTTTCAAATTCCTCTCGAAGATGGAAGACATAAAAGGGAATTCCCAGTTGGAGGGCAACCCGCCTGGCATCTTCCATATCGGAAAAGCCGCAACATCGCCCTGGGCTTGTCTCTTCCCTGTCCAACATCCCTATACACATCGTTGCCCCGATGACTTCGTAACCCTTTTCTTTAAGAAGAAAGGCGGCGAGGCTCGAATCCACCCCGCCGCTCATAGCCACGACAACCCTTTTTTTCATCCACAGCCCTGAATTTTAGGTTACTTGAACCCTTGAGCCCTTGGATCCCTGAACCCTTTTTTAGAAAAGGATCTCCATCGCCTGATAAGGACAGACAGGGATGCATAGTTCACAGGCGATACATTTATCCCGATAAAAGGTTACCTCCATTTTTGGCCGGTCCACATCGAGGGCCTTTGTTGGGCAAATAGAAATACAGGCAGTGCAATGGGTGCACCGATCCTCATGCCATTTGACATCCTGAGCAAGGGGCTGGGTCTCTACACCTATTTCGCTGAGGTATTTAAAACCTGCCTCCATGTCTGATCTCTTTCCAGTTATTTCCAAGACGAGCCTCCCCTCCTCTTTAGGGGTGATCCTCGCCCTCATAATATTGACTTCCAGACCATAATTCCTGATTAGCCTTGAGATCACCGGCTGGTCGATAAGATGTTGTGGATAAGTGAACACGATTCTTTTTTTCTGCATGGGATACCCCCTTCTGAAATCTCAAATTACAAATTTGATGAAATCGTAAAAGGTGCCGGAACCGTCACTCCGGCCCCGTACTACAACGGGGTAAACTCCAGCCGGAGTCCAGACGTTGTCCCTGCGAATGCAGGGAACCAGAAACATATGAATCTGGATTCCTGCTTTCGCAGGAATGACAAGACAGGGGCTATTTCGACTTTTTACGAGACCATCAAATTTCAAAAAAACTAAAATCTCCAACCCAAATCACTGAACTTTTCTGTTTGGAAATTGGAATTTTGGTGATTGGGATCTATTTGGGATTTGGTGCTTGTCATTTGGTGCTTATTCCTTCTTTTTGATCGGTCGTTCTTTTAAGGACTTCAAAACGATTTCTGAATCGACTGAGGGAAGGAGTTCGACCGGTCGGGTCAAAAAGAATTTTCCCGTCCCAATCCATTCTTTTAAGATCTGAGCAATCTCCCTTGCCTTGCGATAGCTGGATAGCCCTGCGGTGGAAATCTCCTTTCCCTGGACCGTAATCTTGCCACTCTTTAGTTGCTTATAATTCACTTCTCCCAGACTTCCGGGAATACATTGGGGGTAGGATTCGCTATAGTCCACTACTTGAGCCCAGATCTCTTCATCCCGAACCATCGCATGCTTCAGGATTTCCTCATCTAAAATGGGGATGGGAAAACCGATGCCCACGGTGAGGGTCACCCCATAACCCGTAAAAGAAGTACCTCTAAGCCAGGCAGGGCTCATCAGCTTAAGTTCGCCAGAGACGGCGAGTGTTCCTGCTGGTATTTTTGGAACCCCTGCTTCCGTTCGCTTCACCCCGGGGTTGTGCTGCGTCCCATTTCCGACCACATATCCAACGCCTCCACCCAGGAAGATTCGAGAGCCTACTCCAATGGTCTTGTAGAGCGGATCGTTGAGAAGGGGGCTCAATTGGCCTGCGCTGCAGTAATTTGCATTACCCATTTTTGGCTGGAGAACCCCCATGTAGGTATAGATGACCCGATCAGAAAGATTGACGGCCACATTGTAGTTTTGATAGGCATTCCTCATATTGAAGAGGACAGCCTCATTCATATCCCTCAGCGAGATATAAGTCTCCAGAGTTTTTCTGGGGTAGCAATCGGTCCCATAGGCCGTTGCCGTAAGTTTCACATCCTTCCCGGCAACCAGTTCCTCAATGATATAGGCTCCCCCATAACTAAATTTTCCAGGAAAGATCTTATTTCTCGGGTCATCCTCGGGCATGGCTGTGGCCCCCAGGAAGAAATCGACCGCTGCGAAGCCCGTATAGACCGGGACATCATTCAGAGAGGTCTTTCCTCCTCCCAACTTGATCCTGGGCTTCGTATGGCCGACATTGAAATAGGCTCCTGAAGAGCACATCGGGCCAAAGGTCCCTGTGGTCACCACATCCACTTCCTGGGCTGCCCTTTTTACTCCCTTTTCGGCAGCGTAATCAATAATTTCCTCCGCGGTTAGAACAACCACCTTTCCTTTCTTAATCCTATCATTTATCTCCTCAATGGTCTTTGCCATTTTTCTCCTCCACTTTTTGCTATCGGCAATCAGCTATCAACTCAAAGTATTAAAACTTGAACTTTGAACCTTAAATATTAAACTTCTGGTGTCTTCCCCCTTTCGGGGCGACCCATGATCCATAACATATCACCACCCCCTTACTTCTTCAAAACACGTGTCAGTTACCGACCCTGTCCGTACCCTCTTCCCTGCCTTCGCCCCGCTAAAACGGGACTTCGCACAGGCAGGGATCGAAGGGATTGGTTCTCTTTACATCGTCCGCGGGCGATCAACTGATCATGTAAAATTCATTTAAATCTGGTATGCAGGAGAATCGCCGTTTTCTTTTTCGATTCTTCTTCTCACCATCTCCTCCAGAGTGATTGACTTAAGAACCCGATGCAATGCTTCCGAAACATCCCCCCAGATATCACGAGTCACACAGGATGGAGATCTCTTGCATACCTTTGGATCTCTCACGCAATCGACCAAATAAAGAGGTCCTTCCAATATTTCAACGACATCAAACAAGCAGATTTCTGAAGGAGATCTAGCTAAGGAGTAACCCCCCTTAGAACCACGGACTGACTTGACGAGGCCGACTGTCCTCAAGGGAATAATCACCTGTTCGAGATATTTGATAGAAATGTCCTGACTTTTAGCGATCTCTTTCAATTCGATGGGCCCCTCTCCATAATGGGAGGCCAGTTCCAACATCGCTCTCGTCCCATACCTAATTTTTGTTGATAATTTCATAAGTTATAAAAATATACTTTTTCTATAGGAATAATACTTAACTGGCCAACCCTGTTTTGTCAAGAAAGGCGATTCTTATTCGTACCGGAGGGCTTCAATAGGATTTAATAAAGAGGCCTTTCTCGCTGGATAGAATCCGAAAAACACCCCTACAGATCCGGAGAAGAGAAAAGCCAGAAGGATTGCGTCGAAAGAGAAGAGAACTGGCCATCGAGTAAAACTTGAAAGGATAAAGGTTCCAGCGATCCCGATCATGATTCCCAGGAATCCTCCGATCAAACTGAGGACCAGAGATTCAATGAGAAACTGAAAAAGGATGTCCCTGCCTTTTGCTCCTACGGCAATCCGGATACCAATCTCCCGTGTCCTCTCGGTAACAGAGACAAGCATGATATTCATGATCCCTATCCCTCCCACAACCAGAGAGATAGAAGCAATGGCACCCAGGAGAAGAGACATGACGCTGGCGGATTGTTCAGCACTCGACATCAGCTCTGTGAGGTTCCGGACTGAAAAGTCGTTCTCCTGGTTGGGCTGGATCCGATGCCTCTGTCGAAGGAGGTCACTGATCTGTTCTTCTGCCTCCTTCACCAGTTCCGGACCCCTTGCCTGGACCGCAATCACCCTCACCATCCCTGGAAACTGCATTCCAAAGAGCCTTTTCTGAGCTGTGGTCAGGGGAACAAAGATGGTATCATCCTGATCCTGCCCCCAGGTGGATTGCCCCTTGGGGGCAAGCACACCAAGGACAGTAAAGGGAATCTTTTTGATACGGATGATCTGGCCAACCGGATCGATTCCACCAAAGAGGTTATCCGCTACGGTCTTCCCTAAAAGGGCGACCTTCGTTGCTCCGTCCACATCCTGTTGGGTAAAAGAACGGCCCGAGACAAGGGGCCAATCCCTGATGGCAAGGACCTCAGGGGTCGTCCCATTGATAATAGTCGACCAGTTTTGATTTCCATAGACAACCTGGGCAACTCCGGAAAGGTTGGGAGCCACATATTGGACGCTTGGAATTTCGTTAAGGATGGCCCTTGCGTCATCCACCGTCAGGGTAGGTACTGTTCCCGTGCCAAATCGGAGTCCACCGCTCGTAGAACTTCCCGAGAGAATGATGAGCATGTTCGATCCCATGCTGGCGATCTGTTCAGCAATGCGCGCCTTTGCGCCCGAGCCCACCGCAACCATGGTGATTACCGCGCCGACACCAATGATGATACCGAGCATGGTGAGAACGGACCTCATCTTATTCACCATGAGCGCCCTTAAGGCAATCCGGACACTGGCGAAAAAGGTCGTCATGCAATCGCCTTCCTTTCGGGGAGAATGAGGCGCGATCTGCTTTCATGATCATCGACGAGCCGTCCGTCTCTGAACAAGATATTCCGTTTTGCGTATCGAGCGATATCCGCCTCATGGGTGATCATCATGACCGTAATTCCAAGATTCTCATTGAAACGCTGAAAAATTCCCATAATCTCCTCACTTGTCTTGGAATCCAGATTTCCTGTAGGCTCATCGGCGAGCAGGATCGAAGGCTCATTCACGAGGGCCCGCGCAATGGCAACCCGCTGCTGCTGACCTCCGGAGAGCTGGCTGGGATGGTGGTGCTCTCTCCCGTCGAGGCCTACGGCAACGATCGCCTTTTTCGCCATCTCCCTTCTTTTGCCAGAGGAAGTATGGGCATAGATCAGGGGAAGCTCAACATTCTCAAGGGCAGAGGTCCTGGCTAAAAGGTTGAATCCCTGGAAGATAAAACCGATCTTTCGATTTCGAATCTCTGCCAGCTCGTCCCGGGAGAGATGTTCACCGCTGATCCCCTCCAAAAGGTATTGCCCGCTGGTGGGAAGATCGAGGAATCCCAGGATATTCATGAAGGTCGATTTGCCAGAACCCGAAGCGCCCATGATGGCCACAAATTCACCCCGCTCGATGGAGAGAGAGACTCCCTGAAGGGCAGGAATCTCGATCTCACCGAGATGATAAACTTTGAAAAGGTCTTTTACCTGGATGATAGGAGCCATCGTGAATAAATCCCAAATCCGGATATCGATATTCGAAACAAATTCAATTCGTGTAATCTAAAGCGATTCATCTATTTGGAACATTTGAATTTTGGAATTGGTCATTGTTTCAGATTTCGTACTTCGAATTTAGAATTTCTCAACATTCCATCCAAATCCTTTAAATATCAAAGTCCCTTAAGATTCCCTCGGCCAGAGCTTTACTTCCCAAGTCCTCTCATGGTAGGGGGCGAACCGCTGCTTGGCCCCTGATTCTTTTTCTTACTCAGCTCCTCAACGATCAATTCGGTTCCCTCTCCAAGATCTCCAGAAACCACTTCGCTGAAGGTTCCATCCGTGATTCCAAGAACGACAGGAGTGGATAGGGCCTTTCCCTCCTGAGAAAACACATAAACCCTGCCAGGCCTTCGCTCTTCGAACGAAGAGGCCTGAACCATCTCATTAAATTTCCGTTTCTGCTCCTCTGTCAGAAGTCCCCATATCTTTTCCCGCAACAGGCTCTGAATCCGAATCCGGGCATCCTCTAACTGTGACTTTTCACGAATCTCTCGAATCTCTTGACTGGAAGACTTGACGATCATTTCAACCTTCGTTTTTTGTTCCTCCGTAAGATTGATTTCCCGGTTTAGTCGCTCCATGACGGTCTGACCCATGGTTCGAGACTCTTCCTTCTTTTTTTCTGCGGCTCCATCCCTTTTTGCCGATTCAGGCCTAAACCTCAAGGCCGCATTGGGTATCTTTAGAACCCCCTCCTTATTAGCAATCAAAACGGAGACGTTCGCGGTCATACCTGGTTTGAGTTTTAGCTCTTGATTGTTCACTTGAATCACCACATCATAGGTAACCACATTCTGAATCGTAGTGGGCGCATTCCGGATCTCTGAGACTTTTCCCCTGAATGTCCTTTCAGGATAGGCATCAACAGTAAAGGTTGCTTGCTGGCCCACTTCGATCCGCCCGACATCGGCTTCACTTACGTTTGTATCGACCTGCATTTGAGTCAGGTCCTTAGCGATGGTGAAGAGGGTTGGGGCCTGAAGGCTGGCTGCCACGGTTTGACCTACATCCACATTCCTTGAAATCACAGTGCCATTGACTGGCGACCGAATCGTCGTATAATTCAGGTTTGTCTCCGAAACCTTCAGGCTGGCTTTAGCCTGTTCGATCTGAGCCTTCGCTGACTCGATCTGGGCCTTGGCTGACTCGATCTGGGCCTTCGCGGTCTCTATTTGCGCCTTTGCTGCCTCCCTCTGGGCCACGGCTGTATCGTAATTAGCCTGGGCTGTATCCACCGCGGACTGCGCAACGACCTTTCTTTCGATCAGCTGTAAATTTCGGTCCAGAGTCCTCTTTGTATCCAGAACCGCTACTTCTGCCTTTTCGAGGTTGGCCTGGAAATTCTGGAGGTTGGCCTGGGCATTCTTCAGGTTGGCCTGGGCATTCAAAAGGTTCGCCTGGGTGTTGATGACATTGGCTCTCCCTTGCTGAACCTGGGCTTCAAAGATCGCTGGATCGATCTGGGCAATCACCTGGCCTTGCTTTACCCGCGAATTAAAATCGGCATAAAGGGCCTTGATCGTTCCGGAGACCTGGCTTCCGACTAAAACCGTGATGACAGGGTTGATCGTTCCTGAGGCTGTTACCACAAACCGGATCTCTCCACGTCCGACTTTCATGGTCCGGAATTTCTGGTTGGATCCATTGGCCCCCAACTTGGGGTAAATAAGATAACCAGCCACCCCAAGGATCACGAAAAGAACCAAGATCACACTGAAATATTTCTTCCCTCGGTTAGCCATTTCACCGTTCCTTTCTCTTTTTCCTGAAGTACAAACGTATGGGAACTCCTTCAAATAGAAAAGCCTCTCTCAACTGATTGATCAAATACCGTTGGTAAGAGAAATGGATTCCTTCCGGAAGATTCGTATAGATCAAAAACGTGGGAGGAGCGACATAGACCTGAGTGATGTAGTTGAGTTTTACCCTCCGATTTTTATAGAGAGGCGGTTGAAGCCTCTCAACCCACTGCCCAAAATATCGATTGAGGGAACCGGTGGAAATCCTTTTCCGGGTCTCCTCTGCCACTTGGTCAACGAGATCCAGAACTTTGCCAATCCTTTGCCCTGTCAGGGCAGAGATGAAGAGGGTGGGGGCATAAGAGAGGTATTTCAGGTCTTCATAGACCTTCTTCTCAAATTCCTTCAGGGTCTTCGAATCCTTTTCGACAAGATCCCATTTATTAACTACAAGAATACACCCCTTCCCCTTCTCTTGAATAACCCCCCCAATCCGGGCATCCTGGTCTGTGACGCCCTCGATCGAATCGAGGATCAGCAAGACGACATCTGATCGATCAATGGTCCGGAGGGCCTCTACGATGCTATATTTCTCCAGTTTTAAACTGATTCGGCTCTTCCTTCGAATGCCTGCCGTATCGATGAGGATATATCGTTTCCCATCCCTTTCGATTGGTGTATCAATGGCATCCCGTGTCGTACCCGGAACTTCATCTACGAGAACCCTCTTATACCCCAGAAGACGATTGATCAAGGATGATTTCCCGACATTGGGTCTTCCGATAACAGATACCTTTGTCGCTTTTTCGTCTCTTGGCTCTTCTGCCCACTTGGGGAGGCCCTTGACCACGTCATCGATCAACTCATCCACGCCATAACGTTGCTCAGCGGAGATAGAATAGATGGGATCTATCCCTAAGCCATAAAATTCATAGACCTTCTCCTCACGCTGAGGTCCATCAATCTTATTCACCACATAGAAGACCGGCTTTCCCTGCCGCCTTAAGAGGTTTGCAATTTCCTTATCCGATGGAGTCAACCCCTCTCTCCCATCCATCAAGAAGAGGATGACATCCGCTTCATCCATCGCCAGTTGACACTGTTCTGCCATCTGGGCAAAGATTCGATCCTTTGAAACAGGCTCAAAACCACCGGTATCAATTAGGGTAAATAGGGTATCCACCCATTCGACATCGGCATAATTCCGGTCCCGTGTCACCCCGGGTTCATCAAAAACGATCGCCTTCCTTCCTCCGGCGATCCGATTAAACAGGGTCGATTTGCCAACGTTCGGTCTTCCAACAATCGCAACAATAGGTTTCATAAGAGCAAATGTGCCGTCTCAAATTTAGACTTTTCAGACGAGTTAATTATTCAGAACTCATTATAAAATAACGCCAAATCCCATACAATGGAGGCTTGGGGACAAATCGGAATCCTAAACCATGACTCGATCGGTTTAGTCTCGTGGGGAAACAGAGGTAGGGAGGAGGAGGAAGAGTTGCAGATCTAAGATGCCTGGCCCACAGCAATGGCTTCTATCTCGATGTCGATGTTCCTGGGGGCTTAGCGACTTGCACAGTGGACGGGAGGGGTTTCTGCTGGGAAATAGATCGCATGGAGCTCATTACCCGGATTAAAATTCCCCATGTCTTTCAAAAAAATCGTTGCTTTCACCAGCTGTTGCATCGTCAGGCCTTGGGATTCCAGGATATGCTTGATGTTCTCCAAAACCTGACGGGTCTGTTGGCTGATGTCTCCTCCCACCATCTGGATCAATCGGGATCTGACCTGAGATATAAAAGAACCGTCCAGCTTGGATGGCCTGTGAATAAGGGCCAATAGCCTTAGGCGCTTTCTCAGTCTGAATCACCTTTTTCTTCATCGCTTATCCTCCAGCCATTCGCATATCTCTGAGACGTCTCGCAGGATGTAATCTGCACCTGCCTTTTCGAACTCCTCCTTCTTAATCCTCCCGGTCAAAACACCGATCGTTTTCATGCCTACCCTTTTCCCTGCCTGAATATCCAACACGTGATCTCCAATCATCACGGCCTTTTCTTCCGAGACCTTCAGGGCCTTCATCACGGAAACCAAATGATCAGGATGGGGTTTCACCCGCTTGACCGAGTCTCTCGAAACGAACGCATCGCAGTAGGCATTGATATTTGGAAAGACCTTCCGGACAGCTTCCTCACAATTCCGGGTGACGATCCCGACCCTCATCTCCTTCTGCCTGAGAAAGGTTAGAGTCTCTTTCGATCCTGGGATCAATCTCCCCTCTCCTGCAGCCTCAAGTTCAACTTCTTGAAGGATCTGATGGGCTCCATGATAAAACCGTTCTGCTCCGGAGGCACTGTCCTCTTCCAACAGTAGATGATAGACTTCATCGATAATCTCCAGGAGATATTTCTCCTTGATCCGTTCCTCTCCAATCCCAAATCCTTTCATCCAATGGAGGACCCGCTCCCTCATAAAACCGAAATCGATGTTCAGAATTGCCAGGGTACCATCAAAATCGAAAACCATCGCCTTAATCAGGTGACTTTGTGAAAACGGCATGGATCGTGACGCTCCGACTGACCTTTTTTCTCTCCTTGTTTTCATCCAATCATAAATATCCCAAAAGAAGAATCCCTGTCAACGATTCTGCTTATTTTATCCACCCCAGTTTTCAAGATTAGTCCGATCTGAACGACGGCTGAAAAAGATAGGAGTGGGCAAGCTCTATTCATTTCTGCTTGCACCTCCGTATGAAAAGTAATAACATGGGCTTAGTATGGAGACAGGAAGGAGAAAGGGCAGGATGGCTTTTTTAAGAGACTATATTCGAGTGGCCTCGGGCAAGGGACCAGTCGACCTGTTGATCAAGAACGGAAGAGTGGTCAATGTCTTTTCAGGC
>Ga0154838_1141_pt2 | contig 11927 bp, 11 predicted proteins | sample Rifle2008BG16ft_FD_116142 | JGI IMG/M metagenome (GOLD analysis project Ga0154838, IMG submission 116142) | Deltaproteobacteria bacterium RBG_16_48_10 | reverse complement strand
TGCGGCACAGACGTAGAGATTATTACCAAAGGGCTGCCCGCGTGGATACAGGGCGGCCTCCCGTTCAATAAAAATTTCACGCCCGGCCATGAATACATGGGGACTGTGGCTAAGGTTGGAGCAGGCGTGAACGAATATGGAATTGGGGATCGCATCGCAGTGGAGATACATGCCGGTTGCGGACGTTGTGAAAGATGTCGTATGGGCATGTATACGTCATGCCTCAACTATGGCCTGAATTATGGGGAGAACAACAAAGGTCACCGGGCAAATGGTTTCACCACGGACGGCGGTTTCGCAGAATATGCGATCAATCATGTCAATACCCTGGTCCATGTGCCCGATGAGATGGGTGATGAAGAAGCTACCCTGATCGTTACCGCCGGCACAGCCATGTACGGCCTCGACGTGTTGGGTGGCCTCATTGCGGGGGAGAGCTTGGTTGTCACTGGCCCGGGCCCGATCGGCCTCATGAGCGTGGCCGTGGGGAAAGCCTTGGGAGCACAGCCCGTGATCCTCACAGGAACTCGGGATTCCAGATTGAGCATGGGAATGAAACTGGGTGCGGACCATGTGATCAATGTTCATAAGGAAAATCCCGTTGAGGCGGTGAAGCGCATCACCGGAGGCAAAGGAGTCCATTACGTAATGGAATGTTCAGGGGCTCCCAACGCCCTGAACGAGGCCATGGATATGGTAAATCGAGGAGGTCGAATCTGCCTCGCCGCATTTCCGGGGGAACCGGTGCCCGTCGATTTGGCCAAACTGGTGCGTAATAACATTTATGTTTACGGTATCCGGGGCGAAGGCAGAAGCGCTACACACCGAGCTGCCGCCCTTATGACACAGAAACGTTTCGACGCAAAGCTCATGCATACGCACACTTTTCCGCTGGAGGAGGTTCCTACAGCTTTCAGGTATTTTCGCGAGAGAATCGAAGACGCGATCAAGGTGGTGGTCAAGGTACATTAACGAAAGCCCTAGTCTTAACGAATACTTCAAAAAGGGAGGAGATACGATGGAGAATTTCTCAATCTATCGCTACATGAAGCTGGGAATTGTGCATTTCAAAGCCTTTCCAGAGGTATCGGAGGGGGATGGTCCCATTGTAGAAACACTCCGAAAGATCGTGGAGGATGACTTTTGGACGGCTGTTGAAGTGGGTTGGATGAAGGACGTCAAGGTGAGAAATGAGGCTTGCAGGCTACTTGAGACTTCTCACATGGAAGTCTGTTATGCGAACCAGCCAAGAATGTTCAGTGGTAAGCTCAATGTGAATGCCTTCGATCCAAATGAGAGAAAAAAAGCGATCAATGCGATGAAAAACGGAGTCGATGAGGCCTTTGACCTCGGAGCCTCATGCATCAGGGTTTTTTCTGGCAAGCATCCCGGTGAGGAAAAGAAAGAAGAAGGCAAGAAGATCCTGATTGACTCCCTGAAGGAAATATGCCGGTTCACCAAAGAACAGGGGCCGATGGAAATCTACATGAAGGTCTTTGACTATGATATCGATAAATGCTTCCTCATCGGTCATTTCAAAGATGCAGCCGATGTAGCGACCGAGGTGCACAAGGAGTTCAAAAATTTCGGGGTCCTGGCGGACCTCTCTCACTTCCCCCTTCTCAGAGAAACCCCTGAGAAGGCCATCCCCCTGGTGAAGCAGTTTCCTCTCCACTTCCACATCGGGAACTGTTCGTTCCGAGACAGGAGACATCCGACCTACGGGGACCTTCAACCCCGTTTCGGAATGTCCGGCGGAGAGATTGACACCCCCCAGGTCAGGGACTATTTCAAGCTCTTGGTTGATATGAAGCTGTTGAATCCGGAAAAGAAGCCTGTTCTCAGCGCGGAAGTGAGACCCCTTCTTGCAGAGGACACGTCCGAAGTCGTCATTGCGAACACGAAGCGAGTGATTAAAGAGGCCTGGGCAATGGTATAGCCTCTGTTAATCTGGAGGACAATCCAAAAATCATTCTTGAAAGGAGAAGAAAATGCCAAATGGAAAAAAGGTTTTGAGAGAGAGATGGATATTGTCTATTCTATCTCTGATAATGATGCTCTTCGTATGGGGCATGGGCTCAGGGATAGCAAAAGACGCCTGGCCTGAAAAGCAGGTCGATCTGATCAATCCGTTTGGAGCTGGAGGGGCAGCCGATGTACAGGCCCGTAAACTGGCAGAGATCATCTCTAAGGATTTGGGCCAGCCCCTGGTAGTACGGAATGTCACCGGAGCTGGCGGAGCCATTGCCTATAATGAGGTACATCGGGCCAAACCTGATGGTTATACCCTGGTCTGGTATTCCGGCGCTATCAACACCCTAGCGGCCAGAAAACAGATCTCTTTTGACTATCAGGCTTTCGAGCCTATCGCCGGAGTCGGGTTTGAAACGATTGCAATTGCGGTCAATAAGACAGCGCCTTGGAAGGATTTTAAAGAATTCATCGCCTATATTAAACAGAATCCTGGTAAAGTGACCGTGGGCAATTCAGGGATTGGTAGCGTAACCCACATGGTGCCTGTGGCTATGGCCTCGAAGATCGGCGCACAGGTCGTTCATGTTCCCTTTGGAACCGGACTGGCAGTGGCTGCCTTGATGGGTGGTAAAATTGACGCCTCGAGCCAGCATCCTGCTGAGGTTCTGAGTCAGGTAAAGGCGGGAGAAGTCCGTGTCCTGGCTGTCAGTAGCGAGAAACGAATTAATCTATGGCCAAACGTGCCTACGATGAAGGAATCTGGTGTGGACCTGGTATTTGACCAGTGGAGAGGTTTTGCTGCTCCTAAAGGGACCCCTAAGATGGTGATCGACACAATGAGTCCCATCGTCAAGAAGGCAGTAGAGAGCAAGGAGTGGGCCAATTTTACCGCTTCTGTTGGGACGACACCGCAATACCTCGATCCCGTGGTCTTCGCCAAGTTCGTGGGAGATGTAGATAAGATCACAAAAGAGATCATGGGCGCTGCTGGGCTCGCAAAATAGCCCCCGGCTTTGCGAATAAGAGGCTCCCCTCTGAGTTCTTGGAGGGGAGCACAGATTTATAACGTTCTCTCCATCTGTAAGGAATTCTCGGAGAAGAATTTGACGATTCGAAAAGAGATTGCGAGCAGTCTTGTATTGATTCTCTTTGGAGTAGTTTTTCTGCTCTATGACCTCAAATATCCCCTGGACCAATGGGCAAACCCCGGACCCGGAGTCTTCCCCCTAATGGTGGGAGCGCTATTAGTTATTTTAGCCGCTTGGCAGTTGACTCAAGACGTTCGGAAACCCAAACCGGAAGAAGCAAAAGAGAGTCACGAGAGAACCGGAAGTTCAATAAGAGAATTTCTTCAAAGAAATAAAGGCGAGGTAAAGCCTATCCTCATGATGGGTGTCTTCATCGTTTACCTTCTTATGGTGAAATGGGTCGGTTTTTTTATCTCCAATTTCTTGTTTGCCATCATCTCTAGCAAACTCATAGGCGCCAGGGATTGGGGAGGGCCGATTGCTCTTTCAGCAGGAGTTAGCCTTTTCTGCTATTTTCTGTTTGAGGTTTGGCTGAAACTATCCTTTCCGAGGGGGGTTTTATTCTAAGGGGAGACCTCTTCAAATGGCTGGCCACGGTATTATATCATCCCTGCTCATCACCATTCAGCCTGTTAATTTTTTTGCCTGTTTTGTTGGAGCAGTTATTGGCACACTGGTGGGAGTGTTGCCGGGTCTCGGACCTGCGGCTGCCATGGCCTTGGTCATTCCCCTTACCCTGAAGCTGGGTCCAACCGCAGGATTGATCATGCTGGCAGGGATTTACTATGGTTCCATGTACGGTGGTTCCACGACGTCAATCCTGGTCAATGTCCCTGGAGAGCCCGCGAGTGTGGTCACAACGTTAGACGGTTATGCGATGGCGCGAAAGGGGCGGGCCGGGGCAGCGCTGGCTATTGCAGCCATCGGGTCCTTTATTGCCGGAACATTCAGTGTAATCGCATTACAATTCTTCGCTCCCCTTCTTGCAAGGTCCGCCCTTGCCTTCGGGCCTGCGGAATACTTTGTTCTGACGGTTTTAGGCGTCATCTTACTATCCAACCTGACCGGGAAATCCCGCGTCAAATCGTTGATCATGATGATGACCGGTTTGATGCTTTCCGCCGTCGGGATCGATCCTATAGGCGGGCTTGAACGTTTTTCCTTTGGCTTCGAATCCGCCCAGGGAGGGGTGAGCTTCATAGCCCTGACAACCGGACTATTCGGGGTTGCAGAGGTTCTTTCGATCATGGCAGAAAGAAAAGGGCCCGTAGAGTTGTTACCCGTAAAATTTCGTGAACTCTATCCCAACCGAGAAGAGATGAAACGTTCCGCGGCGCCCATCGCGCGCGGTTCTGTTTTAGGGTTTCTGATCGGCCTTTTGCCGGGGCCTGCTGCGACAGTGGCGGCCTTTGCCTCCTACGGTCTGGAGCGGCGAGTTTCCAAGCATCGGGATGAGTTCGGAAAGGGTGCCATTGAAGGGGTGGCGGGTCCTGAATCCGCAAACAATGCGGCAGCCGGCGGAGCCATGATCCCTCTGCTCTCTTTGGGATTGCCTTTTACTCCGTCCACGGCCGTCTTATTGGGAGGGATGCTTCTTCACGGCATCACTCCAGGTCCCTTGCTCTTGCGTGATCGGCCGGATGTCTTTTGGGGGGTTGTAGGCAGTTTTTATCTCGGGAACATGATGCTGCTTATTTTGAATCTGCCCCTGGTTGGTATTTTTGCAAAGATTGTAAGGGTCGCCCCAAAATATCTGATGCCAATCGTATTGGTCCTGTGTGTCATCGGAGCTTATGGAGATAACGGTAACCTTTTTGACGTATGGGTGATGCTGGGAGCTGGAATCGCGGGCTATGTCATGCGCAAATACAACTATGAGCCTGCCCCGTTGGTAGTGGGATTGGTTTTAGGGCCAGTCATGGAAAGATCGCTCAGGCAAACCCTCATTATTTCCCGCGGGAATATCAGCGGCCTCTGGGACTCACCCCTTTGCCTGATCATGTGGTCCATCGTTCTGCTGGCATGTATTCTTCCATTCATGATGCGTTACCTAAGGTCGAGAGTAGAGGCCCGCTCTAAGAAATCGAGAGTTTAGATAATCGGGCCAAGCCTTCGGTCCAAAATAACCCTTAATATTCCGAAACTTACTATTTTGATTTGAAGTAGTCCCTCAAGATGGAACGGTGATCGAAGGCGATTTCATCGGGCAGGCTCGATTCATTAAAGATTCCAATCTCCATCGCATCATCTTTAGCTTGAGGCCTTCCCTTAGCTTTTGCTCTATAAACTGTTGAAATACTGTGATGTCTTGGATCTCGGTTAGGGTCTGAATAAGTGTGAAACTGTTCAGTCAGTTTCACGTCCAAATCGGTCTCTTCTTTTGCCTCTCGTACAGCCGCCTCCTCCAAAGACTCTCCATAGTCCACAAATCCTCCTGGAAGGGCCCAACCATAGGGTGGATTTTTTCTCTTGATTAACACGATCCCTTTTGATTCGATTTCGATGATAATATCGACCGTTGGAATGGGATTCCTATGAACCTCAACCTCATTCTTACATTTTGGGCACTTAACGGTCCTCTTAGCCACTTACTTGCCTTTCCTTCAGGTCTTACATTAACTCTCTATGTACCACGCTTGCCTACCGCAGGCATGCGCTATGCACTTTGCGTCATCTTCAGGAGGTATTTCCTCAAGAAGTCGAGGGCGATGATGGCAGCTCTTTCTCGGACCGTCCAAAGCTCACCACCAATTGAATGTTCTTGATTCTCATTTCCGGTGGAATTTGAGAGGGAATAGTAAGTTTCTACCCGATATTCCCCCTTTTTCTGTTCTTCAGCAATTCTGGCAAACATGGCCAATCCGAGATCCGATCGAAGTCCATTTCGGGATTTCTTGGCCAATAACTCTACAAATCTTTTTGGATCATCCCTGAGAGAGTTGAATTCCTCCGGGGATAGACCAAGAAACGCCCTCTGAGAAGTTTCTGAAGACAGAACAGTCCCCTGAACAAAAGACTGAATACCGGTGCTTGCCAATTTCTGAGAGATGATTCCTCCGGTGAAGGTCTCAATGATGGATACCGTACGATCTAACCTTTCCAATTCCGTGGCAATATTTCCATGAAGTGTTTCGTTATCCACCCCATAAATCAAGATGCCGAGACGGCCTCGAATTTCCCGCTCCATTTTTTGTATCAAGTTTGAGACTTCCCCCGAAGTGTCGCCTTTGGCTGTAATTCTAATTCTTATGTCTCCAATTGAGGCAAGGGTCCCCACCGAAGGATTTTTGCTCTCCTTCATCAGGTCTTTGATTTGATGGCCAATGCCACTCTCTCCCAAACCACATGCCCGCAACACCCTGTACCGGATGATCTGACGTTGTAGATTAAAACGTTTTCGAAGAAAAGGGATGACGGTGTTTCCCATCAAATACTCCATTTCCGATGGGACACCGGGAATGGATAAGATGACCCCCTTTGAGGTCTCAACAATAAATCCCGGGGCGGTTCCTTTTGGATTTTCGATGGGAACAGCGGCTTCGGGAATGTAGGCTTGTTTTCGATTATTCTCTGCCATTTGAAAGCCCCGTCTCTTAAAGAGGGCTTCGATCTGCTCCATGAGATGAGGTTGAAAGGTAAGGGGGTGCTGGGTGACTTGGGCAACAGCCTCCCGGGTGAGATCGTCTTCTGTGGGGCCGAGGCCCCCTGTTGTGATGACGATCTCGGATCGATGGACGGCAGCGTTGATGGTTTCTTTCATCCGTTGCAGGTCGTCGCCCACGGTGGTGGTATGGACTAGCTCGATGCCGTTTTCCGCAAGAGATTTGGCAATGGAGGCCGAGTTCGTATCAATAATTTGGCCCAGGAGAAGTTCTGATCCAATTGCAATAATTTCAGCATTCATCGTTGGACATTAATACAAGCGCATTTGGTTCTTTGGCAAGAGGTCCCTCTCCCCCGCCTGGGTGCAGGAAGACACCGGAGAGAGAAGGAGAAACGGTGACCCTCAGAATTTAAACCCTCCTGGGTAAAAATAACGAACCATGTCATTCCGCATGGCAAAGAGCATCAGCAGTATGACGAAGATTAGGCCGATCTGTTGGGCGATCTCCATCTTCCGGAGGCTAACAGGTTTTCGTAAAACCGCTTCTAAGACCAAGAAAAAGAGATGTCCTCCGTCCAGGATGGGGATAGGAAAAAGGTTGATCACTCCGAGGTTGATGCTAATGATGGCCGTAAAGATGGCCAAGCTCAAGAATCCCCTCCGGGCCTGCTCGCCGGCCAATTTGGCGATCATAATAGGGCTGCCGATCTCCTTCGCTGGTATGACCCTCTCGATCAGTTTCACAATCCCGGTCACCGTTAATTCGATCACCAACCAAGTTTGAGCAAATCCGTTTCCCAAAGCAACAAAGGGCCCTACTTTTTGGTAGACGGCATTTACAGGAGCATGGGCCACACCTATTTTGAAACTCCGAGTCTCTTCTCCGAAAAGGCTTTTTTCTGTGAAGGGTTTAGGAGTTACGTTGATCTCAAGGATTTCACCATCGCGTTTCACCTTTAAGGAGAGTTCTTTTCCATGACTATTGGTCACGATGTGTTGTAATTCCTCCCAGGTTGAGATGTCTTTCCCCTTGATTGAAAGAATGAGATCCCCTTTCTTCAAACCTGCTGTCTCCGCCGGGTAGCCGGGAAGCACTTCTTCTACCCGTGGGGGGACCGTGGGCGCAGAGGGAATACCCGCAATGAGGTTGACACTCGAGAAGAGAGCTGTGGCAAGAAAAAAATTAAAGAAAGGACCTGCACTGATGATAAGGGCACGTTTCCAGACCGGCTGTGCCCAAAAAGAGCGGTGACGTTCTTCTGCCTTTACTTCCTCATTTGGATTCTCTCCCAATGGCTTTACAAATCCCCCTAATGGAAAAACTGCAATTTGATATTCTGTTTCACCCACCTTTTTTCCGATCAGTTTGGGTCCAAAACCTAATGAAAACTTTAAAACCTTGACTCCCATTTTCTTGGATAAGATGAAATGGCCTAATTCGTGGACAAAAATGAGAATCCCCATTACGACAACTGTTGAAATTATAGTGAGTAACACGGTTTACCCCTTTCTAATATGGCCTTCGACCTCTCTCTGGCCCAGTAACCTGCCTTCAATATCCCCCATCACCCTCTGGAGAAAGAGGGGGTTTCGGTAAATTTCAGGATCCCTCCAGGAATGCACTGATCGCTATTTCATTGGCTGCATTCATGACGGGCGGGCATGGTCTCGCCGATCTCGATGGCTTGGCTTGCTAGGCCAATACAGGATGTAATATACACCTTTTTTGAACTTATTGGAAGTGAATATTAGAAGGCGAATTGATGATTACCGAAGGAAACAAACAAAAAAGGCAGGGCTAATATGATGACCCTACCTTTAACCTCCTCCAATTCTCTATGGATTTACTTCTTAAAGAACTTCTTTTTCGCGTATCCTACCAATCCAATCAACCCAGAACCCAAAAGAAGCATAGTGGCGGGTTCGGGGATGGGGGCTGATTCGCCTTCGCCGTAGAATGAATAGAAGGAAAGGCCATTTCGACCTGGTGCCGTGAATATATCTGACACTTCAGGGGTCGTGGTAAGATCAAAAGCCTGAAAGGTTCCACCGCCCGGACCACCCCAGTGGAGCACGAGATAATCGTTCAGATTACCTGGGAGCGCAATGCTCAGGGTGTCCTCCCCAAACGAGGGGTATCCAGGTGGAGGGAAACCTCCCTGAATCACCTTTATATCCGGATGTGCTCCGACAGAATCCGTAGGAAGATCGGGGTCGTGAGTCGTGTTGTAAGCTGTTATCATCGCTATTAGCCAAGTCTGGACCGTGCCGTCTCCAGCGTTGCCGAGATCGCTGAAAGGTACCGATGCCAGTTGAATTGGCGTAGCCCAAGCTTGGAAGGAAAACAAAACAAAAGCTACCACTATAACCATAACTTTCATAGTATTCCACCTCCGCATGGGATTTGTCCTCTTCCCTTCTTGTGAAAACGGAGCAATTCTTAGGCCAAATAGTGTCAATTGCTGTAAGTTATGGATAATTCACCACTGTTATAAAATTTCCGTTGTTTCAGGAAAACGAGAAGTGGAAAAGCTTTACACAAAAGCTCTAAATACCTCCCCTATAATGTGAAAAACTTTTCCCACTCTTTATTGATTTCGGATTGAAGTCTTCTATTTTGGCGGAAAGTTCCCAAATCACTCTTTCAGCTTACTCTTTTTTCTAAAAAGCTGCCGGTCCCGATGCCAATTTAACGCTTTAACCACTATTCTTCGCTCTTGCGCTAGATTAAAAAGTGACGACAACGGATAGAAAGCAGCAATAGAAAGGGGTGACCCTGCCTTCGCTCTTTACATCAACAATTTTGCTTGCACAAGTTCGAAGAAATCTGTAAACTTCAAAAAGGATAGTGCAAAACCGCTGTGTGAAAAACGCTCGGGTTGAAGAAAAAAAACTCCATTCACCCGAAAGGTCATAACCTCCATTAAATGATTATGATTACCCATCTACAGCAATTTTATGGTTTTTCAGAAGATCCTTTTAACCTAACCCCTGATCCAAGATTTCTTTTTCTGGCGATCGGTCACTATGAAACCCTGTCCTCGATGATCTCTGGGATCAAGGAAAGGAAAGGGATTACCATGATATCAGGTGAAGTGGGGACGGGGAAAACTACCCTCATTTACGCCCTTTTGAAAGAGCTTAGTGAAAAAATAAAGACGGCCTTCGTCTTTTATACTAAGATCAGTTTCCAAGATCTCCTCAAACATATTCTGAGGGACCTCGAGGTGTCCGTTCCTAACGAAAACCTAACAACTCTTCTTGTGTCGTTCAGAAAATACCTCAAAGAGAGAAAAGTCAGGGATGAGACGGTGGCAATCATTATCGATGAAGCCCAACACCTGGAGTTCGAGGTCATAGAGAATCTGTTCAGACTTTGCAGCGAGGAGTCTTCTGATGCCAAGTTGGTCCAAATTCTCTTAGTCGGCCAGCCAGAACTTGAGGCTAAACTGGATTCTGAGAAAATGCAGGCGTTTAAGAAAAGGGTCGCCATCCGTAACTATCTTAAACCCCTGAATCAGAAGGAGAGTGAGGAATACATCGACCACCGCCTAAAGGTTGTCGGAAGCAGCAGTTCTAAGGTTTTTACCCCCCAAGCAATAGATCGAATTAGTAAGTTCTCTAATGGGATTCCACGAGTCATCAATATTGTCTGTGATCGTGCCCTTTTAACAGGGTATACGACCTCCAGTCAAAAAATTGATGAAGATATTGTTAAAGAAACGATCAAGGAATTGAGTCACCTCAAGTCTCCTCGAACCGTTCGCCAGCTTGGGGTACGCCTCCGATACGCAATTCTTGGCATTGCAATTCTGGCGGTCCTAGGGCTTGGGACGCTTTATTTTTTCCATTGGGATTCTAATCTGAAAAGTCCTTTGAAAAGGAGTGAAAAGACTTTTTTGAAAGAAACATTGGTTAGAAAAGAAAAATCTATTGAAAAAGAAGGATCTCCGAGGAAGGCGACAGAAAGAATCGTTTCCGTAAAAGAAGGCTGGACTCTCTCCATCCTGGCTCAACAGCATTATAATCATGTCAATCCCACTCTGATAGACCTCATCCTCGAATTCAATCCCCAGATTACTGATTTGAACCTGATCTTTGTAAACCAGCAAATTAAGATTCCCAGCATTACAGAAGAATTGCTTCTCATCCAGACTCCCGGTCAGAGCTATAAAATTTATTTGGGGACATTCAACGATGAACAATTTGGTCACTCCTTTAAAAAAAACCTGGTCTTAAAAGGAAAAACCCTTGAAGTCGTTCCACGCAAAGTTTCTCCGCGGGATACTTGGGTTCGGGTGCTCGCAGGAGAATTTAAGACGAGAGAGGAGAGCTTGAGGGCCATCCGAGCTTTGAGACAGCAAGACCTCCTGCCTGCTTTTGTCGGTTCCCCCAAGTGAACTTCACCGCAGAGAACATTTCCGGCAGAAACTACCTTCAGCCTCTAAAGTAGAATGCTTGGGACGGGAATTCGAATGGCAAATGAAAACTTTCGATCTATAAGGATAAGAACCAGCTATCGATTGGGTTGAATAGACGAAAAAAGGAGTTGTGGTGTAAAGAAAAAAGTACCGATGATTACCTTTTGCTGATATTGCGTAAGAAAGGAGCCATGGCTGACTCTGCCTTCGGCCTTTGATAACTGAATATAGATCTTTTTTTGAACTCAAGAGCTGTAAATGAATAGGTTATAGAAAAACGGTGAAGTGGAATTATAAATAGCGGACTTTTTCTACAAAAGACGAAACGACATATACCCTTATGTTGTTGCTTTTGGGATCTGCAGGAAAGATAAAAAAGCCTTGTCGCTTGGGATCGTAGCCCAAGGTTGACCCAACCAACACTTCACCGTCTATAAAAGTCACTTCCACTTTTTGACCAGAAGGCTTTTCTCCTTCAGCATACTTCTTCCACTCTTTATACAGTGGGTGTCCGGCGAAATCCCCAACCATGAAAATAGCTTTCAGGTCGTCTATCGATACCTCGATTGGCTTGCCAGAGGGGTTATCAACTGGAGTAAGATGAAAAAGTTTCTTGGTCGGGAAGAAATCCTGAGTAAAACCTTTGATTACCCTGCCACAGCTATATCGTACAACCACTTTAACCTTTTCCATCTCCACTTAAATCCTTACAGTTAAAGTTGACAAGATAGACTTGGGAAGATCTCCTCGAATTCAAATCGTCCTCCGAGAAGCCAGTTCAGTTTCCAACGATCCTCCTTTAAAATCTGAATAGATTCTAATCCGTACTGATATCCCTCCCAAACCTGGTTTCCTTTCAAGTCTTCTTTCCGATACGGCTCCTTCCGCACAATCTTCGTC
>Ga0154838_1192_pt2 | contig 11955 bp, 10 predicted proteins | sample Rifle2008BG16ft_FD_116142 | JGI IMG/M metagenome (GOLD analysis project Ga0154838, IMG submission 116142) | Deltaproteobacteria bacterium RBG_16_48_10 | reverse complement strand
TATGCGCTACCTGTCCTCCGTAGCAATTTATTGCGAAGGACGGATGCGCTATGCCCTCTGCGGTTTATCTTATCGTCCCAAGGTAGTGGGCGGTGAGCTGACGCTCACGGACTTTGGGATTGGAGTAATCGGGAAGGAGCATGGGAGCCACCCGATCGGTGATAATCCCCGCTTCCTCTAATTCTTTATGATATCTCTGGACGTGATCCAGGGTTAATCTTCCCTCTTTAACCCTCTCCTTCACATAAATCGCTGCATTCTCCCCTGCAATTTTTCCAAAGACACAGACATCCAAAAGGGAATTCCCCATTAACCGGTTCTCGCCATGGACGCCCCCTGAAACCTCTCCTGAGGAGTAGATGCCGGGGATGGCGGTCTCATTCATGAATCTTAATTTCACTTCCTCTCCCCTCTTAAAGTTGAGCGGTCATATTATAACGGGTTTCATCAACCTAAAAAAGGGGTAAATGATGGACAAATTGGATTGAGTATTTTGGGGTTATAAATTGAATACCTTGCCCCGACGAGTACTTCCTGAAACTTTTACTTCCAAAGATTCAAGAAAAGGTGTATATTACATCCGTAAATCAAAGCATTCTTGAAAATCTCAACTTTTTGAATTTTTAGGTTCCCTGTTTTGTTCCGGCTATTCCGGGTTAGAAATTGGAGCAAGCAAAAATGTCGTCTGACCTGACATTTCTGACCAACGAACCTGGCAAGAGTCTGCGTGACCGCTTTTCGGTCTTGCTCGATGACGACACACGTTTTTTTGACTGCCTGGCCGGTTACTTCTTCATCAGTGGGTTCTACAAGCTGTATCCGGCGCTGGAGAATGTTGAGAAGATTCGAATCCTAATCGGTCTTAGAACTGACCGCACGGTGTACGAGCTCCTTGAACGAGCCGGAGAGCAAGGGGAGCTACCGTTAAAATCCCACGCTTTGGTAAAAGAGCAGATTCCCCAAAATGTGCTCGGCGAACTCGAAAAATCCGCAGACAGCGCAGAGATAGAGGTTGGCATTCATAAATTCGTTGAATGGGTCCGTTCCGGCAAGCTCGAGATTAAAGCCTACCCCACTGAAAACCTCCATGCAAAAGTCTATATCATGACGTTCGCTGAAGGCGACCGTGACAAGGGGCGAGTCATCACCGGGTCAAGCAACCTTACCCAATCCGGGCTACAAGACAACCTTGAGTTCAACGTCGAACTAAAAAACCGTGCCGACTATGATTTTGCCATCGCCAAGTTTAACGAGCTTTGGGCTGTGGCCGTGGACGTCTCGAAGCCTTACGAAGACACCATCGTCAACCGTTCGCCTTTCGCTCATTTTACGCCCTATGAGCTTTACCTTAAATTCCTGTACGAATACTTCAGGGATGAGTTGAACCGCCCGGCTGAACTGGAAGACATCTACGTTCCCAACGGATTCAAGCGGCTCAAGTATCAAGAGGAGGCTGTTCTCAGCGCACGTAAACTGCTCCAGGAATACGGCGGCTTGTTTTTGTCCGACGTTGTCGGTCTCGGCAAGACCTACATGGCAGCTTTGCTCGCGCAGCAACTGGAGGGCCGTTCGCTGGTGATCGCGCCACCCCATTTGCTGGACAAGCACAATCGCGGATCATGGCCGAATGTCTTTGGGGACTTTCGCGTGCCGCACACCGATTTTGAGTCCATCGGCAAATTAGAGGATTTGCTGGAACGTGATGTATCGAAGTATTCCAATGTCTTCATTGACGAGTCGCATCGCTTCCGCACTGAGACGAACCAGACCTACGAGATGCTGGCTCAGATCTGCCGCGGTAAGCGGGTGATCTTGGTCTCGGCAACTCCGCTCAACAATACCCCACGGGACATTCTCAGCCAGGTCAAGCTATTCCAGAACGGCAAGAACAGCACCATCCCGAACGTCCGCAACCTCGAAGCCTTCTTCACGCGCCTCGAGAAAAACCTCCATGACCTCGACCGTAAGACCGACCGCGAACTGTACTTTGCTGTAGTCCAGGCTAATGCCAAGGCGACACGCGAGAACATCCTCAAGCACTTAATGATCCGGCGCACGCGAAACGAAATCATGAAATATTACGGGGAAGACTTGAAACTCCAAGGCTTTAAATTCCCCGACGTTTCCGACCCGCAGCCTCTATTCTATAAATTCAGCAAAACCGAAAACGACATCTTCAACGAAACGGTTCGTTTGATAACGCAAGCATTTGAATACGCCCGCTACAAGCCGTTGACTTATTACGAGGGCAAACGCGAGCAGCGCGAGATGCAGAGCCAGAGAAACCTGGCGAAGTTCATGAAGATCCTCTTGATCAAACGCCTGGAGAGCAGCTTCCACGCGTTCCGTCTGACACTCGAGCGCTTTATCCATTCCTATGACCGAGTCATTGAGGAATTCCATAAGGGCCACGTTTACATCAGCAAGAAGCACATCAACAAAATTTTCGACCTCCTTGAAACCGACGACCAGGAAGCCATCGACCGACTGCTTGAGGCGGATAAGGCTGAGCGGCTGGACGCGAAGGATTTCACCCTGGATTTTATCCGCGACCTGGAAGGGGACCGCAAGATCCTGATGGAGATTGACAAGCTCTGGAAGAAAATCAAGCGTGACCCTAAATGGGAGGCCTTTCGTGAGGTTCTCCGCAGCGAACCCAGGCTGAAGAAAGGCAAGATCATCATCTTCACAGAATCGAAGGAGACGGCTGAATATCTTGCTCAACGGATTATCGATGAAGTTGAGCCGAAGGTGCTGCTGTTCACTGGCAATTCCGACGAGTCCGTCCGCAAGGAGGCCATCGCTAACTTTGACGCCCGCGCGTTTCAGCCCAAAGACCAATACCGCATTCTGGTCGCCACCGAAGTGCTTTCCGAAGGCGTCAACCTGCACCGCTCCAACATCGTGATCAACTACGACATCCCGTGGAATCCCACCCGCCTCATCCAGCGCGTCGGACGCGTCAACCGTGTGGATACCACATTTGACACCATCCATACCTACAACTTCTTCCCGACCGAAGAAAGCAACGATCTGATTAAACTCAAGGAAGCCGCCGAAGCCAAGATCCACGCCTTCATCGAAATGCTCGGCGCGGACGCCCGTCTGCTCACCGAGGGCGAGGAGATCAAATCGCATGACCTGTTTGCCAGGTTGACCTCCAAGAAAACGATCACAGGCGAGGATGAAGAGGAAGAGAGCGAGCTGGAATATCTCACCGAGATTCGCGAGGTGCGTGACAGGCATCCCGAGCTCTTCGCCCGCATCAAGCGGCTGCCCAGGAAGGCCCGTTCGACCAGGCTTATCTCCGAGGGAAAGGATATTGTTACGAAGGAGTTTCCGTCGCTGTTAACCTATTTCCGCCAGGGCAGGCTCGATAAGTTCTTCCTGGCTCAGCCGGACGCTACCGAACCTGTCGAACTTGACTTCTTCTTTACGGCAAAAGTCCTCAAGCCGGCCGATCCGGCGGAAAAGCGCCAAACAATCCCACACGACTTCTACGCGCTGTTAGACAAGAATAAACACGCCTTTGAGGCGGCGACCAGCCCGGACCTGGACGACGCCATTCCTAAGCACAGAGGCGGCGCGAATGATGCCTATATCCTGAAGCGCCTGAAAGCAAAAGAGATTCGCCGCTACCACGGCTTCACCGAGGATGACGAGCTTTACATTCAACAGGTTATCCAACTCCTGACCGACGGAGCGCTCCCCCGACCGACGACGAAAAAAGTGGCTGAAGCGCTGAAGAAAGAGATTGAACCACTCAAAGTCCTGGGAATTCTGAGGCGGGACATTTCCCCGCTGTTCTTCCAGGAAACCCGCGCGCAACAGACAGCGCATGCTTTCAGTCCGCGTGAAGTCATTCTTTCATCATGGCTGATATCATCCAACGGATACCATGAAGATGATGAAGGAAAAGCTTGGTCGAAGTTCTCCTTGCAGTCTGCATTTCGCGGAATGGAGGACGAGGACTTCTCAGCGTATGACAAGGTTCCCGTAAAGGAGCGCTACTGATGCCCACGGCAGGCCACATAGCGTACGTTCAGTTGCCGAATACCGACCTCTCGCAAGGCAAAAACAGGCCGGTTTTGATAATTGGTAAGTGCCCTGGGAAATTCGACGACTGGCTCATCTGCCCCGTTTCTTCGCGGCAGTATCAGGCCACCCCCGGCGTTGACGAACTCGTGAACCCTGGCGAAGCAGACTACACGGCCACCGGCCTTGTTGTGCCCAGTGTAATCCGGGTTTGTCGCCTTGCGGTTGTCGAGAGTTCACTGCTGATTGGTGCAATCGGAGTGGTGGACCCGGCAAGACTTGCGCGCGTCAAGGCCAGTTTAATTAATTGGATCTCCAATCTGTAGGTCATTATGGATAAGAAACAGGCAGTAAATCTCATCCGCCAAACCTTCCCCGTAGCTTTCGATAAGACCCGCTTCCGCAACTTCGCAATCAACCTACTGAATCGCTTGGATGAGTCCAAAACGTCAGCATGGAAAGGCCCGTACATCAAGGATGCCTTTAAGGACCATGTCAATTACTACGAACGGCTTGGCACCTTCACCTCGCCCGACAACGAAAAGCTGGATGTTCTGATCGTTCACCTGACCACAGAGTCCAAACTGGAGCACGCCCGCACCGCCATTCGCAACTTCGTCGCCGACCACCTCAAGACGCGGGATGAAAAAGACGCTGCCCTTGTCGCCTTCGTATCGCCGACGGAAAAGCAGTGGCGGTTTTCTTACGTCAAAATGGAATACGCCACCGTTGAGAAGGAGTCCGGCAAGGTGGGTGTGGAAACCCGTCTCACCCCCGCCCGCCGCTTCTCTTACATCGTGGGCGAGGGCGAAAGTTGTCACACGGCTCAAACCCGATTCCTTAATTTGCTCCAAAACACCCGAACCGATTCCAAACTTGCTGACATCGAGGAAGCCTTCAGTGTCGAGGCAGTCACCGAGGAGTTCTTTAAGCAGTATGCCAATCTTTTTGGCCACATTCACAAAGCGCTGGAGAAAATTGTCGAGAAGGATAGAACCATCCGCGACGAGTTCCATGCGAAGAATGTCAGCGCCGTGGACTTTGCCAAAAAACTCATGGGACAGATTGTATTTCTGTATTTCCTTCAAAAGAAAGGTTGGCTCGGTGTGGCGAAAGGGCAGGACTGGGGCAGCGGCCCGCACGATTTCCTCCACCGCCTGGCGAACGGCGAATACGGGAAGTATGCCAACTTCTTCAATGACATCCTCGAACCGCTCTTCTACGACACCCTTGCAACCGACCGCGGCCACGAAGCGTGGTGTAACCGCTTCAAATGCCGCATCCCGTTCCTCAACGGCGGTCTTTTCGAACCGCTCGGCGGCTATGACTGGAAAAAGATCGACATCATTCTGCCCAACCGGCTTTTCAACAACACCGAATATGTCGAGGAGGGCGTTACCGGCACCGGAGTCCTCGATGTGTTCGACCGCTACAACTTCACGGTAAACGAAGCTGAACCCCTCGAAAAGGAAGTCGCCATTGACCCTGAAATGCTCGGCAAGGTTTTTGAAAACCTGATCGAGGAGAACCGGCGCAAAGGACTCGGCGCGTATTATACCCCACGTGAGATCGTCCACTACATGTGCCAGGAAAGTCTCATCAACTATCTCGACACTGCGCTCAATACCGCCGAAGAATCCGTCGCCGCGATCAAGCCGAAGCAAAACAAATTGTTTGGCGAATCCGAACCGGAACAAATGGCTCTCAAGACCACCGTCCACCGCAAACTGGTCCCCCGCGAGGATATCGAGACGTTTGTCCACCTCGGCGATCAGGCTGCATTTTATGAAGCGGCGCGAATGTCCGGCACGAAAAGCTACAAACCGGAATTGCCCCGGAGTATTGAAACGCATGCCCGGCTGATTGACGAAAAGCTAACCGACATTACTGTCTGCGACCCGGCTGTCGGTTCAGGGGCGTTTCTGGTGGGGATGATGACCGAGATTGTGCGCGCACGCTCTTCACTCACGCCCTACTTCAACGATATTCACGAACGCACTCCCTACCATTTCAAGCGCCACGCCATTCAGAACTGCCTCTACGGCGTGGACATTGACCCGGGCGCGGTCGAGATCGCCAAGCTCCGGCTCTGGCTTTCTCTTGTCGTGGACGAAGAGGATGTACAGCAGATTAAGCCGCTGCCGAACCTCGATTACAAGGTCGTAGCGGGGAACTCGCTACTTGGCGTGGAAAAAGACCTTTTCAATAACGTTCTTTTCATACAACTTGAAAAACTGAAACCGCAATTCTTTGATGAAACTGATGCGAAAAAGAAGGCGGCACTCAAGCAAAAGATCGATGACCTGATTCACCAACTTACCAGAGGTAAGGGAATATTCGATTTCGAGATATACTTTTCGGAGGTGTTCCAGAGGAACTTGGACAAAAGTGATAGGAACTGCGGGTTCGACGTTGTCATTCAAAACCCGCCATACGTTCAGATTAAGGCTATCCCCGCCACTGACCGACGGGTATACGAAAAGCTGTACAAATTTACCACCGGACGCTTCAATCTATTCTACTTGTTCATCGAGCGCTGTCAACTGCTTTTGAAAAGGCATGGAATCGCAGCTTTTATTGTCCCCGACCGGTTGCTTTTGAACACCCAATGCAAGGCCATACGGTCCTGGTTGCTGAATGATAACAATATTTGCGAGCTGGTCTCTTTTGCAGACCAAATATTTGAAACTGTTGTCGTTGACTCAATCCTCCTGTTGTTTCAGCGAGAGCAACGAACGGCAGATTTCGTTAGAGCCAGGAGAAAGGTCGCTCAACAAGACGTTCACAAGGCACAGTCGATTATAATTCCCGTTTCCTACTTTGAACTTTCTGCCTCATCGCAGTTTGACCTAAACTATGATTCCTCCAAACTCGCCCTGTACCGTAAAATCAGAGCCAATTCAGTCGAGCTTACCACGATCTCGGAAACAAAGGATGGAATCATTCAAGGCAAGGTTGAGGACCGCCTTTTTCTTCGTGGGAAGAAAGACTCAAATTCTAAACCGCTCTTATTCGGTGAAGACATAGGTAGGTATAGCATTGTGTACGGCCACAATTGGGTTAACTATAAGCCTAATGAGATGATGGCGCTAGAGATAGAAAGAAGGGGTAAGGGTGTCCGCCCTGGTTTGTGGATGCGTGATCCTCGAATATTTGAGCGTCCCAAAATCCTCACACGGCAGACCGCAGACAAGATAATTGCTGCTTACGATACAGAGAACTTCTACTATTCGAACACACTGCACGGAACCGCCATCATTGATAAAGCGTATCACCCCCACTACCTACTCGGCGTTTTAAACAGCAAAATAACCACGTGGTACTACCGTTCTAACACCGATGAGGAGGGGAAGGTTTTCGCTCAAATAAAGATCGAACTTCTGAGGAAGTTACCAATCCCCAAAGCAGACAAAGTCAAGCAGCAATCGGTCATTGAACTTGTTGACCAAATCCTCGCCGCCAAGAAGCGAGATCCCAAGGCGGACACGACCGCGTGGGAGCAGGAGATTGACCGGCTGGTCTATGATCTGTACGGCCTGACGGAAGAAGAAATCGCCATCGTGGAGGACACAGCCAAATGAAAGCCACGCTCGACATTGATATTTTCGTTTCGTTCTAAACTGGCGCTATCCCATTGGTTTGTGCGGTGGCTGCCGGTCCCTTTGGATTTCTATTCGGTCTGGGTTTGGTTGCAATAATTGGAGTTATTATCGCTATAGTACATAAGTAAAACAGTGAAGTATTGACCATAGGAGGTAATGGCTATGAAAACTACTCAGACTATTGAAAAGTATGAGTTAAGAATTACTTACGCTATGAAGAAAATCCAGGAAATTCAAAGTTTGATAGAGAGAAGGAGCAAGATTATGGGTTTTAGCTTCAAGAATCCCGATAAAATTACAGAAGCGGTCGCAAAACTGAGAGAAGCTCGTAAAAATCTAAACGATGCAATCGGACTTTTACTTGATTCCGGCAACACGAAGAAGAATCTCTGAGATAGAAATAATTTAATTTTATTGCGTAATCTTTCATAGAAGTGTGGCGTAGAAATACTAAAAAATATGCAAAATGAGGATAGGAATTATTTGTGTCCGCAGCCGTTATACTCCATTGCAACCCGTAATTTTCAATTCCTGAATATGGTCCCCGGTAATGACTTGTAGGTGGGAGCGTCAAATCGGACTTTGGATCGGCTGGATTTTGGAGAAAAAAGGATAACTTCCTGAAAGAAAAGATTGACAAGCCGTTTGAAAGTTTATAAATTGCAACCAGTAATCTTTAGGTGTTTCTGCATTATTTTTCGAGACTTTTTAGGAAGACAAATAGACAACCTATGCTGACCAGATATAGAATTTGAAAAGTTATCACAGTGTAGTAGCAATGGTCAAAATACAAGGAGACAGGATCTATGAGTGAACTGGAGTCACTTCAAACTGAGGTCGCGCAACTAAAAGCCGAACTTGCACAAACAAAAGCAGTAAACCAAAAATATCTTCAGAATGTGGCCCACCAGCTCACAGCACCCCTCGGGTCAATCAAGTGGGGCATTGAAGCTCTTAAGGACGAGCGTGTTCCTATAGGTAGGAAGGGTGTATTGCTAAGTTCGATCTATTCCCAGGCCACAATACTGGTTCATTTGATCAAGAATTTTGCTCTGATGTCTAATCTGGAAGCTGACCTTGAGCTGGGTCAGTTCAGAGAGAAACCCGAGCCTATTGATGTGATGCGTCTCTCAATAAACTTGGCAAATGATTTCCAGCCACAAGCCTTGGATTCTGAAATCAAGATAGTCGTCAACGACGACTCTTTCAAAAAGGTCTTCCAGACACATTTCCTGGAAATTGAGAAGAACCTTGTGGCCCAGGCAGCATCGAATATCATTGAGAATGCTGTTAAGTATGCTGACCGTGACACCACAGTATTGATATCAGCCTGTTTGAAAGGAGAGCACGTTGGCATTCAGATCGAAAGCGTTGGCATTCCTATTACCAAAGAAGAAAAAGAAAACATTTTCGAGCGAGGATTCCGAGGTTATTCAGCCAAGCAGAAGGTGGCGGCAGGAACGGGAATCGGCTTATATCTCGCTTTACGAGTCATGAAGTTACATGGCGGCGGTATAGAAGTCAAAACGGAGGGAAAACTCTCCCATTTTATCATGTTATTTCCAAGAAATAGGGTAGCCAAGGGACACTAATGGACACAATCCTATTCGTTGACGATGAGCCAACAACCTCTACGCAACCTCTCCGAATGCTGTTGGAGGCCAAGGGGTTTCACTGTGTGTCGTTGACTGACATGACTTCAGCTTTGGAGTTCCTTCGAAAAGAACAAGTATCAGTGTTAGTCACTGACATCATGATGCCGAGCGGAGACAAATTTCCAGGGATAGATTCATCTGAGACAGGATTCCATTTCGTCGGGAGGGTGCGAAGCGAGTTTCCCGATGTGGGGATCATTTGCCTGTCTGTCATTGGTGATCAATCGAAGATTACAAAACTGAAAAAACAGGGGGTTCTGTACCTACGGAAGGGGGAAACCCCTTTAGATACAGCTGCGCGCCTCATTGAGTCGAAGGCGACGGGTACAATCAGTTATTGAAGAGCATTGTGCTATGAAGCTACTCTTGGTTGAAGATGACAAGTTTTTTGCCCAAAGGATTAGTGAATATCTTTCGGACAACGGTCTTGAGTCGGTTACGATGCGGACAACCCATGACGCTCTTGGTGCGCCCTTGGAGGAATTTGCAGGAGCAATCATAGATGTGATGCTACCCAACGATCCAGCGGTGTCTGGCATCCCTACAGAGGAAGCTCGGGGCGGATACCTTGCGGGCGTAGCCCTTGCGAGAAAGTTCATGCAGAAGAGTCCAAAGTTCCCGATTGTTTTGCTTTCCGCTGGCATAATCGGTGGAGAAGCTAACCGATGGGCGAAAGAGAACAATGTGCCTTTTGTGTTCAAGCATGAGGACAGGAGTAGAGTCCTATCCGCCCTCTCGGATTTGGGAATCGTTCTGGACGTGAAGCGCCCCAGGGTTTTCATCGTTCATGGACATGATGAGGCGGCATTAGCTGAACTCAAAGACTACCTACAAAACACGCTGAAATTGCCTGAACCGATCGTGCTTCGGGAGCAACGCAATTGTGGTAAGACAATAATCGAGAAGTTTGAGGAGCAAGGAGGGTTAGTGGATTGGGTCCTTGTTTTAATTAGTCCTGATGACAAGGCATTTGATCCCAAGACGAACGATGAGAAGCGGAGGGCCAGACAGAACGTAATCTTTGAGCTTGGATTCTTCTATGGTCTTCTTGGACGATATGAAGGACGTGTCATCGTCCTAAAGAAAGGCCAAGTAGAACTCCCATCGGACATTCAAGGAGTTGTGTGGATCAATATAGACAAAGGTATACGGGCCAGTGGAGAGGACATAAGGAAGGAACTTGGTCTTTAGGTAGACCAACGCTCATTCTTTTCAGATTGAAGGTGCCGAACAGATTAGTACGACCAACGCTACTAAAGTGCAACAGATTTGCTCATATGCTCTGTTAAATGACTTTCAATTGGAAATTATCATCGCACAATACCATCCAATCCCCACTCTTTGTAGGTGCAGCCATTGGTTCCTTTGCATTCAATTCAGCTCAGGTTTTTTATGATTTGATTTTCTCTTTTTTAATGCTTCTCGTGAGAAGAAAGTGCTGACGAACAAATAAACTGAGTAGACAAACCAGATCAGGGTGAAGATAAGTGCTATCCAATAAATGTCTTTAATCCCTGCAGCAAGTGGCAATATTATTACCAGCGAAACTGATACAAGCAAAGTAAGTTTAAAATAGGGCGTTTGTCTTCTCACTGTTTTTCTCTTTTCATCCCAAGGTTTACTATCCTAACCACCTCCAAGAACTCCTCCATTGAGATTACCCCTTTTTCCAGAAGTAACCTGGTGAGAGCTTCTTGTTGAACCACCTGGGACATGAGGAGTTCTTCAAATGAAATGATTTGTTTAGCATCAAGGCCGATTGCCATAGAAACCTCCTAAGATATGCTCCAACAACTGTTTTTCATTTCCAAAGACCTCTTTTATTCTCCCTTGCTTCCTTCTCATACCTCCTAAAATCCTCCAGATACTTGAATGGGAATCGGGTGTATGCAAATTCGTAAGCAAAGAAACGAAGATGATCTCTGGTTGACTTATCGGAACAATCCTTGTATAAATTATCGTTATCTACTCATCCAATCTGATCCTTTTCAAAAAATTCCCATATTTTCAACAGGGAAGAGATGTCTGGCAACAGGAAAGGAGGGGATTTATGGTGGGACGGTTAGGCTTTTCGGGGGTGATGCTGGTCGTCCTGTTATTATTGGTCTGCCCTTACAGGGGGTCAGCAGAAGAGCGTTATACAGTCAAGCCCGGTGATTCTCTCTACACAATTTCGAGATCGTATGGTATCTCCGTCGAAGCTTTAAAAGAGGCGAACGGTCTGGAGGGAAGTCATCTCAAACCGAATCAAGTTCTCCTCATCCCGAATCCGAAAAAGAGACCGGCCGGAAAGGCAGCCCAAAAGGTTTCGTCCGAAACAGAACCCTACATCGTAAAACAGGGAGACAGAACCAGGAGGGGGACGTAGGTTCTAAAACAACTTGTAGCAGACCACAGCAATCAGATAAAAACCCTCACCTCTCCACATAACAACTACTTTCTGTGATCCCAATATCCTTTAGAATTTTGAGTTTTGGATTTAGAATTTCTTCGAAAAAAGGGGGAGGGATCTTTCGTTATTGTGGGTGAAGTGAAGGATAATTGGAAAGGCTATGCGCTACCTGTCCTCCGTAGCAAGTTATTGCGAAGGACTGATGCGGCATGAGGTTCATCGGATCGTTCCCAGGTAGTGAGCGGTCAACTGACGCTTCCGAACATATGGT
>Ga0154838_1163_pt1 | contig 12278 bp, 14 predicted proteins | sample Rifle2008BG16ft_FD_116142 | JGI IMG/M metagenome (GOLD analysis project Ga0154838, IMG submission 116142) | Deltaproteobacteria bacterium RBG_16_48_10 | reverse complement strand
CCGCCTTTGATATCCAGAGGTTACAAAATGAAAAAACTTAAAGTGCATATCGAATCCGCTAAGTCGGGCTAGCGTTCTTTGAACTCGGGATGATATTCAGCGATAAATCCACCACTTTGCCACTTCTTCCATTTATTGGATTCGCTATCTTTTTTCTTTCAATGCTTTATCTTATTTGGGGAATACGATGTCCGCGCTGTAGACGCCACCTCACACCGCTTATGTCTTATGGCAGCCCTTTTTCTGTCTCAAAAAAAATCAAATGTTGCCCATTTTGCGGAATCGATATAGACTCAGAATTGAAAGAGACAAAATAAGGTTTAACAATTCGCTGCACCGGATCGCCGAAATCGCCCGCTCCCGGTGAGCCCAGCTGTTTAGGCATTTCAAGAAATATAGGAGAAATTGATCGTGGAATTTAATAGGAGAAGAAGTGCTTTTGGCAGCGTCATCTTTGTCGGTTTAATCTGGCTAATGTATTCCACGGTGATTGCGCAGCCGCAGGAGCAGCACAGAAATGTCTGTGAAAAGAGGAAAGGGCTGGTTATTCTTGTTGAGTTCCCGGATATTGTCCCTCCGGTTGGGGAGGGCTTTGTCAGGGAGCGTTTCAAGAAACTTGACTTCTATATACGGGAAATGTCCTACGGGAAGGTATGCACCGAAGTCGATGTCACAGGATGGCACCGGCTCGCTGATTCCATTAAGCGGTATTCAATCTCTCCGACTAATCTCCAAGTCGACAAATCACGTGTCGCAAAGTTAATCCAAGATGCCATTGATGCAGCAGACAAAAAGAATGATTTCTCGCTTTACTCCTTTGTCGTCCTGTTTCTCGGTGCTCCGTTCAAAGAATACGGCATGGTCGGACTCTGTGGATATCCGGGTATGCTCGGTTGGAAACAGGAGATGGTCTTCAGGACCAAAGGCGGACAGATTGTTCGAGGAGGAGTTGCGATCTTCACTTACCAAGCACACCTTGGCACACTTTTTCATGACATCGCCCATGTTTGGGGAGGAGTGAGCGCTGGAAAAAGAGTATTACCTTGCCTGTACGATCATGACATTCAGGCAAAACATCCCACAAGAGAGGCGGGTTTCGGAGAGGCGCTGATCAATATGGGTTATTGGGATCCACTTTCCTGCCATTTTTACAAACGGGATGTTCCGCCACCTGGTATATCCTCATGGACGAAGTTAAGACTCGGCTGGATCGCACAGGAAAAGGTACGGGTGGTGGATCCAAAGCAAAGTAACGAAATTGTGCTCGGCCCACTCGAAGACGCATCATCAGAAACGCTCGTTCTAAAGATTCCGCTTACAGAGTCGAGATTCTATCTCATCGAGAACCGACAGCCGATTGGTAATTTTGATCCTCACCTCCCCGGAAAAGGTGTTCTGATCATGTATGCAGACGATAGCATCGAAGAATGCAGATATGGGAAATCACCGGTCAGACTGATCAATGCAGACCCTGCTGTTCCATATCTCCAAGGCGCTCCCTTCAACCTGCCGGGGAAGGTAGTGTTCACTGATAAAGAAAACGGCATCCAGATCAAGATTGTCGAAAAGATAGGTGACTCGTATAGGATCCGTATCAGCAAGATAAGGTAGAGGGCTTTCCTGGAGCCATAAACATTACTCAAAGCAATTTGCACGAAAAGGTAAACCACTCACTTCGGCGTGCGGCTGAGCGCCGTTGATTTCCGTTGTTGGGCCTCGAACGGACTTGACAGGACGAAGGTGTGTGGCTATACTTTGTATAACTCAGGGAGGGATGAACATGGTTACCAAGGTTCAGAAATGGGGTAACAGCCAGGGGCTCCGGCTCGCCAAGCAGGTTCTTGAAGAAGCGCACATTTCAGTGGGTGATCCCGTCAACGTGTCCACACGGGACGGTGTGATTGTCATTGCTCCCGTAAGGCGCGTGCGGGGAAAACAGAGCCTGCAGGAACTGGTGTCCCGTATTCCAAAGAACTACAAGACGAGGGAAGTTGAATGGGGAAAACCTGTTGGCAGAGAGGACTGGTAAATGACAACGTTTACTCCCCAAAAGGGCGACTTCATTACTGTCACTTTCGACCCGCAGTCCGGTCATGAGCAGAGAGGCCGCCGGCCCGCTTTGGTAGTGAGCAACACCCTGTTCAACAAGCATACAGGTCTCGCCATCGTCTGCCCTCTGACCAATACAAATCGAAGCTTCCCCTTCCACGTGGCCGTTGTAAACGACCCTCATGTTACCGGGTTCGTCATGGTGGAGCAAGTCAAATCAATTGATTTTCGTGCCCGTAAAGCCGAGCGGATCGGCAGGGCTTCAGATAGCCTGCTTGAAGAAGTTCTGTCTATCCTTGACGCGTGCATCTACTAAATCCAACATCCACCGGACCGGCGACGGTGGGCAGGATGGGTCCATCCGGAAATCCGTGGCTAGGAGGATGTTATGAAGAAATGGAAACCAGCTCCCCGCGAGGCGGTTGCGGCTTTTGAGGCGGCAATCTCTGGCTTGGCCGGGGCCGAGCCGAGGAAGATGTTTGGGTACTCCTGTGTCTTTGCAAAAGGAAACATGTTTGCTGGTTTGCACGAGGCGGGCATGGTCCTTCGACTTCCCGATGAAGAGCGCGCCGAGTTTCTTGGATTAAAAGGTTCAGGACAGTTCGAGCCAATGCCCGGAAGGGTGATGCGGGAGTATGTGGTTGTACCGAAGGTGTTGCTGAATGCGCCAGAGAAGCTCCGCGCGTGGGTTGAAAAATCATTAGCCTACGTTTCGTCCTTGCCGACCAAGCCGAAGAAGGGGCCTAGTGGCAGCAAGAGGTCTAAAAGCGCAAAGAAGTGAGGTTGGGGGGCTGGATCTAAGAAGTCGCTACAAGGGAAGGACATGGAGAAAACACTGATCAAGAAATTAAAATCCCTCTCTAATCCCGAAGCTGTCGCAGGAATGGCACGTTTGGGAATTAACCCGAAGAACACATATGGGGTATCTATTCCTGTTCTGAGAAAGATGGCTAAGGAAATTGGCCAAAATCATCTGCTCGCTCAAAGACCTTGGAACTCGAGTGTCCATGAAGCCCGGATTCTTGCTGCGATGATCGATGATCCCCAAGAGGTAACCGAGAAGCAGATGGAGAGATGGGTGAGAGATTTCGACTCCTGGGGAGTGTGTGATCAGGTTTGCAGTAATCTCTTCGACCGAACGAAGTTTGCTCATAAAAAGGCAATGGATTGGAGTAAAAGAGGAGAAGAGTTTGTCAAAAGGGCAGGGTTCGTCCTGATGGCGGCATTGTCCGTTCATGGCAAGGAAGCGGGGGACAAAGAATTTTTGAAATTTCTTCCCATCATTAAAAGGGAGGCGCGGGATGAGAGGAATTTTGTCAACAAATCTGTAAACTGGGCGTTAAGACAGATTGGGAAAAGAAATCTACACTTGAATCAGATGGCCATTAAGACGGCAAAGGAGATTCAAGGAATCGAATCAAAAGCATCGAAGTGGATTGCCTCCGATGCTATTCGGGAACTGACTTCTGAACAGGTCCAAAAAAGATTGCGGATTAGATGAGAAATCTCTATAGAAAAAAATAAGCCATGCCATTCGTCACCGTTCGTGACCTCAAGATGTACTATGAGATCCGCGGCAAAGGCCCACGCTTGCTCGTGATCAGTGGTACAGGGGGCGACTTGCGACGCTCACCCAGTATTTTCGAGATGCCTATTGCCCAGCACTTTGAGATCCTCGCCTATGACCAACGCGGTCTGGGCCAAACCTCGCGGCCGGATATCCCCTATTCCATGATCGATTATGCCGACGATGCCAACGCATTGCTCGAGGCGGTGGGGTGGGATTGTTGCTTGGTCATGGGCATTTCGTTCGGAGGGATGGTGGTACAAGAGTTCGCTCTTCGCTATCCGCACCGGGTGGAACGTCTGGTCTTAGCCTCTACCAGCAGCGGTGGTGCGGGAGGAGCCTCGTATCCCTTGCATGAGCTCGCTGACCTAACAGTCGAGGAGTATGCGTGCAAAATCCTTTACTTGAGTGACACGCGGCGGGATGCTGTTTGGCAGGCGGCCAACCCCGCCCAATTCCAATTGTTGTTGGACCAGACCTTAGCGGGGCTGCGAGTGGGAGCGGACGAACCGGGGCGCCAAATGGGCGCCCGGAGGCAGTTGGAAGCTCGCGCACCTCACGATACGTTCGAACGGCTCTCTCATCTTCGAATGCCGGTCTACATTTGTGGGGGTCGGTATGACGGCATTGCGACGCCGGCCAATCTTGAAGCAATGCGGAAGCAGATCCCTGGGGCACGGTTGGAGCTGTTTGAAGGAGGGCATTTGTTTTTCATCCAAGACCCTCGGGAACTTGAGCGCATTGCGGCGTTTCCGGAAGGAGATCTCAACGGGTAATACCCTCAAGAATGGACAGTTTGTAGACCAGTTCCTTTATGCATATATTATGGAAAGATGACGGTTGTATTCCTACCAGACTCTTACGCTCTTATTTAGCCTTCTGGACTTTGATGAAGATGAGGAGTAGGGCAAGGCTGGTGATTTTGATCATGGCCATCATGAAGCAGGACTCCTTCAGGCCCAGAATGGGCAATAAGAGAATACCTCCAAAAAGCCCTCCTAAAAAGCCTCCCAGAAGATCTGCCCCGTAGAGTAGGCCAGCGGTGTGACCGAGCGTTCCTCCTTTTCCAGGCGAACCGAGATATATTTTGCCCGCAAGAGGGAATTGAAGCCCGATCCACGCGCCGGAGAAAAAGGACATGATCAGAAACACCGGATAGATAACAAGAGAGATAACTGTTTTTTCAATGTATTGAGTCGGAATGGAAAACACAAAAGGAAAAAGAAAACAGAAGAGAATGATAACTATTTCTATTTTTAAAAAAAGATGAGAATCCCTTTCTATTCTACCTAAATGCCGGGTCATGTAGAAGCTGCTCAGTACAACGCCAAACATAAAGACGGCGATGAGGAGGCCGATTTGGTGGTAAAGGTAGCCATAAAATGTTTGAAAGTTAAAGATGACAGCCAAATTGAATATCATCCCCGCTAATCCGGTGGTGAAGATGGCATAGGGAATGGACTGTCCGGAAAGAAGAGGCCGTTTTATAAAAAGAACCGCCATCAGGATAGTAAAGAGGAATATAAAGGCAATCGATATCTGAAGGCTGAATCCTTCAAACCATTTGAAGATTTCCGTGAGGGAGGGGGAGAAGAGAGCATTCCAGTAAGAAAGGCTGAGGAAGACACCGATGGGACGAAAATCGGAATTGATCTGAATCCCTTCTCTCTCCATCGATTCTGAGAACCATTTCATCCATCTTTCGTGCAGTCGGAATTCTAAATAGCCTTTCGTGAAAAGACTTGTTTGAATTTTTCTCCCCTCAAGCCGTTTGATTAATTCTTCTTTAGTGACGTTCTCAAGCTTACTGGAATCAGAGGCCAGGTAGAGATTGGTGTCACCCGGGATGATCCTCACCGAGTGAAAAACAGTCTTTAACGTGTCTAAAATACACCCGTTCAAGTCTCTCAATTCCGGGCTGATATAGGTCAACGACCCCGGAAGGGTTAAAACAATCATTCCATCGGGGTTCATCTTTTTTTTGGCGAAGGACAAAAATTCAGAGGAAAAAAGTCTATTGGTCTGTAATTCCTGAGGAGCCGGAAGTCCAATGAAGATGAGATCGAATCGATCCCGGGTTCTTTTTACAAAGAATCGACCATCCGTATAATGGATCCTTACCCTCGGATCGGAAAGCTCGGATTGGGTGAGGGGAGTCGAAAATTCCTGAACTAATTTTAAGAGAAGGGGATCAATCTCGACATAATCCACACGCCTCACTGGATATTTCAAGATTTCATGGATCATACCTCCAGCTCCACCGCTCAGGATTAACACCGATTCAGGTTTCTCATGAAAGAGCATGGAGAAATGAACGAAATCTTCGATGGAGGCGGTATCCGGGACAGGAGTGGTGATCGATGGGACCCCGTTGGTAAAGAACGTGAATTGCTCGCCTCTCTTCGTGACGGTGATATTTCCATAGATGGAATTTTCATCGTGAATCACATTTAGATTTCTCCACCGGGAATGGATGGAGGATTGGTGAATCGCGTTTGAGGTTTGAGACAAGAGGCTGTAGGCGAAGACGAAGGAGAGAAGAACCGATAAAATCCAAAGGGCCCTTTGGAAGGTGGGTTTAAAGGAACTTGGCCTTGGCCAGAGAAGGAATATCGAAATGAGGGTATTCGTCAGGGAGATGACAAACGAGATTTCAAAAGAATTGAGATATTGAATAAGAAAAAAAGTGATGGATATCCCACCGACGATGGCCCCGACGCTTTCAAGGACATAGACCTTTCCAATGGAGGAGACCTCCTTTGGGATGTATTGGGAATAGAGTTTACACCCGTAGGTGAAAAGGGCGCCCTGGGGAAGTGTCACAGGGAGGAGGATCAGGAAGGAGGAATAAAAAATTGGCCCAAAGCCGAGTCCCTCTCCAGGAGTGGAGAGAAGGATGTTTCTAAATATTCTGGAGAGATAGATGGTCAATGGAAGGGCTACAGCAAAAAGCAGTTGGAAGAGCACAAAGACTTCTATTTTACCTTTTACTTTTTCTACAGTTTTGCCAATGATAAAAGAACCGATCGCCACCAGGATGAGCCAGTTGGCGAGAATGATTCCGAGGGTGAGCTCGTTGCCATGAAAAGAGATCAGCAGTTCTCTCATCAGAACGACTTGGGCGATGATACCGCTGAGTCCCTTAATAAGGAGAGAGGTTTTGAGGGATTGGGTGTTCATAATCGGTTTTGAGTTCGGAGTTATGAGTTCGGAGGTTAGAGTTTGAAGCTATAGCGAATGAATTCAATAAATCGATATCTCATTTTGGTTAGAACGACTTCAGCGGCCATTTTAGTGAGTTCAGAATTTTGAGTGTGGAGATTTGATTTATATCTCCGAACTCCGAACTAAATACCCCGAACTATTTCCTTGAGTTCCACCGAAGCGGAGGTGCATAAGTGGCTCGGTTCCCAAGTTCTTCTTCAATTCGAAGAAGTTGATTGTATTTGGCCACCCGATCTGTTCTGGAGGGGGCGCCGGTCTTGATCTGACCGGCATTCGTGCCCACAGCCAAATCAGAAATCGTCGTATCCTCTGTCTCACCAGAGCGGTGAGAGATGACGGTCCGATAGCCGGCTTTCTTGGCGATCTCAATCACATCAAGGGTTTCGGTCAAGGTCCCGATCTGGTTAAGCTTAACAAGGATGGCATTTCCGACTCCTTCCCGGATCCCCTTCATGAGTCGATTGGGGTTGGTAACAAAAAGGTCGTCCCCGACCAATTGGATCTTTTTTCCAAGGCGGGCTGTCATCGCTTTCCATCCCTTCCAGTCATCCTCGGCAAGGCCGTCTTCGATGGAGACAATAGGAAACTTCTTGATCAGGGCCTCGTAGTAGTCGATCATTTCAGCAGAAGTCCTTTTCGACTTCTTTTCAGCCTTGAGAAAATAAGCCCTATTCCTGTAGAACTCAGTCGCCGCGGCATCGGTGGCAAGAGCCACCTCTTTTCCAGGGTGATAGCCTGATTTTAGAATGGCCTCTACGATCAATGAAAAAGCCTCCTCATTTGAACGAAGGTCGGGTGCAAATCCTCCCTCATCCCCCACAGAGGTCTTATAACCTTTTGCTTTCAGAATCGCCTTAAGATGGTGAAAAACCTCCACCCCCATTCTGAGACCCTCCTTGAAGTTTTTGGCTCCCACAGGAAGGATCATGCATTCCTGAAGGTCTACATTATTATCGGCGTGTGCGCCACCATTGAGAATGTTCATCATGGGGAGGGGAAGGCGGGTGGCGGTAAGGCCTCCGAGATGCTGATAGAGAGGAAGTCCCAAGTCGTTGGCGGCTGCCTTGGCACAAGCCAGGGAGACACCCAGAATCGCATTGGCGCCTAATCGGCTTTTATTCGGAGTTCCATCCCATTGAAGCATGGCGGTGTCGATGGCCTTTTGATCGAGGACATCCATTCCCAAGAGTTTAGGTGCCATCACGCGATGGATGTTTTGAACTGCTTTCTGGACCCCTTTGCCCAGATAGCGCTTGGGATCCTTGTCTCTTAATTCCAAGGCTTCATGCTTTCCGGTAGAAGCTCCGGAAGGAACAGAGGCTCTCCCCCTGAAACCGCTTTCCAAGGAGACTTCCACTTCCACGGTCGGGTTTCCTCTGGAATCCAGAATCTCTCTTCCCGTCACATCAATGATGATTGCCATATCCAGCCCTCCCTTCAATGATAAATAATTATTTTCCCCCATTTACAATTCGAGCGCCAATACAGACATATTGGGTTCCAGAGAGAATTGTGATGATGGCAGTTCCGTAATAGGCGAGCATGGATAGTTGTTTAAAGGCTGGGAAGAGCCCCGCCAATAAAGCAAAGAGGATGGTGACAATCTGAAAAGTGGTTGTCATCTTGCTCAAAAGACTGGGGCTGATCTTGGGATGATAATTCGTGAGAAACATGACAAGAAAACCTACAAAGATGATGATATCCCGGGTGATGACGATGACGACGAGCCAACTGGGAACCATTTCAATGATGGCGAGGGAAATGAAAGCAGCGAAGGTCAGGAGTTTGTCGGCAATGGGGTCGAGGTAAGCACCCAATTCGGTACGTTGGTGGGTAAGGCGTGCGATGAGACCGTCCAATCCATCTGTGATCCCTGCAATCGCAAAAGTGATAAGAGCCCATTCGAAATATTTATTGATGATGAGAATGACGAAGACTGGAGTCAGCAGGACTCTTATCAACGTGAGGATATTGGGCAGGTTCATCGCTTGCATTCAAATGCTGAGTCCAAAAGTTTTGAGTTCGAAGCTTCTCGGCTCAAAGTTCAAAGCTCAATGATGATGCTTTCAGCGATTGGATCCTCCGAACTCCGAAAGGGTTCATCCGTACGTATTTTCACTCGCCCCTTTATAGAGGTCTTTAAAGGTCGTAAATTTATCTAAGAAAGCTAGGTCGATCTTACCGATGGGACCATTCCGCTGTTTTCCGATAATCACCTCCGCCTTACCGCGATTCGGGTTATCTTCTGATCTGTTATAGACCTCGTCGCGATAGATGAAAAGGATCAGGTCCGCATCCTGCTCGATCGCACCGGACTCCCGGAGATCTGACAGCTGAGGCCTGTTTCCCGTTCGCTCCTCGGTCTTCCGGCTGAGCTGAGAGACGGCGATCACAGGGATATTGAGTTCCTTGGCAAGCGCTTTTAATGATCGGGAGATTTCTGAGATCTCCTGCTGTCGGCTTTCGACTCTTGCCCTCCCTTTCATGAGTTGAAGGTAGTCAACGATGACCATGCCCAAGCCGTGGTCGGATTTAAGACGACGGGCCTTGGCTCTCAACTCCAAAACGGAAAGAGCTGCCGTGTCGTCGATGTAGATGGGTGACTCCGATAGACTCCCCGCCGCAATGGTCAGCTTGGGCCAATCGCTCTCATTGAGATAGCCTGTCCTGAGCCGGGTCCCTTCCACATGGGCTTGGGAACAGAGCATACGGATGACCAATTGTTCTTTTGACATCTCCAACGAAAAAATGGCCACAGGTATTTTATTGTAAATGGCGGCATACTCGGCAGCATCGAGGCAAAAAGCCGTCTTGCCCATGCTGGGCCTTCCCGCAATGATGATCAGGTCAGAGGGCTGAAAACCCGCTGTCATGCGATCCAGTTCCTTAAACCCTGAGGGAACGCCGGTGATGGCCTCCTTCTTTTTGAAGAGTTTTTCAATAGTGGCAAAACTCTCTTTGACGATTTCCCGGATCGGGTAAAAAGAGGGTCGCACTCTTTTTTCCGAAATCTCAAAGATGGACCGCTCCGCCTCATCCAGAAACCCTTCCACATCCCCTCGATCCTCGTAACTTTGGGTGATGATCTCTGTGGAGGTCTGAATCAACTTCCGAAGGATGGCCTTTTCTTTGACGATCCTGGCATAGTATTGAATATTGGCAGCGGTAGGAACGGAATCAATCAGAGAGGCGAGGTAGGAAGCTCCTCCGATGGAATCGAGCTGGTCAATTTTTCGAAGTTCATTGGTCAGGGTGATCAGATCAGCGGGTTCATCACGTTCCGAAAGGTTAATTAAGGCATTAAAGATCCTGCGATGGGCATCTCGATAAAAGTCATCGGCGTCGAGGATTTCTGTCACCCGATTGATCGCCTCGTTTTCAATGAGGATGCCTCCCAGTATGGATTGTTCCGCTTCGATATGCTGAGGAGGAAGTTTGTGAGAGGAGAAGTCCGTCTCGTTCATGAAACGTTACTCCTGGACCACCCAAACCTTAAGATGGGCGGTCACCTCGGCACTGAGTTTGATCGGTACGGTAAACATCCCCAAGTTCTTGATGGGTTCCTCCAAGGAAATCTTTTTACGGCCTACGTCAATTCCATTTTCCTTCAGATAACTCTCAATATCCATGGAAGTCACGGAACCGAAAAGTTTTCCGCTTTCTCCGACTGTTTTTGCGAAGGTGCAGGAGAGCTTTTCGATCTGCTGGCCCAATTTCTCCGCATCCTTTTTCCCCTTTTCCAAACGCTGCTGCACCTGGCGTCTTTGATGTTCGATCACCTTAAGGCTTTTTTCTGTAGCGAGAAGGGCCTTCTTCTGAGGAATGAGATAATTCCTTCCGTATCCATCAGAGACCTTCACCAAGTCTCCGGCCTTTCCCAGAGAAGGGACGTTCTCTAACAAAATAACCTGCATGGATCACCTCCGATAAAGTATAGCACCTGCCTGCGGCAGGCGGGTAACGTTACCTCTCGAGCCCAGATTGCCCGTGTGTTTAGTGAACCGCCGTTGTAAAGGGTAGAATAGCGATGTTGCGCGCCCTTTTAATGGCGACCGTCACTTGTCTTTGATGCTTTGCGCAGTTCCCTGAGATCCTCCGGGGAATAATCTTTCCCCGTTCCGTGATGAAATAACGAAGGATCTTTGGGTTCTTATAATCGATATCCAATTTTTTATCCGTACAGAATCGGCAGACCTTTCTCCTCATGAAAGGTTTTTTCTTCCTGTCGGGGCCTGTTTTTTCTGGGGGTCTCCTCATTCTATTCTCCTTGTTTCTTTGACTTTTGCGTTTGGCTCTTCTCTTCGATCGTCTGAAGGGCTGTGGCGATCACTTCCGTGCGAGTCCGATTTCTCCCTTCAGGTGTTTGCCAGCGTCGTTGATTGAGTCTCCCCGTGACCATCAGGTGTTGGCCCCTTTGGAGGAGATCAAGCTTAAACTCAGCCAATTTCCCAAAGGCTACGATGTCAATCCGATTTCGACCTCCTTGCCCTGTACCAGCACGGCTCAGGGCCTGCCCTGTTTGGTCCTCTGAGTCATTTATTTCCAGAGGGAATTGGATCACGGGAGACCCGTCCGGACGATAATGACGTCGAGGAGGGGTAACCACCTTTCCCGTGAGAATGACACGATTCAAAAAAGTCATGTCTTCACCACGGCCTCTGGCTCCTCCTCTGAAGTTTCATCCAAAATTGGACCTTCGGAAGAGGATACTTGTCGCTCGCCCAATCGAACCGATTGGAACTTGATGACGGCATCCATGACTCGAAAATTTCTCTCGAGTTCAGAGAGCAAGGCGGGCGATCCTAGGAAGTGAATCAGGATATAATGGCCTTTGGGCTTCTTTTTGACTTCGTAGGCGAGTTTTCTTTTTCCCCAATCTTCAACCTTTAAGATTTCTCCGTTGGCCTGCGTGATGATTCCCTTGGCTTTTTCGATTGCCGAAAGGGTCTGCTCTTCCTCAAGATCGGGGTTCAAAATAAAGATCGTTTCATACTTCTTCATACGTCACCTCCTCGTGGATTATAGCCCTAAAACAAAGTTCAGAGCAAGGAGCATTTCAATGGCTGATTGCGGATTTCAGAATGCGGAATTTGGAAATAGAACGAGGATTCCGCAATCCACATTCTACAATCCGAAATCATGCTAGTCGGCTTTCAAAACATCCTGTTTCACCATTCCTGCAATGTGGCCTCTACTGACTTTTACTCTCACCTTATCCGAGATCTCAACGGTGACTTTGTCATCTTTGAGACCGGTCACTCGGCCGTAGATCCCTCCGGCGGTTAAAACGTTATCTCCCACCTTGAGGTTTGCCAAGACGTTCTGATGTTCCTTTTTCTGCTTCTGTTGAGGTCGAATGAGCAAGAAATAAAAGATGACGAAGATGAAAATAATGGGCAAAAAAGTCATGAGTGAAGACCCTTGACCTCCGCCCCCC
>Ga0154838_1188_pt1 | contig 12283 bp, 9 predicted proteins | sample Rifle2008BG16ft_FD_116142 | JGI IMG/M metagenome (GOLD analysis project Ga0154838, IMG submission 116142) | Deltaproteobacteria bacterium RBG_16_48_10 | reverse complement strand
TCCAGAAGTACATCTCAGCACGATCGAGATTCGCTTAACCGGAGATATGGCGAGATGGGCCCCTGCTAATCCCATGATCATCCATGTAAGGAGAACAGAGTAGTGACTCAAACCCAGGGAGGTGGGACTATGGGAAATTTTTGTAAGTCAACAGTTGTTAGTCTAGTGGTGGTTTCGTTAGTCTTTTTATCCTTCTTTACCATTTCATCCCTTTGCTTTGCTGCGGAGGACATCAGCAGAGAAATTGCCATGCTGAAGGAGGAAATCAAAGGTACTCAGGCCAAGCTCGATAAAGCCAAGCCAGGGCAAACCCTTGAGGCGATCACTTTGCCTGTTTCAGTTAAGAACATGCAGAAAATTCTGGTCTCCCTTAATCAGAAGGCAGGGGATGTGAAGAATTTAGCGGTCCCCATCAATAATCTGAATATCGGTCTAAAGGCTCTCGAGAAGGCAACCCATAACAATGACAAACCAGGTGCCCGGAAGGCATTGAATGACATGACGGCTGCCCTGAAGGCATTGGAGGCAGAGGTCGCTAAAGGAGACAGAGAAAAGACGATCCAGAAAAGCTCTGTCCCAAGTAAGGTAAGTTCTAAAATGGAGGGATTTCTTAAAGAAATAGAGAAGGCGAAATCTCTTGAGGAATTAAGGGTGGTTTTAAAGAATATGAATTTTTCTAAGGAAGAGTTAGACCAACTCAAGGCAGAGATTAAAAATCCCCCTTATTCCGTAAAACTTAAGAATTTGGAGGATCAGGCGCTTTCTTCTGCAAGGGTAAAGATGGATGTGGAGACCCAAAAGATCATCGAACAGAAGCAGAAAGAATATAAGAAAAGACAGGACAATGAGTTAAATCTATTAAATCAGCAGGCAAGAACAAAACTCCAGATTCGAAGAACCAGCGCCCAAGACAAAGTGAGGGCGGAACGAGCCTTACCCCCTCCTGATCCACCCACTACGATGGTTGCAACCCGGCCTGTCGTAAAAGATCCCGCAAAAATAACATCACTGATCCCACAACCCTTAGTGATTGGGGCAGCATTTGACCAACTCCATATAATTGGGGAGAACTTTGGAAGGAGTGGTCGTGTAACCCTTTCGATCGGGACAAAGAACACAACGCTCGATACCATCGCATGGCACCCGGATTCCATCGCTGTGAAAATGTATTCCCACCTGAAAGAATTTTTCAGAGAGGAAGCTCTCAATGCAATGAGAGATGGGGAGATCATCGGGAGGTTATGGGTTCATGCTGCAAAGAATATAGCAACCTCTGAAGTCCGAATCCACACAAGCGGTTGGAATCTAACGCTCACCCCCCAGATAACCTCCATCTCAAGTGAAGAAATAAGGCCGGGTCAGGAAATTACAATCGAGGGCAAGTTTTTTCTGGCCATGGCAAGGGATTCTTCAGTAACCTTTACCTTCGGTTCAAGAAATATTAATGGCAATATTCACTACTGGGAGGATTCAGTGATCCATGTTCAGCTCCCATCAAACGTCTCAGGACTTAACTTCACGCGAGGAGCGTTAAAGGTGAAAAATTTTCAGGGATTTCAGGCTGATACTCCAATCAATTTCAGGCCGGAAAAAGAGCAATTGACACTCAGAGACCCTATCAGTCACGGAGATGGCGGTTTAGGGGCCTTTTATGATTATGGGTGGAGTGGCACTTTTACCCTTAGGGATTTTGAGTTGATCAACGATTGGAAGGTGTTTGAATACTGGTTAAATGTATATGAGGGGAATTGTAGTTATCGAGACCGGCCAAGAACCGGGACGCCATACCCGAGGACTGTCGTGGAAGGCAGTTATGGTTGGAATGATTGTTTACGTTGCCTTAACTTTATCACGATCGAAGGGCCCCGGGGCACAAATTACCGGTAGTAAATAGGAACATCCAATCTTTATGGACTAAATAAAATCTGGGGTTATCCACAGTTGAAATAAATGAGGAAGGGCAAGCAAGGCGATTGGTTTCAACCGATTGTGAACCTTTTGACGAGGGATGATAACGAAAGAAGTGTCATCCCCAGAGTGGGATTTATGAAAAGGTATAGCGTAATTATTGGAATCGTCGTTAGCTTGGTCATTTCTATTTTCTATTCTTTATCTCATAGTGCTGAAACAAAGGTAAAAACACCGGAGAAGGCAGAAAGCTCCAAGGTGAGCCCCACGGCAACTTCTGGCCCACCACTGCCTGATCTGATCGTTGAACGGATCTGGTTGGACAACCAGTGCAGGATCAACTTTCAGATCAAGAACAGTGGCCCAGGGAATATCCCGGATGACAAACATCGATTGGGTAGATTGCGGCTTTTTATTGGGAGCCGGGAGGTAGATTATAGTTTCAGCCAGACTTTTGAGGGCCGGCAGGCCATAGATCCGAGTGGAGCATTGAAGCACTCGGGCGGCGTGGTCAGTTTCAATACCAGGCAGAGACTGGAAACCCAAAGGCTCGTCAGAGTCTGGGTCGACAACACAGAACAAATACCGGAATCCGATAACGGGAACAATACGGGTCGGGAGAGCCTGACACCGAATTGTCCGGTGTTTTCAGGTCCAGCAAGGACGACAGCGACTAAGCCCGAGGCTGAAGGCATGACTCCGCAGAGTAAAGTAGGGATGCCACGAGCCACAGCGAATATCACTTCGTTCCGCCTCGTGCGGACAGGAAGCGAGACGATGATGCAGATGAGCAAAACCGGTGCGCCTGCGGAACCATCTGATTCAACCACTGTCCGGTTGCGTGAGTCATTCAAGTTGCGCTGGGTCATCGAAAGCTGCAATGCACCTTCGGTCACTTCCGATTTGAAGGGTTATAGGGTTGGCGGCGACCGCAGTACCTTTACGCACCCTTCCAGCACCGAGGATCGTCAGGACCGTAGCGGCGAGTGCATTACTAGCTACGGCACTTCTTCCGAACTAATGGTAAACGAAAGCACAGACTATGTTCTCACTGTCAGAGCGGGTGGTAGCCCCGGGAGCGGAGTTGCCACGGCCGAGCGCACTTTCAGAGTAAATGTCAATAAACCCAACTTAGTATTGGAAAGGCCGGAGGTAAATGAACGGGACCTCACGATCACGTTTTATGTAAGAAATCGAGGAACAATGGCATACCCCGCCCCGGGCGCTGTCATAAGAGGACGGTATGCGGTCACCAATTGGAATCGACACATCACTTATGCTTTGGGTGATATTTTTCTTCGCGACCTCAATATACCCATAGGCGGCCGTGTGCAAATTGCCCAAGCCACCCTGACAGACCGCGAACACGTCTATGCAGCAAGAAGGCTTCTGATCGAGGCGGAAGCAGACGATGATTACCAGGTTTTCACCACGCGTACCGTGTCCCACACTCACGAATTGGAGTCGCGGACAGCTACGCTTGAGGCAAGTATTTTATTGGGCTTCTTTAATGCCCTGTCCGGCGAAATAAGGCTCAATAATTACCAGTCCCCTGGTTCGAACACCACCCGCAGCAGACCAGGTATCAGCAATGATTCCTTTGTCAGGATCGGCGATTTCGAAAGGAGATTCACACCAGACTTCCTCAGTGTAAAACTTACCAGCTCAGTGTCGGGGGATGTCTTGTATGATTATCGACCGTATATCAACAATGTGACCGCGACAGTCGGGGGACGCGGCAGCACCAGCATTCCGGAGCGCAACATGGTGAACATGCGCATTACTTTCAATACCTCCGGGGGACCAGAGATCAAGGGATGGCGCTACAAGGACAATCAATACATTGATGACGATGCGCCGGATATAGATATCACCAACCTGACGCTGGATGTGAAATTCCATCTGAACCTTCGGGATGGTCGCATTATCATCGATGCCGTCTGGATCGTTCCAACCTTGAACTTTACCGTTACCGATCGCTTTTCATGGATCCTCAATGAATTCAGACCTTGGCTCGAGCGGCTCGCAACCAATAACATCGCTTCCTATATAGGCCAGTGGGTCAACACAGATCAGCTCCGCAACAGGATAAATGATGAAATCAGAGCTGCGCTGGGTTTGATGAATATCGCCTGGGTAAATAGTTTCGAACTGAATAGCAGCGGCCTCACCATCAACTACGTCCCCAGTAGGTAGGGACATATTTTCTGGATTGGATAAAACGGTAAGAGTTCGATCATTAGCATGCCGCCCTTAGAGAGGGAAAGGCTAAGGAGGGAGCGATGAGAAGAGGAATGATTTTCTTGGCAGTCGTTGTTTTCGCAGCACGTCTCGCAATACCCGCACTGGGGGCAGAGGCACCGAAACCGGGTGCAACGCAACAGAAACAACTACAGCCTCCGGTGTCTGCGAAGGTACAGAGCATCCTGCAGCGGCTCCTGCGTGGCGACTCGGCGGCTGAGCTGCGCAAGGCTGTCAACGAGATAAAGCTGACGGAGGCCGAGAAGCAACAGCTTCGTACGGCGATTTCTAAGCCTGAATACCAGACGAAGATAGAGGCGCTCAAACGCTCAGTGGCGGCTTCCAGGAAGACGCTTCCGCAGCCGCCCCTGCCGGGGAAGTCGCTCGACCAGCTCCGTAGCGCCATCGAGACGGAGCAGCGCCAACGCGTGCAGACACTCAACCAGCAGGCTGCAGTGGGGCTGCAGAAGGCAAAAAGCCAGGCGCGTCTTTCCCTCAGCCGGCCGCCCGCACAGCCCACTATCCCTGTCCCGACGCCTCAGGGGAAGATTGCGGCCTCGGGGGTCCCTGCCGGCGCCGTAGCGACATCGGCAGTCATCAGGGTCGTCTGGCCAGCGCAGCCGGTCGTTGGCCAGACGTTGGAGATCCGTAGCTGCCTCTTGCTCGACTGCCTAAACATAGGCACTGGATTCGGCGACGAGGTCGGCGCTGTCAAACTTCTGTTCCGCAGAGGGCCGTCAGGCCACAGCGTCTACCCTTGCGTGGTGAACGAGTGGAGCAAAGCAGTCATTACTGTGACGGTGCCGAATGCTATCGAGGACCTCTACCACTACTATGACGGCTTCGCGGGCGGGGTCGAGCCGGCGACGCTTCTGGTCGTACCGGCGGGGGCAGATCTCGGCGCGGGAAAAGACCTCACCGTCGCTCTCGATCCCGAGCGCGCAAACCCCGAAGTGCTTACCTTCACGCCCAGCCAGATCACGCCGGGGAGCCGGGTCACTCTCGAGGGCCGGAACCTTTCCATTGTCGGCACGCCTCGCGTAAGGTTTCAAAACGAGTACGGCGAAGGACGGTCGCTGACCGTTCGCAGCCATCATCGCCACTCGATCGAGGCTGAGATGCCCGCAGACGTGAGCGGCATCCGCCAGTCGGTGGAGGCGACGCTCACTGTCGACAATGGGCTATCGAGCGGCAGCAGCGCGGCGGCCATCCGCTTCATCCCTGCCGAGGAAATCCGAGAAGTGGTCACGCCAGTCGGCTGCGATAGCGACGAACTACTCAACTTCTTTGACCTGTTCACCATCTGTCGCAATGACGAGAATTCGAGGGAAATTACTCTTGACGTGGGCAATGGTTGGCGCCTGGAGAGCTTCTCGGGGTATAGGCGCGACGATAACGTCGGATGCTACTGGTCCCGTACACCAGTCCAGGCTCCGAGCGGACATATATCGGGAGTAGGGGTGGCTTGGGCGGAGAGATGTGAGTCGATCTCGTGCCGTTTTACACTCGTACTGCGCGGTCCCCGCGGTGTCCCATTCCGGTAAAGGCCGCTAAGCGGAGCGAGAGGATCGACGAACCCTTCGTCACTAATAAGGAATTTATGAAATGTGCAGTCAAGACGGTTTTGGAAGCACTATTTGCATTAATGCTGCGTTGCGTCATCTTTCTCACCTTCCAGACGGATGTCTACGCGAGATCGGTCACAATACTGGATGTTCCCAAATTCGACGTTTCAACTTCCATGAAAGACAATCTCAAGTCTTATTATGTCGGGAAGGATGTCTATGTGCATCTTCGTTCGGGAAAAACGATTCAGGGATACATCAAATCGGTTGGAAGCGATCTCTTTCACATCGAAAAATTGGCGGGCAGGGACTTTTATGATGCCCTGATCCGCATCGAGGATATCAGCGCCATGGAGGTTAAGTTCCGGGATATAAAATAGTTCCGGATACGATGCAGAAAGCGAAGGCGATCGGTCCAATGGCGATCATACTCAAATACATTCTGGGTTTATTTATCCTTACTGGTATTGCCATTGCCCTCTATGGTCTCTGGGAAGTTCTGGGAACGAAGAATTTTGTCGAGACCTCCTCGGGGCGGGCGAAAGCCACGTTCATTGGTTATGACCATGAGGTCGTCGAGACAAGGAGCCTCAGTCCCTCTTCCACCCAGCCAGGTCAATATGATTTCCAAGACTCTTCGAGCATTATGAGCTATCCCCGGTTCGAGTATGTCACGAAGGATGGCGAGAAGCGGCAGGTTCAGGAATCGAAGCCTCACGTGATCGAGTACTTCAAGCCCGGTCAAGAGGTTGAAATCATTCTCTCGCCCCATTGGAATCCACGCCTGGCCGGTTTTTATTCCCTGTATGTGAGGGACCTCTGCATCCTGGTGCTGGGACTTTGCTTCATCCTTATTCCTTTATTGATCTGGAAGGTAGCGATTCCCTCTTTGGAGACGCCGGCGGGAATGAAGCTGGCGGCTAGGATGGCGGAGCAATATCACACGATTCTATCCTCCAAGATAGGACCTATTACCGTCGGCTCCTTCCTGAAAGGCATCGGAGCCTTTATGGGTGCGATGATCATCTTCTGGCTGCTCGTTTCACTTGAACCGTTTCTCAAACAGATGCGGTTGGGTTTTGGTCTAGGTTTAATCAAGGCACTGGAGCAGAAGCGATTTGACGATGCCCGTGAGATGATTATCAAAAAGAAAGGAATCAATGCCCTCAACGAGTATAACCAAAATCCCCTTCTGCTGGCGCTGGAGGCAGGACAAGCGGAATTAGCACGCCTTCTCATTGAAGCTGGCTCTGATGTTAACATCAAGAGTAAAATGTATATGACACCACTTCGGGTGGCAACCCAATCTGGAAATCTGGAGATGGTAAGGCTGCTACTCTCCAAGGGCGCATTGCCGGACGCTCCGGAAGACGAGTTCCCACCTGCCTTCTATGCACTTCATAAAGGGTATGATGAGATTGCCCGAGTTCTGATTGAGGCTGGGACTAATCTGAACCGTCAATATATCACTGAGAATCGCCGGCTCACTGTGGGTGACATGGCTCTGCTCGCGCGAAAGCCGGAGTTAGTGGAACTCATCCGCCGACGTGGCGGCACCTTTACATTGTCAGGACTCTAATCATTAGGGTCAATTCTTTTATGGGTGTTGATTTTTGAACCTTTATATGGATAATGGGGACTAAATATTAAAAGGGGAGTTCAATCATCGAGAAGGGAGGAATGAAGCGATGTCTACTCGGAAAAGAGAAGGGATTTGGAAGCCAATCATGGTGGGAATGTTTTCATTAGTATGGGTGATTGTATTTTCAGGGATCGGGTTTGGTGCAGAGGGGGAGCAGAAGCCTGCAGCAAAAAAAGCTGAGCAAGCACCTTCTCCAGCAAAAACCAAGACTCCTGCAAAGAGTTTTCCGGATGGTGGAGGTGATGAAAGCTATAGCCCTGGAATCGACCTCGTTGTCTCCAAAGTTGAGATCACCAAGGGAATTTTTGCGGGGGAACGAAAGATCCAGATTATTCCTTATATCAAAAATATGTGGAGAGGGCGCACCTCTTCTCGCATTAAGATTTTGTTGCATGGGAATGTGCAGGGGGTTTCAGGAAGTGGTGGTATTCTGCTTTCAACGCTGGACATGGCGGGATGGATTGAAGGGGGAATCGGTCCCAATGAGGAAAAGAGAGGAGGAGCCCTCTATCGATCCTATGATCCCGAAAGTTTGTTTGCTTTGCAGTTTAGCATTGTAGTAGACAGTGACAATGAAATTCCGGAGAACAACGATCTAAACAATCGCTGCGGAAATATAACCTTTAGCTCTTCTGAAACCAGTAAAACACACAGGTGTCCCATTGTAGGACCCCATGAGCCCTTGAGGTAATCAGGCAGTGGAGGATGGGGATTCAACAGCAAACCTTAACAAAAGGAGGAGGTATGAGAAGAGGGTTATTGGTCATTTTATTTATTTTGGCAATGGTTTTTACTTTCTCCTCTTCCTCTTATGGGTTGGACCCAAAGTCAACACCAGCAAAACTGTTGCCCGCAACGACTCCAAAACCTTCTTAAAACCGCTCCCAGACTTAGTGGTTGAGAAGGTCTGGCTGGATGCTCAGTGTCAGATCAACTTTCAGATAAATAATTCGGGCAAAGGGAACATTCCCGATGCAGAGCATTCGGCGAGCGCTATAAAGGTTCAATACGGGGCAAAGTCTAAGGAATTTCTTCTTGGAAAAATGGATCCGAATGGTTATTTGAAGAAACCTGGAGGACTCGTATCCCTGGGTAACCATCGAACTGTTTCCACCCGGTACCCAGCTTACTCCAAGTAATTATCAAAAAACCTGGTCATATTTGGTGGGGGTGACACCCAACGACGGAGCTTATGATTGGGAAAATATTTCTTTCAGTACCCCTTATCAGGGGCCTTTGTAAATCAGGATTAGAACCATTGATGGTAAAGCCTACGGAGACAGTGAGATTTTTTCAATCGGACCGTCCAAAGAGGGAAAATGAGGATTGTAAAATCATTTCAGGAAAGGTAAATAGAATAGACATTCGTTTTTAATTCTGATAAAAGATTTTTACAGGCCTCTGGGACTTAAACCACGCCTGCAAATTTTTATTAGCAAGATCGTTCTGAACCTTTTCCTAAAAAAGGGCCACAGAATAGAAAAGTGAGGAGGACAGCAGGATGAGAGGAAAACTGATCATTTCCATTATTGCGATCATCGTTTTATCTTTTTTTTCTTTATCTTTTGCTCAGGAGCGGGTGGAAACCAAAATAGCAGCATTGCAGACCAAGCCCGGGCAAGTACCCGCAGACCGATTGGAAAAAGCAAAGATAGTGGAACTGCCCGATCTGGTCGTCGATAGCATCTGGCTGGATAACCAGTGCCACATCAATTTTAAGTTAAGAAATGTTGGGAAAGGAAACATTTCTGATGGAGAGCATCGGGAGAGCGTGGTGAGAGTTCAATTTGGTTCCGAGATCAAAGATCTCCTCCTTGGAAGGATCGATCCTAATGGGGTTTTAAAAAGGGCCGGAGGATCCGTTTCCTTTGACACCCAGATCCTATTGAAAGCGCCTTTGGAGGTAAGGGTGATCGTCGATTTTAATCGGAGGATCCAAGAAACCGACCCGGGAGAGAGAAACAACGAGAAGACGGTGAAATTGACGCCTCAGTGTGCATCCGCCGTCCAATCGCCAAGGGGTATTCCCAGGGAATCATCCTTCGAGGAAACCAAATCCATAAAGTCGGGGGCTCCGCTTACCCGTGCTCCCAAGGCCTCCCCTTCTCCCGGTGGGGAGGTGACCTATACAGCCGGCGGGATCACGGTAACGAATCCGGCTCAAGACTCGACATGGGAGTGGGAAAAAAGTTATGCGATCCAGTGGAAAAGCTCGCCCTCTGCGCTCGGTATTTTGAAAATCGTCCTTTTTGGTGAAAAAGGAAACCAGGTTCAGCAGATTGGTCTCAACCAGGATCAGGGAACTTATAACTGGAAGGTCCCTTCCAATATTCCCAATGGGAAATACTTTATCAGAATAAGCACCCTGAATAATCTAATTTCAGGCGACAGCAAGCCTTTTTATATTTCCGATGGCAAGTTGATCATGGGTCAGTTGATTCCAGTGGTTCTTAAATCCGCGATTACCGTTACCCATCCAGGGAAAGGTGATGTTTGGATTCCCCTGAAAAAGTATACCATAAAATGGTCATGGACCGTTGAGGGAGGCCTATTGTGTAAGAACCCTTATGGTGAGTGCGTGGGGTGTAATGTAGATGTATGGCTAATACCTACAACCCCATCTGCCTCCTCAAAAAAGATCTTGCTTTTATATAAAATCTGCACCCCCGGAAATTTTTCGATGGGGAAAATAACATATCGCGGTGAGTATGAGGGAGTGGTTCCTAATCTCGAATCGGGAAATTATTTCGTGAGAGTGGAAAGTAAGGATAAGACTGAAATCTATGGAGAGAGTCAACCGTTTACGGTCAAATCGACCCTTTCCTCTGATACAGCCTTATTGGATCCTTCAGCCCAAACCCAGGGGAAGGTCCCGAATGTAGATCTGGTTCTCGTCAGTGTTTTTTTTGACGGGGAAGGAAATATCAAGATGAAGATCGCCAACAATCTGGGAGAAAATTTTTCCGGCGAGCTCGAGGTCACCTATGAAATTAACACCTTTGGAACCCAACCAACGCCCATGGGGAAGGGCCAATTCATCTGGTCGAATTTCTCCCTCAAGGCCAAAGAAGTCAAGACAGTCGACTTAAAAGAATGGGGAGGGTTCAATTTCAGCACATTCGGGTGGGATGCGGGGTCTTCTGAATTAGGCATTCCTTCACGTTTTATACCCGTCAACAGTAGGCCATTATGGGTGAACGTAAAAATCATGCCTATTTACGTCAACGAAATTAATCCTCAAAACAATTCCTTCGCTGGCAAAATGTGCATGATTCAGGCCCCTGATATCGGAACGAAAGGCGAGATCAAACTTGTATTTAGCCCAAAAGAATGGCTTTACATCGGCAAAGGGACCACCAATGAAATTCATGAAGCAAAATTAAAATGGATTTCGAAAGACACTTTTGAAGCGAATGTGGAAGTGGGTCTTTGGAATTTCGGATGTACAGCCAAAACCTTTGACTGCTGGCTCTATGTGGATAAATTACCGGGCCAATTTCTTCAGAAAGTAACCCTGCAGCCAGGCCAGGTAGATAAATTCAACCAGCTTATTAAGATCAAAGTGCCGTCAAAATGTGGGGATCACAGTCTGGTCTTTATTGCTGATCCGGACGAACACAAAAACGAACCCTATCCCAACTCCTACATGAATAACTTTATCAATGTCACCTTAAGAATTCTTTGTGGAGGGACCATTAAAGGATCCGGCTGGTAAGAAGAAGAGGCAAAAGGGATTTCGTTCGTTAATCAATACGGCAATGGGTCGCTTTAAATTTCATTTAAAGGAGGTACCCGTCATGAAAACAGGAACAAACTGGACGAAGTCTACTGTGATTGTTGGCCTGGTTTTTATGATAGCCTTTATATTGAGTGAGGTATCTTTTGCGGATGTGGTTACCTCAAACCTGACGATTATCCCCACCCCTTGTAAACGGGGGGATACCCTGCATTTCTCAGCCACGATATTTAACAATCCTACCATTCCGACTCAACCCGGGACAGCCTACTACGGTTCAGTCGTCCTCGATAACACCAACGCTCCCGAACTCAATCCGTGGAGTACCGAGCTTAAAACCTTTGATTATCCGGCACAGGGAAAGACGGTGACCGTCAATTTTACATCGACCTATACCGTCCCTGCTAATCTAAAAGGAGAGACCATCTGTTTTTATGTTGCAGAAGGTAAAGAGAAGGCAAATAAGATAAGTTACAAAACCTGCATCAAGGTGGTACCGCCGATCAAACCAATTATGAAACAAAAGACAACAAAGTAAACCCCGTTAGAAATGGCAGGGCTTTGACCCCGCCCTCGATAGGGAGATAATGCTTTCTATTTCTACCATCCCCAGCATCAATGCTGGGGTTTTCTAACGGGGTAAAAGGAAGGAAAGCGGATGAAAAATGCTTTGACATTTATCAGGGAATTGCCTATAAAACTCAACGGAAGCAATTAAAGCATTTTTAAAAACGGCTAAAGGACTTTGGAAAAGAGGGGGTGATCCTGAGTAGCCAAAACAATAACCCCTTTTAGTTCTAATTCATTTTAGACGGGGAGGGCTTTTTTATTATCAACAACCTTTCAAATGGTGTCGAAGTTTTTGCATGAGGAATTAAAATTGAACCTTTTTGAAAGAGGTTGCCACTAAGATATAAAGACTAAAAAGAAGGAGGTATTGAGAGATGAAAAAGGGGATCATTTTGTTGGCCGTTTTTATTCTGGTTGGGATGATGTTCTCAAGCGCCTGGGCCCAGTCCATCCAGGATATTTACTGGACCCCAAGATCTCCTGTTGCAGGAAGTCCTGTAACATTTCATGTAAAGGTCTCCAATCCTGGACCCCAAGCCCCAATTTGCATCAGACTTTTGACCCCCGGTGGTACCCCTGATAAACAGACCCATCCTGGGATTGGGATTCGAAAAGATCCTC
>Ga0154838_1064_pt1 | contig 12365 bp, 10 predicted proteins | sample Rifle2008BG16ft_FD_116142 | JGI IMG/M metagenome (GOLD analysis project Ga0154838, IMG submission 116142) | Deltaproteobacteria bacterium RBG_16_48_10 | reverse complement strand
AATTGAAATTCACGTCGGACAACCCCTCATCCAGAAGATCCGAGATTTCCTAAGTGTCTGAAGTCCCATCAGGAAATCAAAACCAACAGAGTTCCAACCACCAGTAAGGCGTTGCCAACCAATACCCAGCGGCTGAAACTCTCATATTTTCGGATAAAAAAGAAGCTAAGGATCAGCACCCAAAAGGGGATGGTTCGATTTAGGAGACTGACAAGAATTGCCGACGTATATCCCAGGGCGAGATATCTCAGTAACTGACCCACTCCCGCCGTTAGCCCGCAAACGATGGCCAACCTTAGCGAGCTTGCGTCTTCTCGGAGAAATTCTCTCCGGGTGGCAGGGTTTACAAGTGCAGAAGGCCCAACAACCAGGGAAGCAGCCAAGTAAGCGAGAAAACTTCCCGCGATCGGAGACCCCCCTCCTTCCCTGAGGGCCAGCTTAATGAAGATCGCGCTGCTCCCCCAGAAAACAGCTGCCCCGGCGCCGTAAAAAAAACCTTTATACAGGGCGGAATGGTCCACGTCCTTGCCCTGGATCGCTCCTGAGACCGGGTTCGCCGCTGTCAGCGTTTCTTCCTTCAGAAGAACCACCAGGGGGCCTGCAATCGAGAAGAAGATCCCCAGGGTCATCAGGGCATTCACCTCCTCGCGGAGGATGACCAGTGCCAGAACGATGGTAACCACGGGATTGAGACTCGTCACCACGTTGGAGCGATTGGAGCCAATGAACTGAATAGATCGGTAGGCCCAGGTCCTCCCCAAGGCAAAGTGAATGATGCCAGAGAGGACCCAAAAGACCAGGGCCTTCAAGGGAATCTCACGAAGGCTAAAGAGATGTCCTGTCAGCGCGAGAAGTAGAAGGAAGAAGAGTGTACCCGTAAGGATGGAGGTGACGGCGATGTAGTTGGAACTCACCCGGAGAACCCCGCGCCGGGTGATGATTGAGTTCGCGGCAAAGCCAACAGCTGAACCGAGCCCGAGGAGCGTACCGATCATGAGTCATTGTGGCATATTCCTAACTATGAGTCAAAACGAGTGCTTTGATGCCTTTATTCAAGACGATTTCAACAAGACTCAGCACTCCTGTATCAAAGATGGGGACGTAGGTTCAAATGCAACTTCACTCTACCGAAATAATTAAGACTCCATTCCTCTTCACCCTTCAACTGTTCCGGAGTCCTTTCCGCAAGCCAAAGCTTGCCCCGGCAGAGAAGACCATTCGCTTGGGGCCGGGATGTCGCCCCCACCCAGCCTTTGAATGGCTCGACCCTTTCCCATGGGGATCCACACACATTTTTCCAACCTATCCCGCGCCATCTTCACACAGCATAGAGCATAGCGCAAAGTGCATAGCGTAAACCCTTAACCCTTCTTTCTGTGCAACTTTTAAGTCCTCGAGAGATGCAATCGCTGGCATACTCAGTAATCCCACGTTGAAGGATCGCTACGCTTAAGGAGCACTTCGTTTGAGGAGCGTTTCACTTGAGGCTTTTCTACACCAATTGATTTAAGAATTCCATCCCTGATTTGGTTCCCAGCAAGGCTTACTGCCTTTTCTGCTTTTTAAATCCCTTTGAAGATTTGTAGGGTACATGCGGCTCTTCCACCAGAAACCCTATTCGCTTCTTTGGTGGTTCAGGTTCTGGTGGTGGGCTCAGTAATTGCCTGATTTGCCGCATCATCTCAGTGATCGCAGACTCATGGAGATCCAGCCTTGCAGTCAGCTCCTTTTCCAACTCCGCAAGCTTGCGAGCAAGATCCCGTTGTTCAATCAGCATCTGTCGCATACGAATGAATGCACGCACTACAAATACACTCATCTGAATGGCTCGCTCGCCGCGCAAGATGTTGGCCGCCATCAGTGCACCGTGTTCAGTAAAAACATATGGCCGATAGCGTCTTCCACCATGGGAACCGGTCGCAAATTGCGACCTCAAGTTTGTAACCTCATGATCTGTAAGAACAAAAGCAAAATCAGGCGGGAACCGATCTGTGTTACGTCGGACCTGTTCGTTAAGTCTCTTGGTAGGTACTCCATAAATGCGGGCAAGGTCCGTATCCAAGATAACTCTCTTACCGCGCACTGTTATAATTAGGGTCGTTATGTCAAGAGTGGTGTAATCTACCATATCCCTCTTCATTTTCAGCCTTCTCTTATCTAGTGCTCCTCACCTTTTAATTTTTCAGGAGTGCTTTCCTCAAGCCACAATTTACAGATATTCTTCCAACCGATACTCCGCCACTTCTTAAATGTCGCCTTTAACTCGTTCAGGTCCTTGGCTTCGTGAAGGTCGTTCTGGGCAGCTTTTAAATCTTCAAGAGACGCAATCGCTGGCATGGTCTACCTCAAAAAATCGAAGAGCGCAAAGCGCATAGGGCTTTCCAATTGTGGAATGCAGAATGCGGAATGTGAAAACAGATGGAACTCATTCTAGCTGATTTACCTGAGGCCATACCTGACCAATTCTAGCTTGCTTTCTTCATGACCTTAAGCTCTTTTCTCACCGCCTCTCTCACAATATCCTGAAGTGGACGTCTATCCTGCTTGATATAATTCCGCAAAGCCTGATTGATCGCCGTCTGGTATCCCCGGCCGTCACGCTCAGCTTCATCCCTAAACCACTCCAAGACATCTGTATCGATGAAGATCGTGATCCTGGTTTTGCCCTTTTGCGGGATAACCGGCCCTCGCTTGCCTTTGCTGAAGTCATATTCCCCCAGCATTTCATTCCTTTTGCTCATAAATCCTCCGCTCCTTTGGAGTTGCCTTCCGAGCCGAAATTAATCTGATTTCTTCCTCCCCTGAATAGGCGTAAACAACTACCAGTACCCTTCCAAAAATATCTGACCCGACGGTTACAAACCGTTGTTCACCGTGCCGGGTGTCTTCAATCGTGACCGCCATCGGATCATCAAGCACCGTGGCACCATGGGAGAACTCGACGCCGTGATTCCGTACGTTTGCCGCGCCCTTCTTAATATCCCAAACAACGTTCATATTATATGTATTTTATATGTATTTGTCAATCACAATATAATATTCTTGATGTTCCAAATTGGCACTCAAGACGTGCTCTCCAATGCGGTCGCAATATGCGACCGGTTAGACTTCTGATTGACATCGCAATTTGCGATGTCATTGATTTTACCCAAAACAAAAAGCCCATTCCTCTTGAGAACAGGCTCACGTGTCACAGAATAGGTATCAGGTCTACACTATTCACTGAGCCTTTTACCCTTCAATTGTTCCGGGGTCCTTTCTTCGAGCCAAACCTTGCAAACATTCTTCCAATCTATCCTTCGCCATCTTCACACAGCACAGAGCATAGCGCAAAGTGCATAGCGTAAACCCTTAACCCTTCTTTCTGGGCAGCTTTCAAATCTTCAAGTGATGCAATCGCTGGCATGGTCTACCTCAAAATATCGCAGAGCGCACAGCGCATAGAGCATAGCGTAACTTTTAAATCGTAAAGCGTGAGGCGCAAGGTGTAACTATAAAACAAAAACTGGTCTGACGCGGTTCCCGAGAAAGACTCATTTGCTTTTCTGTTTTTTGGATTTGTAAGGTACCTGCGGATCTTCCACCAAAAACCCTATGGGTCGTCTCTTAGTTTCTGGTGGTTTCATTAGCTCACGGATCGCCTCAAAAACCACCCTGAATTGGGCATCGTATTTCTTCTCGAGCTCATCCAGCCTTTTAGCAAGTTCCTTGTTTGAGGAAAGTATCTGCCGGAGCCTGACAAAGGCCCTCATGATTTCGATGTTCACCTGAATGGCGCGTTTGCTCCGAAGGACACTGGAGAGCATCGCCACGCCTTGTTCAGTGAAAGCGTAGGGCCTGGCGCGGCGGAGACCTCCCCAACTTGAAATCACAATTTGTGATTTCAAGTTAGAAAATTCTTCTTCTGTCAACTGGAACATAAAATCCTCTGGAAACCGAGCTATATTCCGCTTCACCGCCTGAACCAACACCCGTGGTTCAACTTGATAAAGCGCAGCCAAATCCGCACTCAACATTACCTTCTGACCGCGAATCAACAGTATCGATCGGTCGATACGTTCAGGGGGGATCAATAATCTGTCTTTTAAGAATTTATCATCCATTCACTTCCCTCACCTTTCAAATGCTCCGGGCTGTGTTTCCATCAAAACCGTGTCAGGACTCCGTGGCTCGTGTCCGTAACCGAATCGCTTCAAACTCAAAAAGAATGATTACCCACTTACCCATCCCCAGTTTAAAGAGAGTCCCATCTGTCCATTACAGGAATGACTTCTCTTCGTCTCTTGAAAGAAGAAGCCATTTTCAAACAGGCATCAACGGGACATTCATGCCGTTTATTGTCCGAACTTCCTCCTGATCATAAGTCAGGATTCCCCCTTTGGGGATTTTATACTGGCGCATGGCTTCGAGCAGTCCTTTCAGTTCGCGCTGTTCATTGCGGGGCGTCACTTCCCAGCAAACCTGCCAGGCTTCAGAAGGATGCCTGCCCTCCTGCAAAATAAAATCGCACTCTTGTGTCGCTTTGAAATAAAACATTCGGCGCTGGCGGCGAAGCAGTTCCAGGGCGACGACATTTTCGAGGAGGTATCCTCGGTTCTCTGTAAAAGCGCCTCCCAGAAGAGCAAACCCTGTGTCCATCAGATACACCTTCTTGGGATTCATCATTCGCTTTCTCTGGGAATAGGCAAATTTCTCGCTGGTGATCAGAAAAAAAGCCTCCTCCAAAAAGTGAAGATAATTTGAGATCGTGCGTTTGCTTCCGATTAATCCCGCCGTTTTCAGTTGCTTTTCAAATGTGGAGATCGAAAAAGTGGTGGAATAGCTCTCCAAAAAGCTTCCCATCATCTGATCCAGGACCGGCCGAGCTTTAATATTGTAGCGTTCAAGGATGTCTTTATAAAAAACCGTCCGATAATAGGTTTGAAGAAGTTTCCGCTTCTCTGGTGCTCTTTCCCTCGACAGCGTCTCGGGAAAGCCTCCGAATTGAAGATAGTCATCAAAGGCCCGGATCAGTTGGCCACGTTGAGACGTATGAAGCATGGCAGCATCGAACGTCACATGGTGATAGTGAAGGACTTCGCGGAAGGAGAACGGCAACATTAGAATATCTTCATAACGTCCTCGGAGTTCGGTAGCGATCTCCTGACTCAGGAGGGAGGAGTTACTCCCTGAAACAACAATGGTGTAACCCCGGCGGTTGTGAAGGGTACGGAGGATGCGGTTCCATTCCGGAACGTGTTGAATTTCGTCAAAGAATAAAAATCTTGGCTGCCGTCCTGCAAGCTGCTAAAACGCAGTAAACAGGTTGTCGACATCAGGGGGACCGAACCCCTGTAATCGATAATCCTCGAAATCCACGAAAAGAATATCTTCCTTCAAAATCCCCTTCGATTCCATGAGGTCCTGAATGAGTTGGTAAAGGTAGTAGGTCTTTCCTGCTCTGCGAGGTCCAGCCACAGCCAAGATGGCACGCTGCTTCCGTAGATCGAGGGAGGGCATTTCCCGATGCGTCGATGGGGGGAAAACCATTTCACGAAGCCATTCGGCAATGACTTGGAGGAGCTGGTTTTTTCGCATAAATTGTTTACATTGTCAATCAATTTCGCGACTTTTTCGCGAAGTCCTTAACTTATCTTACAGAAACCGGTTCCATCAAATGGAGAAAGAAAAGAATAACCTCTCTTGGAGGCTGACCGAAGATGGTCTTAATCGCATCCGAGTAAACTCGGGCCTGGGGTTTATAGTGTTCTATTTTTGAGTTTAGATCGTCCTTTTTTACCCCGTTAGAAATAATGCCCCGGTTCTCTGCAGCGGGGTTATATTTCAGATTAATTCCGGAGGGGTCTAATGCCCCACTAGAATTTCTAACGGGGTAAACTAAATCCGTCTTAAAATCCAGAACCACCAGACCATCCTCTTCTTTAAAAACTACGTCCATGACTCCTTCGAAAATGGTGCCGTTGTCTTTATAGGTAAATGGAACTTCTTTTTGGTAATTGCCCGATTTAATAACTCTCTGAAGGATTGGAGAATTGATCGCCTCCCTAACCATCTCCCCTGCTCTTTTTATCATGGGTCCTGTTGCTCCAAGGTCTTTCCCTTCAATCTCTGCCATCTTCTCAACCAAACCAGGTTGACTCCAGTCCAGTTTTTCAAAAAGACGGTGAACGAGTTTTCCAAAGATAGCTCCTTCAGCTCCTGTCACTGGAGAGATCACCCACTCATCATCCTTCTCAACTTCTAAGACCTTTTCCGTGGCTGTGGTGATCGGTCGGCCCATTCCAGCTCGCTTCTTCAAATTCTCCTGTGCCTCCTTCCACTTCTGCCGTTGCAAAATTATTCTCCTTGAGGCCTCCCCTCCTTTCATCTCAGGATTTAACGGAGAACGGAAGGGAGGTGCTTCTTCGGGTTCAAGTTCAAGCTTGTTCGTATCATAAAACATCATGTCTTCGTTCCACTTTCCAAATGAGATTTTATCAGGCACGGTCAGGTACGGCTGAACATAGCCCAGAAAACTTACTTCGGGGACCTGCTTCTCCCCTTTTTTCTCCTTCACCCAGTTAATAGGTAAAACTAAGAAGTCCCTTGCCCGCGTCATCCCTACATAAAGGAGACGTCGCTCCTCTGCTTCCCCACGCTTCTCTTCCCATTCGCTCATCTCTTCATAATTCCGTGTCCAGTAACGATTCTTTTTATCCCCTACTTTAATGGCGATTCTTTCCCCATTTCGGTCGATGATGAAGTCTTCACGTCCACCTGCTTTATGGGCAAGGTCTGCAAGGATGACCACAGGGAATTCCAGTCCCTTGGCTCTAAAAATGGTCAGGAGACGAACAAAATTATCACCCCTTTCGAGCGTGGGGGGTTCTTCCTCTTCAGCCTCTTCTTCCCTTCGTTCAGAAAGCCAATGGACAAAACCCCTGAAACTGAGCATTCCCCTTTCATCCAGAGCACGGGCAACATCGCCGATCTTCATAAGATTCGCAACCCTCTGCTCTCCCTGCGGCTTTAAGAGGAAGAGGACCAATCCACTCGTTGCCTCATAGAGTCTCTTCAAAAGAGCGGCAACACTTGCCTGATTTCGCATCTCGTGGAGTTCTCGAAGGAGACGGAAAGGCTGTTCCAATACTGTCCCCTGAGCCTCTTGTAAGTAATTTAAGTTTCCTCCCCTGGCATGAAACATAAACAGCTCTTCATCAGAGGTCCCGAAGAAGGGCGAACGCAGCGTTGCCACCAGGGCAACCTTATCATTAGGGTTATCAATTGCCTGGAGAACAGCCAGTAGCTGCTGCACCTCCTGCCGCTTGTAGAAATATTTTCCGCCAACGACCCGGTAGTCCACTTCGTAGGACCTTAAGGCTTCTTCCAGGGGATTTAAGGGAGTATAGGTCCGCATCAGGACGGCAATATCCTTGAACATGATGGGACGGAAGGATTGGTCAGCGTCATCCCACACCTGCCACTTCCCTTCGCTAACCAGCTTTTGAATGAAAGAAGCGATACAACGAGACTCCCATAAACGGCAATCATCAACTCTTTCCAGTACAATACTTTCGTTTCTTGGCGGGTAGAGGAGCACGATGCCGTTTTCCGGCGGGACAGTTCCCTTTTTACGGCCAAAATGGAGTGGAACATACCCTGGTTGGTATTGACCATCCTCCGGAGGCTTTATCAGATCCTGAAAGATCCTGTTCACCACACGGACAATAGAGGGTGCGCACCGGAAGTTCTGGGAAATGTTAAGAAGGCGGCCTTCCCCCATCCGCTTCTTGGCTTCTTCGTACATTTCAATGTCAGCACGACGGAATCGGTAGATGCTCTGCTTGGGATCACCTACGAGAAAGAGGTTGTAGGGGGACAGGAAAAAGACGATCTCTGCCTGGAGGGGATCGGTATCCTGGAATTCGTCAACCAGTAAAAATCTGTAACGATCACGGAAGTATTTCCGCACTTGGGGGTGTTCCTTAAGCATGCTTCTGGCAATCATAAGAAGATCGTTGAAGTCGAGGAGGTTGCGTTCCTGCTTTGCCTGTTCATAGGCCTTGATATAGTCGGTTAGCCGCTCTGCCAGTGCCGCCATCACAGAATCAGCGATGGTGGATCTGATCTCCTCATGGGCCTGTAAGAGTTGATCCATCTCTTTTCGAACATCTTCAAGGTGTCCTTTGCCTTCCCAGTTTTTCTGGTTTCCCGGCTTAGAAGAACCTATATAGATCTCTTTAAAGATAAAGACCCCTTTCTCTTCCTGGGGGAGTGATTGCAGCTTGAGAAACTGCTCGTTCAACTGATTAATTTTTTGGGCAGCCTTGTCTTCATCCGGATTCTTGCAATATTTCTTCAAAGGATTCAGGGAATGGACACTTTTTTGAAACGATTTAATAAATTGCCCAATGGCCTTCTCCACTTCTTCAAGGGAAGGAGTTGAGGGTAGGTACTGCAACACATCATGGTTTCCCAACAAGAATTGGCTGACCTTGCGTATCTGTTCCGGGGTGATTCCAATGAGCACTGCACGGCGCAAGGCGGGGTCGTCTGCATCCATCTGCTTTTCCAGCCACCCTTCCCAAACTTCAGTCTGGACGAGAGAGGAAGTCAAGTCATCGGCAACTTCAAAGTTGGGGTCGAGCCCTGCCTCGACCGGACGCTCCCGGAGCAATGATCCGCAGAAAGAGTGAATCGTTGTCACCTGCATCCGCTCCAGGTCAGAAATGGCTTCGGAAACTTGCTGATATTCGCCAGAATTTGCCTCATTCGAAAGAGCTTTCTCCAGTTCCTGGCGCAACTTCACCTTTAACTCGGCAGCGGCCTTTTCTGTAAAGGTAATCGCTACGACCTTTTCCAGGCGTGCCTCACCATTTCTGATCAGATTGATAATACGGTTGACAAGCACAGTGGTTTTGCCTGTCCCAGCGGCCGCTTCAATGATGTAACTTTCAGAAATGTCTTGAGCTGCTCTGTCCCGCTGTTCCTGGTCTATGAACTTTGCCTCAGATCTCATTCCGCACTCTCTTCAGCCTCTTCTTCAAGCATCTCTAAGTATCTCTTCACTCTCGGATCCTTTGCCTTTCGCCCGAAAAGTATTTCAGTCCAGGTTCCACAGATTATTTTCAACTCACAATATCCGCACTGGCCGCCCGGTACAGCGATAAAAATTCCGTCCTCAATGCTTGCAACGATAGTCTTCAGGATCTCATGGAGCTTGGTTTCTTTTGCCTTCAGCTCAGATCCTTCAAAGCCAACCCTCTTCCCATTTTTAAGAGAATAGTACTCGGCGGACTCAACCTGAATGCCGTTGTGAAGCCGGCCGAGCAACTGCTCGGCGGCATGAAGATAGAGGGGAAGCTGCAAAGTGGTCCCTCCCTGGAAATCGTTAGGTTTGGCCAAGACCTTACCGGTTTTGTAGTCCCTGACTCGCGCTCTCTTGCCATCCTTTGTCAAATCAATCCGGTCAATCCTACCCTTCAAGTAAGTATCCCCCGGCAAAGCCGGGGGCTTTACGATTGCTGGCCCCTCAAAGGGGCCTGATCGCAATCGGAAAAGAACAAGAAAACCTTAAGCCAATGGATCGTACTCGCATCGCCCTTTCACCCCAGGCACGAATCCATGATAGAAATGCATATTCCCGAAAATGTCAAACTCTGGGAGTCCCCCGGCAGAGCCGGGGGTTTACCTAATTGCTAATTAACGGTCTTTCCTCCCAATTTTAGGGAAACCGGCTCTTCCGTTGAGATTTCGCTTTCTTGAAAATTGAAGGGTTTCATCCCATAACGAACCTCAAAATAGGTCGGAATGAACTCAGTCTCATTTAGCTCTTCGTTAAAGAAGTCGGCCAGGTTATCCCGAATCTTTCTCTTTTCTACCTCCCAGAGCATGGAATAACCGGTCACTCCCATCTGCTCAAATTCGATAAATTCTTTATTTGCTATCTCTAATAGCCTCTCTTGGTCTTTTGGTTCCAATTGGAGCAAAGATCCTCTCTCTTTCTTCAGGTCGGTAAAAAACTTCCAGAGGATAGAATGGACGAGAGTCCCTTTATCAAGGGGGTTGATCGTCACCTCCTTCTCAGGCTCTGTCAGGGCCTCGATACCCATGATCACACTTAAAAAATATTGATAAGGACAGGAGGCATAGGCCTCAAGCCGTGTGGGGGAAATACTCTTCTTGAAGATCGAATGGCGCTCTTGCAGAATCTGAAGACCCTCTTTCGAAGAGAGGAGGCCTTCAAACCCTGTGAACATCTTTTTCCCCCATCGGGAGGATTCGAGCTCGAGACCGCGGCTAAAAAAAGGTGAAAGCTCTCGCAGATAAAGTAATGCCTCCGCTTTCTTCTGCTCCAACTGTTGCCGTCCGGTTGAGAGATCAAACTCTACTTCATCCAGGGCCTTCTCCGGGGATTTCACAGCGATCTCGGATAAAGGGATGCGGACAAATCCGGGAAACTTTTCAAACGTCTGAAAATCCATACTCTCCCCTGTCAGTGCCTTCACAGAAGCAAGCAGGAACGATGATGGCAGGCGTTCCTTTCCCGTCCCGATTTCTATCCGGGGAAAGCTGAGAATTAACTTCTCTCTGGCAGCCCCGATGGCCAGCCGGTAAAGAAGACGTTCTTCTTCGAGTCGCCCTTCTGTTTTTAAGGGCAGTGGTTCTGTCTCTTTTCCACCCAGAGATCGGTTCAGGATTTTTCGTTCCTGATCCAGCAGGATGGCATCCTGCCGTATTAGAGGCGGAAAAGACTTTTCCGCCATTCCCGGGATGATGACCATTCTAAAGGGAACACCACGGGCTGCCATCAAATTGACAACGGTTGGCCCGTTTCGCTGAAATTTTCCGGTCGGGATGACCTCTTCCTGTAACACCTCTTCGACCAAACGTGTAAAATCTGCCTGGGATGGGGGAATGCCAGTGACATCCAGCTCAGAAAGCCTCTTCACTGTTTGTTTGACAGGAATACTCTCTTCGTCCTGCTCCACAAGGCCATCAAAGGCACCGAGTAATGCGGCCACCTCTCCATTCCAGGTATTTGATGCTGCCAATTGTTGGAGAAATTTGAAAAGCTCTCTGGTGAACCGGATCAACTGATCGATAGCAACAATGTCTCCCTTATGGAAGCGTCTCCTTCCTTCACCCTCTTCTTCTTCCTCTCCCTTCTTCACCCAGCTCTCCCGGAGTCTACGTAGCCTTTCTTCCCACTCCTTCTGACCTTCCACAATGCCTGCCTGGATGGAAATGGCATCCCACTGGGATGGGATGAGGGGAAATTTTTTCTCCGTAGAAAATCGATCAGAAAGTAATTTTGCAAAAGTGGCAAATTCAATGACAGACTGCCTTGAAAAATTTCGATTAATAATATTTAAAAGCATCAATAAGCTTCGGCCTGCTGGAGTCTCATTCAAGGGCATCCCTTCACGGAGATACGGATTGATCCCCAGCTCATCGAAAGTCTCCCGAAATAGCCGCGAATACTCCTCGGGAGACCGCAGAAGGACACCTATTTCATGAAAAGCAATCTCCTTTTCCTGAGATGCTCGAAGGATCTCCCGTATCACCTCTCGAACTTCTCTTGGCTCTCCAGGTGCAGAAACAATCTGAACGACATCTGGAGGGATCCCTACCGACTTCCCGTCATTGAATAGATGGTGGCATAGATGACTGAGGGGTTGCCTGCGCTTGTCGGTTTCCGCAATTTCGGTAGAAGTTTCTTTAAAGCCATTATCCTTGAGCCAGTTTAATGTCGGTTTCACATATTCGAAGGCATGAGTAGGTTCGTAGGGGATGAAGATACTGGCTTTTTTTTCATTAAGACAGGCTTGAAGAAGTTGTTTTTGAACGGTATTGAAGTCGTAGAAACCATAAATGATTATCTTAGGTGTGTGTTTTAGAAGTATCGAGTCTTTTACCCATTGACAGGCAGATATCATCACGTCTGATTCATCGTACCATCCAAGATCCTGTAACCTCTTTTCATAGGCTTTCCAGACACTGAGTAGATCCTTCAATTTTTGGAGATGAACCTGCTTTGCTATTTTGGTATCACTGAGAATGGGATCCATTTGTTCAGGAGAGAGACAGGCATCTTTGAGGTCCTTCAAGGTGGCAAGGATAGCCCTGTGGAATCCGGGATGGTCTGTGATATCGTGAAAGTAAAATCCCTTGTCCTTCTCGGCCAACGACTTTGAAATATGCCCGATCACGAGCTCGTCAGCGTGGGAAGGGATTTCAGTTTTCCCCCGACTGACAAGATTGGGTGTGCTTACTTCCCTCGCAAATTCTTCTAAGGTCTTGAATCGAAGGTTAAAATGAGGCACCCCGTCTTCTGCAAGAAGCCGACGAAGGTGAAGTCCAAGGAGTTTCGATGAGACAAGGAT
>Ga0154838_1013_pt1 | contig 12476 bp, 13 predicted proteins | sample Rifle2008BG16ft_FD_116142 | JGI IMG/M metagenome (GOLD analysis project Ga0154838, IMG submission 116142) | Deltaproteobacteria bacterium RBG_16_48_10 | reverse complement strand
GTGATCAGAAAGGCGAGTGACAAGGGTCTCGAAATAAAAACAGAGAAATCCCGTTTTGATAAGACCAGCGACTGGCGGAATGCCTCCTCCAACATCGATCGGGCGTTGCACTCAGATTCGGACCTCCGGAATATTTTCCCATGATGATCGTGGGGATCACGGTTCTCATGGACCTGAGCAGTGGTTCCATGGTCACGGCATTACTCGTCAAAATAGCCACAAGCCATTGCTTCTTTCTAATAACACCCGGGATGAAGAGAAAGAGCAACAAGCTCACTGGAAGGAACCCCACTGGCTCCATGAGCAGGGCATACAGAAAGGCGGAAATCAAGACGTAAAGGAGTTTCCAGATATTTCTTCCCCCCAAACTTTTTTCCCGGCCCCTTCCATTTTCTTGGGTGTCCCATGCCCTTGCGAGGACGATAAGAGACTAGAGAGAAGCAAAGACCCCTGCATAGAAAAAAGAAATCCCGGACCGGGGCGCAGTCTGGAACCTTTCTGCCCGGCAATTGAAGGTTGACCATCCTGCCCACGTGGAGCGCGTTCCTGATATATGCTCCCTGAATGATAATCATAGGGTAGGTCTTTTCACCAAACGTTTGCGCAAATGTTTCCCCGATGCTACGCAATCCGCCAGCGGTTGTCAAGAAGAAAAGAAAGCGAGAAGAGATCTAAAGGTGTGCAGTTCTAAAATGCAAGGTAGTACTGTTAAAAAGGAGATAACAGGAAAAAACTCTTTTAGAAATTGGGGAGGGATGGAAAGGAAGAATGGATGTTCACCCTGTCGGTATTTCCGAAAGTCGCCTATTTTCCACATGGAATGAAATAAGGCTCTACCAGAGTAAGTACAAGCGCAATATCTTGCCAAGGTGTGCTATTTCCAAAAGGCTTCGGTATGAAAAACAAATCAAAGCCCTTCATTTGTTCCGTTTATTATCACTCGAAATGTTGCATAGAAGGGTAGAAACTGAAAAATAATAGAGAAAGAATTAAATTCCTCAACAATGATATGATCGACTTATTGCTGGAGATCAAACAGGACAACCTCTTAATGCAGATTGAACCAGAATATATCTTTCTCGGACCCAAAACGAAGAAGAAACCTCCAAGTCCTGTGAAACGTGTAAGGAGAGCTTTCAATACTGCGTTGAAAGAGGCTGGAATTGAAGACTTCCATTTTCATGACTTACGGCACACCTCAGCATCCCACCTCATTATGCGTGGTGCCTCTATGAAGGCCGTCCAGGAGCATCTAAATCATTCGTCACCGACCATGACAAACAGATATGCCCATTTGAGCGATAAATTTCAAAGGGAACAGGTTGAATTGTTGAATGGCCTCTGTGGTGAAGAAAAAAGTAGGAAGAAATGAGGAAATGACCAAAAATGAACGGGAAGCGTCAACTAATGCAATTTCTTAAAATTTATAACAAAAACATGGTCGGGGCGAGCCGATTTGAACGGCCGACCTCCTGCTCCCAAGGCAGGCGCGCTAACCAGGCTGCGCTACGCCCCGACGTCGGTTTTTTCCGTCACTTTCGTTATGATCGTTAGCTTCGTAAGAAGCATTCAATCCTTTCAATAGGATTACTTCAATCGTTAGAACTTTATTACATTTTTAATGATGAAAGTCCAGCCAAAGATTTTGTATCGGTCTAAACGGTCCTAACGATCATAACGGTCTCAACGTTTTGATGATCCTTCTTATCTTCCTTAAAGCCTTTCCCCGATGACTCACCCTATTTTTTTCTTCGAGGGAAAGCTCGGCCATCGTCTTCCCATCTTTTGGAAGAATGAAGAGCGGATCATATCCAAACCCTTTCCTCCCCTTTTCCTTGAATCCGATTCTTCCCTTGCATGATCCCTCCGCAATGGCCTCTTTTCCCTCGGGGGATTTCATAGCAATCATGCATCTAAATCTCGCTCCTCTTTTCGAAATTGGAACGCCCTGGATCTCTCTGAGGAGTTTTTGATTATTTTCTTGACTCGAGGCCCTCTCTCCGGCATACCTTGCTGAGTAAACCCCAGGCAGCCCTTTCAATCTGTCGACTTCTAACCCGGAATCATCCGCAAGGGTCAATTTTCCAAAATACTTTGCATAAAACCGAGCTTTTTTCAGAGCATTCTCGGCGAAACTGTCACCATCCTCTTCAATCTCGGGAACATCTGGAAAATCGCTTAACCCGTAGATCCGAAGATTCAATCCTTTCAAAGCGTCGCGAATCTCGCGAATTTTCCCCTTGTTCCGAGTGGCAACGATCACTTCCAATCGTTTTCTAATATTCGTTTTATCCCTTCCCCTCCAGAGACTTTTTTTGAATTCTCGTGAGGATCTTAATCCCATTTTGAGCGACTTTGATCAACCCGTCCATCTCTTTTTTTGTAAAAGCGTCTCCCTCTGCGGTGCTCTGGATTTCTACAAACTTTCCACTCCCCGTCATCACCACATTCATGTCCACTTCGGCTTTAGAGTCCTCTTCATAATTCAAATCCAACAAGACTTCCCCTTTCACTTTCCCCACGCTGATAGCCGCGACCGAATCCTTGACAGGAATGTTTTCGATCATCCCACTCTCAACCATCTTTCGAAAAGCATCCACCAAGGCGACATAAGCCCCTGTGATGGAAGCCGTCCTGGTCCCTCCATCCGCTTGAATGACATCACAGTCAATCCAGATGGTCCTTTCCCCGAAGGCGTTGAGATCGGTCACAGACCTCAAAGAGCGTCCGATCAGCCTTTGAATCTCGAAGGCGCGGCCGCTTCCTCGACCCGTCAGGGAATCTCTGGCTGTCCGCGTATGCGTCGAACGGGGAAGCATGGAATATTCTGCCGTGACCCAACCTTTTCCGGTATTTCTTAAAAAAGGGGGGACTCTCTCTTCCACACTGGCCGAACAGATGACTTTGGTATCTCCTAACTCCATCAGAACCGATCCCTCCGCGTGCTTCAAGTAATTTCTCGTAATTTTTGCTTGCCTGAGGGCCTTCAGCCCTCTTCCGTCCGAACGTTTCACTAAAAAACCTCCCCTCCAATTTATTTTTTCAAGAAACCACGGAAAAGTCAACCCGAACCGTGCTGGTTCAGGGCGGTTTATGACTCTTTCGCTCAGGATCCATCAGATTTATTCTCCCTTGTCCAGGAGATGAGGATCGCCGCGAGCCCAATGATGAGAACCAGTTTCCAAACCTCCTGAATGCTCTCCAGAGAAGGGCTTGCCTTTGCTCTTTCCAATGGGGAGATCAGCCAATTGAAAGTGATGACCATCTCTGCGAAGGCAACCCCCATCACCATCCCCAAATTTCTTGAAAGGGCCAAAAAACTAGAAGCCAGACCCACTTTCTCATGAGGCAAAGAACCGATGATGGCGCTGTTATTGGCCGGATTGAAAAAACTGATTCCGATGCCAAGAACAACCTGTCTCCACAGGATGTCGAGGTCATTTGCACCTGGTATCACTAAAGTAAAGGAAAAGACGGTCAGAGCCGAAAGGGTCAAACCGATGGTCGCCGGGATTCTGACTCCAACGCGATCCGAAAACCTTCCCCCCAAAGGAGCCATTGCCATGACCGTGAGGCCCACCGGGAAGATGAACATGCCTGCCTTGGCGGGGGAGAATTCCAATATGTCCTGGAGGAAGAAAGGCATGACGAAGGTATGGGCAGCCCCCATCCAGAAAGAGAGGAAGCTTGCCCCCAGAGAAGAGATGAAGAGCCGTCTTCTGAAGAGTTTGAGATCCACCAGAGGAGAACGGGATCGAAGTTCCACCAGGATAAATAGCCCGAGACAGAGTAGAATGAGGAAAACCCATACCCACAGAAGAGGACCTGATCCCTGGGCCATTCGGTTAAGGAAAAGGAGAAGAGAGGCCAGAAAGAGAAAAATGAGAAGGGCCCCCAAAAGATCCAATCGTGCTTTATCTGGGGAACCGTCTTTGTCGAGGACTTTTGAAGAAAGGTAGATTCCAATCGCACCGATGGGGAGATTGATAAAGAAGATGGATCTCCACCCGAGATGCTCAACCAAAAATCCACCGAGAATAGGCCCCGTCAAAAAACCTACGGAGATGACAGAACCCAAAATCCCCAAGGCCTTGCCCCTGTCCTCTTCCGGGTAGGCCGTTGTCAGGATCGCGGAACCGTTGGCCATCAGGGCAGAAGCACCCAAACCCTGAAGCATCCTGGAGCCGATGAGAAAATAGATGGTGGGCGAAAAACCGCAAAAGGCGGAGCCGATGGTGAAGGTCAAAAAACCCAAGAGGTAAATCTGCCTTTGTCCGAAAAGATCGGACAACCTTCCCATCAGAAGCAGGCATCCCGTAATTACGATCAAATAAGCCATCACGACCCAGGCCACAGCGGTCAAGTCGGTATTTAAAGATCGTACGATCGTGGGAAGGGAGATGTTTACAATGCTCGCGTCGAGCGCGGACATAAAGGCGCCAATCCAAATATTGAGTGTGACCCATCCTCGCCGGTTCATCCTACTCGATGCCTCAACGCCAGGACTTTCATATCGTTCTTAAGAATTTCTCCCATCCCAAATTTAATCAGATTTTTGATATTTATACAAGAAGTGGGTTCACGGCAGGTCGCCGATCCATCCTTGGCAGCAGACTACTGCGAACGACGGGTTGCAGGTTGAGAAAGCAGAAATTGAAAATTTGTTTAGTCCCCTCTGTCCAGGCCGGATCGAACTTGAAACATCATCCAAAAATGGTTATGATACTATAGTTTAAATTCTCGTAGGAAGGATGAAGGAGCGGAGATATGCATAAAGAGAGTCAAAAGAAGGAATTTGGTGGTGCTTCAAAATATGTCCTGGATGATGAGCTGGCCAGAATCGTCAACATTTCAATGGCTCTGGAAATGCCTCTTCTGCTCAAGGGAGAGCCTGGAACAGGAAAAACCATGTTGGCCCACGCCATTACTGAAGCTTTCGGCATGAGACTGATCGTCCTTAATGTCAAATCGAGCATGAAGCTGATCGATGCCCTTTACCAGTACGACACACTCACACGCTTGAATGATAGCCGCTTTGGTGATTCTAAAAGGGATGTCAGCAATATCGAAGAGTATATTCGGATGGGAAAGATCGGACAGTCGTTTGGTTCCGATGAAAGGGTGGTCCTCCTGATTGACGAGATTGATAAAGCGGACACCGATTTCCAGGATGATATGCTGGATGTGTTGGACCAGATGGAATTCGATATTATCGAGATCGACAAAACCATCAAAGCAAAACATCGGCCGGTGATCATCATCACGTCGAATGCCAAAAAAGACCTCTCCGATCCATTCTTAGGGCGCTGTAATTTTCACCACATTGCCTTTCCCGAACCTGACATGATGAGGAAGATCGTTCACGTCCATTTTACAGAGATCGATAAGGAATTACTCGATAGTGCGATTAAAACTTTTTACCGCCTCAGGGAAATCAGAGGGATTGAGAAAAAACCTGCTACTCGGGAGCTGATCAATTGGATGAGAGCCTTAAAGGCAGATCCCGACTTCCGGCTGAAGGATTTGATCAAAGGAGAAGTTCCCTACTTGGGCGTTCTATTCAAAAAGAGCCCTGATTATGTGGTCGCCCAGAATGCGGTGGCCAGGTTTAGGGTTTAATGGGAGACAGGTGCATCTCAAAAGCTTTCCAAAGCGGGTTCATATTATTTTATGGGTAACAGTCCTGATTATTCGCAACAGTCTTTGGAATAGTTTTTGAAGTCGGGTATTTAAAAATAGTAAGGTGCCGCTGTAAAGCTTTTTCAATCCACCTGTCTCCAATATTAAGTGAGTTGAAGTCATGTTCGTCGATTTCTTTTATTTACTAAAAAAAGCAGGGATTCCGGTATCACCCACTTCGTTCTTGAGGCTTCAGAAAGCCTTGAGCATGGGGATGATTAATTCGCTGGATGATTTTTATACAGGGGCCCGCACGATCCTGGTGAAAAGCGAGAAGTATTTCGATGTTTACGACCAGGTTTTCGCCCATCAATTTAAGGGCGCTGAACTTAAGGAACCGGAAGAGATTGAATTGTCCGAGGTCGCCCGTGCCTTGCTGGATGAGTGGTTGAAAGATCCTAAGGGGTTAGCAGAGGCCCTTGGGGTGGATGAAAAAGATCTGTTAAAGCTGAGCCCGGAGGAATTGCTCAAGTACTTTCTTGACCGATTAAAAGAACAAACCGAAGTACACCATGGAGGGGCCAAGTGGATCGGAACAGGAGGAACCTCTCCTGTCGGACATTCAGGATATCATCCAGGCGGAATGAGAGTGGGGGGTGTCTCTCGAAATAAGTCAGCCGTCAAGGTGGCCATGGATCGAAGGTATCGCGACTACTCCCAGGAAGGACCGATGACGGCCTCTCAAATGGGGGAGGCCCTTAAACGGTTGAGGAACATGGTTCCTTTCGGGCCTAAAGATAGGGTGAATATCGATAAGACCATTTACGAGACTATGAGGAACGCAGGAGAGATTGAGATTGTATTTGATCGGAGCCTGAAGGACCGGTTAAAGGTCATCCTTGCGATTGACAACGGCGGATGGTCCATGGATCCTTATATCGAGTTGGTGCAAACCCTTTTTAATTATGCCCGCGCCCAGTTCAAGGATCTCAAGACCTTTTTCTTTCATAATACCATTTACGACTATGTGTGGGAGGACCCTCCGAGGAGGTCCAAACCCCATTCGGTAGACGAGTTTGTCCGCTTTGCTCCGGAAACGAGGTTCATCGTCGTAGGGGATGCCAGCATGGCCCCTTATGAACTGATGGCCACGGATGGCTCCATCCATATTGAAGAAAGGTCAGGGAAACCCAGCTATCAGAGGCTGCAGTTTATCGCCAAAACCTTTCCCCATGCTATTTGGATCAATCCAGTTCTCGCACAGGACTGGCCCTATGCCCGAAGCATCAGTCACATCCGCGAGATTTTTCCCATGTTTGAGCTCACCCTCGACGGCCTGGAGAAGGCAGTCGGTCACATGATGCGTAAAAATTGACACCACCAGGTTAAGGTTAAGATGTAGCGCTCCGATATTTAGCGGAACGCTTTCCCAAATTCGCCCCCAGTCAATGGGGGCGCTACAAACCCTGCCCTACTTGAATAACAAAGTCTACTCCATTAAATAAGACCCTAAGAAGAAGCTTTCACCCAAAGCGATGAATGCGGTCGCCCTGGCCAGTCCCAATCTTCCTGCCAATCGACCCAATCCGATGATACAAACAAGTGTGACCATCCGACGGAATTTCGGTGATGCGTGCCTTGGATGGATAAATCTCATACTTTGAACGATATTTCACTGGCGTTAGGTTGGGCATCACGACATTCGCCCCTCGCATCAAACCCAACTCCCTTCCACGCTCGCGGTTGATGGTTGCCAAGGCGGTGGTACTGGGGATGTTCGCGTCTGGGCAAATGATACGCGTCAAGGCAATCACCTTATAGGTCATCTGCTCCGTGTTGGGAACCTGCTCTTCCTTTGGAATGAGATGCCTCCATTCTCCCTGGCCTAAAGGTGTCTGTGGATGGGGAATATACGGTCCTACACCGATCATGTCAAGATCAAGCCTTCGAAAAAGATCGATATCGTGAGAAAGACTAGCATGGGTTTGCCCCGGAATACCGATCATCACTCCGCTTCCCGCTTCATAGCCCAGTCTTTTTAACGTCTTCAGCATCGCCAAACGATTGGATACTCTTCCGGGAAGGGAGGGATGAATGGAATGATAGAGACCCTCATCTGAAGTTTGAAAGCGGAGGAGGTAGCGGTCAGCGCCCGCGTTGCGCCATGCCTCTAAGTCTTCATCCGGTCGCTCTCCCAGGCTTACCGTGACAGCCAGTTGAGTCTCTTTCTTGATTTGACGGATGATGGGGAGATCCAATCTGGTCGGCTTGGGACTTGGTTATCAATAGATTTGATCTGGGAATGTATTGACCGCAAAATCCCTTTCCAGCATCCTGTACATTTTTGGGCTTTCCCACTCCTCATCAAAGGCCTCAACGAAAATGCCATCATAGATTGCCCAACTCCTTCCCCTCACTGTTTTCTCCATTCCCTTTCTGCGAAAAGGAGTTGAACCATCCAGTTTTTGGTAAAGCACCCCCCCCGGTTGAAATTCTTTGTGGATCCTTTCCATCATCTTGCCGCCCTTGAAATAGGTGAATCCATGTCTTTCCCACAATACGGCATTGTGATAAAAAAAAGCCCCCATGGTGATCGTTTTCAGCTCCAACGGTGCCACGAATGCTTCCAGTGACTTTACAAATTCTTTCAAGAGGCGTAATCCATGTCTGACCATTCCAGGGGCGAGTCCAGCCTCCATGGCCCGAATCTCTTCAGGGATATTCCTCGACCGTGTGCCGAGTAGGGTATCCTTCCCAAATTCGTCGACATCTACATTGAACCTTTCCGAAAGGGGGTCATTGATGATCAGGAAGTCAAGATAAAGACTTTGCATGAAAGCCTCTAGGGAAACCTGACACGAGAAAATACAGTCTCTATCCCCCGCTCTGTATCTTACCTCGATACACGCAAAATTTTCGTCGGGGGGAAAAATCCCCGTGACGACTCTCTCTCCGAATGGATTGATCAGGATCTGACGGTCAATTTGAAACATCTTGAAGATGGGTTCAGGAACAAGGCGGAGGTAAATCGAATTCCGCTCCTCTTTAGGAAGTCGGTTCAGCTTCGCTATCGAGAAAGTCATCGTCTGAAGGTTTGAAATGGTATAGAAGGAACGCCTGTCCTCACCCCCATTTTACCGAGAACAGGCCAATGACTCATTTCGTCGCAAACAATTGTTTATTTACAACCTCTCTCCAGCAAGCTGTATGACAACGTTGGGATCAGTAAGGGTGGAGGTATCCCCTAACTCCTCGATCTTGCCTTCCGCTATCTTCCTCAATATCCTTCTCATGATCTTTCCACTCCGAGTCTTGGGAAGAGCATCGGCAAATTGGAGCTTGTCGGGTGTTGCGATCGGGCCGATGACCTTTCTCACGTGGGCCAGAAGCTCTTTCCGCAACTCCTCGCTGCCCTTCAAGCCCGCCTTCAGAGTGACAAAAGCATAAATCCCCTGACCCTTCACTTCGTGAGAAATACCAATCACGGCTGCCTCCGCAACGGAACGATAAGACACAAGGGCACTTTCCACCTCCGCGGTTCCCATCCGGTGGCCAGAAACATTGATGACATCGTCGATCCTACCCATGAGCCAATAATAACCGTCCTTATCCTTCTTTGCTCCGTCACCGGTAAAGTATTGACCCGGAAAAACAGTGAAATAGGTCTCCCTAAATCTCTTCCGCTCTGGATCGTTCCAGAAACCTCTCAACATCCCCGGCCATGGTTTGGTGATAACAAGAGACCCTCCCTCTTCCACCTCACATTCACTTCCATCCTCCCTTATAATTTTTGGAACGACACCAGGGAAAGGAAAGGTGGCTGATCCAGGTTTCAAAGGTGTGATGGGCAAGGGGCTGATCAAAAATCCTCCGGTCTCGGTCTGCCACCAGGTATCCATAATGGGACATCTTTCTTGACCGACATTCGTGTAATACCACTTCCATGCCTCCGGATTAATGGGTTCACCCACCGAACCCAGAAGCCTCAGGCTGGAAAGACCCCTTCGCTTCACCCACGCCTCGCCCTCTCGCATTAATGCCCGGATGGCTGTAGGCGCAGTGTAAAAAACGCTTACCTTATACCTCTCCACGATCTCCCAAAACCTGTCAGGGTTGGGATAGGTTGGAACACCTTCAAACATGAGAGTGGTCCCCCCGAGGGCCAACGGGCCATAGACGACATAGCTGTGTCCGGTGACCCATCCAATGTCTGCTGTACAAAAGAAAACATCCTCTTCTTTAATATCAAAAACCCACTTCAGGGTCTGGTACACAAAGAGGAGATATCCTCCTGTGGTATGAATGACCCCTTTGGGTTTGCCTGTGCTCCCACTGGTGTAAAGGACAAAAAGAACATCTTCTGCATCCATGAGCACGGGTTCACAGGAAGGCTTGATGTCCTCTTTTGCCATCTCCTCATTCCACCACAAATCCCTTTCTTTCGTAAAAGGCACATCGATCCCCAGTCTCTTGACGACGATCACCTTCTCAACGCCGGGGCACTCTTTTAACGCCTCATCGGCATTGATCTTGTTTTGAACGATCCTGCCGCTTCGGTAGTAACCATCCGCAGTAATCAGAATCTTTGAACCACAATCATTGATTCTATCTCGAAGGGCTTCAGAGCTGAACCCTCCAAAGACCACGCTGTGAATCGCGCCAATTCTTGCACAAGCGAGCATGGCAATGGGAAGCTCAGGAATCATCGGTAAGTAGATGGACACTCGATCCCCCTTCTTTACTCCGAGCTTCTTCAGGACATTTGCAAATTTACAAACATGGTAATGAAGTTGCTGATACGTAAGAAACCTGTTCTCTTCCAGAGGCTCCCCCTGCCAGATCAGCGCCACCTTGTTGCTCCTCCAGGTATTGAGGTGTCTGTCGAGGCAGTTAAAACTCGCATTGAGTTTCCCGCCGATAAACCATTTGATCTCCGGCTTATTAAAGTCCCATTCCAATACCTTGTTCCATTTTTTGCTCCAGTCGAGCCCCTCCGCAAGTTCCCCCCAAAATTTCTCCGGATCGTTAAGAGACTTCTGATATAGTTCCTTGTACTCCTCCATGCGCTTAATGGAGGCTTTCATCTTAATCGAATCCGAAGGTTCATAAACCAATTTCTCTTCCGGCATAGACGTTTTTTCCTTCACTTTCGGCAACCTCCTCTCTATTTTTGACTATCTGAGTACCATTTTTTAAAGGAAACAGAATTTTTTATCAATAAAAAAATGGAGGAGAGTTAAAAATTGATGTTGTATCATATTGAATTTAAAGGATAATTTTATAGGAAACAGATCGCAAAATATTTCACAAACAGATCGGGGCTCCATGAATCTTAAAGCCTCTCCGAGACTTGATCAGCGAACTCTAAAAGGTCGATCCCCTTTCGCATTAGGCACCTGATGGAAAAGGGGGTGAATCCCTCCTGGAATGATCATCCCTTTGCCCACCTCACCGCTTTTTGCCAAATCTTTCCGCGCCGATCAGACTTATTATATCAGACCGTGCTGATTTGAATTCTGAAGATTACCGTCAATGGCCAAATGGTAAGCAATGCCTGATCCTATCACCCCACTACCCACAATCAGGATATCTAAAGTGCAGTTCTTTGGCATGTTTTATGGGAAACATTCCATATCCTCTGAGGTAAACTCTGCACAGTATTCGGGAACGATGTGAGCAAACGATTAAAGGCTCCGCCCTGCCTTCGTCCCCCAAGGCGGGACTACGCGCAGGCAGGTGCAAAGCTTTGGCGATAAATCGCCCGGCAATGTAATGGTCTATTTTACTTTGAGCCGGCCCAGCACACCCGGCTGCCTCTTGGGACATTTCCCTGCAACGCTAAGGTCTACCCTCCCGATAACATAGGCATGATGACAATCGAATTCTCATTTTCGATTAGACTATCAAAATTTCCTACTTTCTTATCGATGAGAATAATGACATTCTCTTCAGGAAATGAAGAAGGTAAAATTCTCCTTAATGGCGTGGGTTTGTCTAAAACCAAATGTTTTGTTCGAGCGCCAACGACTTCTGCGAGGTAGCCCAAGAACTTGAGCTCAGCCAACTTAACCTATCATCTCCTTTGAAACCTCTTTCAACCCAAGATGGTCAAGGGTCTCCTTCGTGGGGATTCCATTCTTATCCCAGCCTCTAAGTTCATAGTACCAAGAGAGCATCTGATCATATTTTCCCCGATCCAGCTTCACCCCTTTCATCTTCCCTTGAGAAAGGGGTTCCTCAAACCAGCGATCCGGTGGGTAGTCCCACATTCGACCGAATTGAGGTATCTCTCTTTTCCAGTAAGCCCGGATGAGATTATAAATTCGGTCCCCGATTTGATAAAAATCTTCCCAACTCATACGATTGCCGGTAATGGCTTCCACATATTCTGGGTACCAATGGAGCCCAAAACTCACCTCGACCCATGGAAGCCGGCAAACCGTTGCACATTCGAAAAAACCTCCCCGGATTCGTTGAAACTCGATAAGTTTCTCAACTTTCTCTTTACTATAAGAAAGTCGATCGGTCGATATCTCCCAGGCAATGACCCAGGCATCCTTGTGGCTGCCACCAATGGGAGACGTCCCAAAGGAGAGGGCCATCCCCGGACAGGCATGACAATTGTAGGCTGAGATCTCCAGCCCTTTGACGTGCATGGCCCATCGATGAGATCCTTTTCCAAGAGTTTCAGAAGCGTTTCGAATACCACGAGAGACGAGCTTACCCAACCCTTCTCCCTTTCCGATGTCAATGATGAGTTTTTGAGCTCTTTCAAAATCTCCCCATCCTACCTTCTCCGGTATCAGTCCTTTTTCTGAGGCCTCCATAAGAAATCCAATGGAGCTTCCCAGGGAAAT
>Ga0154838_1118_pt6 | contig 12564 bp, 14 predicted proteins | sample Rifle2008BG16ft_FD_116142 | JGI IMG/M metagenome (GOLD analysis project Ga0154838, IMG submission 116142) | Deltaproteobacteria bacterium RBG_16_48_10 | reverse complement strand
TTCTTAAGACTTGGCTAATAGCGGCCGAATAGGCCTTGAGGTCTGGTGAACACGACCAAGAGGTAGATGGCAAAAACCAAGGCGTACTTGAAAGAAGGAATGAAGAGATACCCCCCCAGGACCTCCACCAAACCTACAATCAATCCCCCCACTAATGTTCCAAAAACGCTCCCAAAACCGCCAACGGCCACCACCACGTAGGCGATAAGTGCGAACGGAAGGCCGACCTCAGGAAAGATGTAATAGAACGTGGAAAGGAGGCCGCCTGCAACTCCCACGCAGCCGATTCCAATACCCCAAGCCAAGGCAAACATACGATTGCTATTGATTCCCATGAGAGAAGCAGCCTCCCGATCCTCTGCCGTAGCCTGAAAGGCCGCTCCCAATTTTGTACGAGTGATCAGTAAATATAAGAAGGCAAACGCCAAAAGGCACACCCCTGCAGTCACGATTTGAGGCTTTCCGAGGTAGATGCCCCCCAATTTCACCATTCCCTTGACCATGGGATCCTTGATCGTCCGAAAATCGGGGGTCCAGAAAAACTGGGCAATGCTTCGAAGAAAGATGCCCAGGCCAAAGGTCACCACGACCTGTACAAGCATCGGGGCCTTTATGATTGGCCGGATTAACAGTTGATAGATGATAAACCCAAGAACAAAAGAGAAGAAGAGACAAATTGGAAGTGCGTAGAGGGGGTCAATACCAACCAAGGTGAAAAGAAAGAAGGCCAGGTACATGTTCAGCATCAGGCTCTCACCATGGCTGAAATTGACGATTTCCATCATCCCCCAGATAAGATTAAGGCCGGCAGCGATTAGGCCATAAACCAATCCCGTGATGAGACCACTGATGATGGTTTGCAGAATGATATCGTCCATTGTTCCTGTTCCCAAGTAGGGTTAGGGTGGCACAGGTCTTCACCCCAAGTCCTTACTTATTTTTCTGACCAGGGTCGAATAGGATAGATAAAATTGATCTTTGCCATTTCAAAGGGCCAAACCGTTACCATATCTCCCCGGTGCCATTGGGTCATGATCGGATTAGCGTAGATGTTCTGACCGTCAGGCCCAAATTTGATTCCTTTCCAAGGCATAATGATTTGCTCCGGTTTGATATCGGTTTCAACTAAAGCCTTCCGAATGGCTTCTGGATCGGTCGATCCGGCTCGATTGATCGCATCCGCCATGACAAGGGTCCCCATCAATTCCCTCGCGGTATTGTCGGTTAAATCCCTGTTCGCTCTCTTTCTGTAAAGTTCATTCACCGCTTTGATTGAAGGCTTCTTCTCCGTCAAATCAATCGCAAACACATTTCGACTCGCGATTCCTTCCGCATCCTTTCCCATTTCTCTGATGAATTCAGGATCGCTCCACCCCGCATTTTGCCCAATGAGGATCTTTGGCATATAATTGAGCTCTTTCATCGTCTTCAGGATCAGGATCGCGTCGCTCGTGTAAGATGTTCCGAGCAGCACGTCGGGACTTGCGCTCTTGAGCTTCTGGACCTCGCTGACCATGGAGGTGGCCTTGGCCCGATATTTAACATCGGCGACAATCGTATAACCGAATTCCTGCGCAAATTTTGTCTGAGCATTGGCACTATCTGTTCCGAAAAGCGTGTCTTCATGAAGCAGCGCGATCTTCTGAAGTTTTAAACCTTTCTTCTTCTGGAGATCGTTCATGAACTCGAACATCGCGTTCGAGAAAAGTTCATCATGGGGGCCGGGGCGGAAGAACCACTTAAATCCCCGCCGGTGAAGCGTAGGGGAGGATGCCTCTAAGGAGATGAACGGGATCTGTGAGCGTTCACAGAGCTGACTCACGACAGCAGCCACAGAACTATAGTAGGTTCCCATGATCGCTGCAACCTTGTCCTGTATCAGCTTCTCGGCTGCTGAAAGTCCCTTCTCCGGCGAACCCTGGTGATCCAAGATGATCACGCGCACCTTTGCCCCACCCAGCCTGGGCAATCCCTCTGTTCTTGCCAAAGGCACATCGAGATCATGTTTGTTGTTGATAATGTCGACTGCCGTCTCGATGGCAAATTTTGCCACCTCTCCTCCGAGTGCCGTTGGACCCGTCATCGGATAGATGGCTCCGAGGACGACCTCTTTCGGTTGCGCCCCGATCCATGTTACGGCGAAAAGAAAGAACAGACTCAATGAAAGAAAAACGATCCATAACCTTTTTTTCATAAGCCACCTCCTTTATGGGAATTAGATGTCAAATCTCACATGCCGAGGTACGTCTTTTTGACCAGTTCGTTTTCCGTCAGTTCTCTCGGCACCCCTTCCATTACGATTTTGCCGCTCTGGATTACGTAACCATAGTCAGCCAGCTCCAAAGCCTCTTGCATCTTCTGTTCAACGAGCAGGATCGTCAACCCCTGCTTTTTGATCTCCTCGATCGTCTCGAATATCTTCGTGACCAGCTTGGGCATGAGCCCAAGGGAAGGCTCATCGAGCATAAGAAGTTTGGGTTGGAGCATCAAGCCCCTGGCAATGGCCAGCATCTGTTGTTCACCACCACTTAACGTTCCTGCTTTTTGGTGCTTCCGTTCTTCCAATACGGGAAAGATAGTGTAAATCCAATGAAGCACATTTTCCATATCTTTTGCGGATTTCTTCGTATAAGCACCCAGATGGAGGTTTTTTAGCACACTGAGCCTTGCGAAGAGCCTCCTTCCCTCGGGGACATGGGCAACACCCATGCCGGCGATTACATGGGGAGCCTGTCGTTGGATCGGTACTCCATTGAACGAGATACTGCCTTGCGTTGGGTTGAGGAGGCCAGAGATCGTGCGCAGAATCGTGCTTTTGCCGGTCCCGTTTGAACCGATAATGCACACCACCTGTCCTCTTTTGATGTTAAAGGACACATCGCGCAAGACCGGGACCTCGTCATAAGCGACTTGAATTTGTTTAACTTCGAGCATGATATCTTTCACCGAGATAGACTCGAATGACATTGGGGTCTCTCGCAATCTCAGCCGGAGGGCCTTCCGCGATCTTCCGGCCAGAGTCGAGCACTAAGACACGATGAGAAAGCGGCATCACGACTTCCATCACGTGTTCAACCAAAAAGATTGTCACGCCCTGGGCGTGAATTTTTCGAACCAACTCCACCGCCTCTCGGGTCTCGGTTGGAGAAAGTCCTGCCATCACTTCATCGAGAACGAGGAGCGTTGGTTTGGTTGCCAGGGCACGGGCGATCTCGAGCCTTTTCTTGTCTTCTACCGTCAAACTGCCAGAATCCACATCTTTCTTATCAAGGAGGCCAACAAGGTCCAAGACTTCAAAGGCCTCCGTCCTCGCCTGCTTGACGCTCGGATTCCTTAAGAGAGAAGCGACGATGATATTCTCCAAGACCGTCATCCCTTTGAAAGATTTTACAATCTGAAACGTTCTGGCAATTCCAAATCTACAAATAACATCCGAGGAAAAGCGCGAGATATCCTTTCCTCTGTACAGAATGGATCCCTTATCACACGCATAGAAACCTACAATACAGTTGAAGAGAGTTGTTTTCCCTGCTCCATTTGGCCCGATTAACCCCAGGATATCCCCTTCCCGGATAGAGAGGCTTACCTGATCCACTGCGGTAAGTCCGCCGAACTTCTTGGTCAGATTGTTCACTTCCAGCAAGGCCATCCTTCTAACCCCTGCTCCTGAACCGTCGGATTAGTCCAATCACACCTGAGGGCTCATATTCCGCCACAATCATGATCAAAATCCCGAAGATAATCATGTCTAATGCTTTTCCTCCCCCGCCGATGTAAATTCTGGTGAATTCTGAAAGAGGGACTAATACTGCTGCTCCAAGAACCGGACCCCACGCTGTTCCAACTCCACCTAAGACGACCATGACAATCATCAGAACCGAAAGCATGAGATGCAGGACAGTTTCGGGATCGATGAAAAAGAGATACTGGGCATAAAAAGTTCCAGCAATAGCCGTAGGTATTGCACTGACATAAAACGCAATCAGCTTGTATTTGGTAAGATTAATCCCGGCGCTGCGAGCGGCAATAGGATCGGCCTTAATAGCTCTAAAATAATACCCCAGCCTCGATCGTTCAATTGCCTTGTTCAGTGCAAGAAGCCCTATCACCATTCCAAGGCTGATGTAATAGTATGGAACCTTGGAGGAATGGAACTCAAAGTTTATCATCGATTCCGGCAAAATGGGGATGTAGAGCCCACTTGCCCCACCGACCCAGTCCCAATTAATGACCGCTGTCTGGAGAATTTCCGCGATCGCCCAAGTGGCTATGACAAAATAGTGACCTGCCAATTTAAAGCAGGGCAATCCGATGAAAGTCGCCAAAACAATAGCAGACGCCACTCCAAACCACATACCAATCCAGGGGGAAAGTCCTAATTTTTGCAAAAGCAAAGTCGATGTATAAGCTCCAACCCCAAAAAAAACGACATGTCCCAGTGAAACCTGCCCACAGTAACCCGAAATGATGTTCCATCCCCCTGCGACCGTTGCGTACACAAAGATCATGATCATCAAATGTTGTAGGAACGGTAGGCGAATCGCCAAAGGGAAGATGAGGACGGCAACGAGGAGACAGAAAAAAAAGAGATTTCTAACTGTCTTTTTCTTTGGTACCGAGATCTTTTCGCTCATCAAAAGTTAACCTTCTTAGAATGATAGGAATCGGTAAGGAGGGATTGGAGTCCATTATACTATTCATTTTTTAATTGTCAAGAAAAAAATTTAATTATAATGGTCAATTCTTTTCATATATTCCTACAAAAAGATTCCCGGCTGGTTCCCGTTTCGGTAATTTACGATCTCACAGCGATTCCCAAGAAAACATCTTTTGAACCCCTGACTCAACTTTCTTGAACTCCTTTTCTATTTTGGAGTTCCGTAAACCGGGTTTTCTTCATAGGGTCCCTCGTAGGAAACCTTCATCCAAGGCCGCTCCTCATTGGGAGGATCCTCGTAAAACATGGGTTTCCCCCTCTCTTTCCATTCCTTAAGAACTGCACAGGTCTCGGGCAACCACTCCATTGGGAAGGTGAGCAAGATTTCCGACGGATCGATTCCCATGATGCCGAAAGCTCCGTGACATCCGAGAGTGTACTTGATTTCTCCCGTCAAATACGCGGCTACCCAGCTTGTGGAGCAACTCCCTGGCCCTGTTTCACCTGAAACGACTCCTCCCCTGTAATAGATACCGGCACGGACAGCATAGGTGCATGCCCTTGCGTCACCGACAATGGTCACAACGTCCGGTTCGAAAGGACAGTTCGACAGGGGAGCACAAGAGAAGTACTTGGCCGTATTGGGTTCGATCCAATAGTAGTTCCTAAGGCACCTCCGACTCGCCGCTGGAGTTCCGAAGATACCAGGCGTTCCGTCCGGTAAACGGGAGTGCAGGTACCCCGTCTTGAGGGTAGGAGGTGGGTCACCCAATCCGATGTACGAATAACCACTGCAGCCTTGAAAGTTACTTTCGAGCGTTAATACAAAGGTTTCTCCAAGAAATCGAGAGCGTTGCATGAACTGGCAATGGGCCAGTTTAAGATTCCCTGTATATGGAGAGAGTCCGGAGGGAGGTTCCATACCCCATGCAAGGGCGATCGGATCACCCTTCAACCTCAGGTTCTCTTTGAGCGTTTTTGCCATCGTTTCCAGTTCGTTTTGCCGGTATCTTGTCCACTGTTTTTCTACCATAAGCTCGTGCCCTCCTTCCGGCAGCACAAGGCTCCTTCAATAAATACCCCTGGTTTAAACTACCCAAATGACTGTTAGAAGCAATACGTTCTCTAAAACAAGGCCTGGACGAATTCGCTGGCGTTGAACTCTTTCAAATCGTCGATCCCCTCCCCCACGCCGATATAGCGGATTGGGATCTTTAGCTCTTCTGTGATGCCTACGATGATTCCTCCCTTTGCTGTTCCATCCAATTTGGTGAGGGCAATTCCAGTGATGCCAATCGCTTCATGAAAGAGTTTGGCCTGGGAGATGGCATTTTGACCCGTCGTGGCATCCAGGATGAGAAGAATTTCATGAGGAGCCCCTGGACATTCTCGTCCGATGATACGCTTCAGTTTCCTCACCTCTTCCATCAGGTTAACCTTTGTATGGAGCCTTCCCGCCGTGTCGATGAAGACAAGGTCAATGTCCCTTGCGAGGGCTGCCTTGATAGAGTCGAAGGCAACGGCAGAGGGATCCGATCCCTCAGACTGTTTGATGAAGTCGGCCCCTGCCCGATTGGCCCAGATCTCGAGTTGCTCAACCGCAGCCGCCCTGAAGGTGTCGGCTGCCCCAATCAGGACCCTTCTCTTGTTGGAAGCATATTGATGAGCAATCTTTCCAATGGTCGTCGTCTTTCCTACCCCGTTAACCCCTACTACCATAAAGACAAAGGGTTTTGTTCGGGAGAGGTCGATCAAGAGGGGATTCTCCCCTGCATGAAGAATCCGGAAGATCTCTTCCTTGATAAATCCCTTCACCTTTTCGGGTTCTTTGAGTTCACCCCTTTTCAATCCCTGATGAACGCCTTCGATCAACTGAGTGGATGTCTTGACTCCTAAGTCTGCCTCAAACAGGAGGATTTCCAGTTCATCGAGAAGATCCTGGTCGATCGTCTTCTTCCCGAGGAAGAGTTGATCGATCTTTTCAACAAAACCCTGATGAGTTTTGGAGAGACCCTTTTTTAATTGTTCAAAAAATCCCCACGCCATGAGATCTCCATCCCCTGATCAAAACAACCCTTTGGCTCTCTCCGGTTCAAAGACCGGAGAGCTTGCTCAGGGTTGATCCTGAGCGCCGCTTTAGCCCTGCTTTTCAGAGCAGGGTTTAGGCGCAGTCGAAGGATCAAGCGAATCCTAACATCCGGAGTTTACAAAATCAAACAACCCAATGCTCCTGCCTTAAAAGCGAGATTCCGAACCAATCCTAAACGGGACTCTCCCTCGCCTTGAAGGCGACGGGTTTCCACCATCCCCGAAGGGGACGCCAAGTTCAGGACGAGGTTCGGGGTGACAAAGAACGAAGGCCTCGTTCTTCAGGTCAGGCTGAACTCTGGCCTGATGTAGATCAGGCTTGCTTCAGCATCTGGGATTTCAAAAATGTTCAGGGGGGATTTAAAAAAATCCAAAAAAAGAGGGCGAAACAGAATTCTGCCCTCTTTTCAAAACCGCTTGGATAATTATTACTTTTTCTTCACATCTTCAAAATCGGCATCAACCACGTCCTCCTGAGTCCTGGGTCGCGGACCTTCCTGGGCCCCTGCGCCAGGACCGGCTCCCTCCGCCTTACCCGCTTGAGAGGCCTTTGCATACATCGCTTCTGCGAGTTTATGGGAGGAACGGGTCAGCTCCTCTTGCGCCGATTTGATCGCGCTCACGTCATTTAACTCCATCGCCTTTTTCGCCTTCACAATCGCATCCTCGATGTTCTGCTTTTCTCCAGAATCAATCTTCTCGCCGAATTCTTTCAAGGACTTCTCTGTGGTATAGATGAGGCTATCGAGTTGATTTCGCGCCTCAACCAGTTCGCGCCTCTTCTTATCTTCTGCTGCATGAGCCTCGGCATCCTTCACCATCTTTTTGATCTCTTCCTCGTTGAGACCGCTGGAGGCCGTGATCTTAATCGATTGCTCTTTTCCAGTGCCAAGGTCTTTTGCCGAGACATGGACAATTCCATTGGCGTCGATATCAAAGGCCACTTCGATCTGAGGAATACCCCTGGGAGCAGCTGGAATACCCATCAATTCAAACTGGCCAAGGGTTTTGTTATCCGCAGCCATTTCCCTTTCTCCTTGGAGCACATGGATCGTCACCGCAGGCTGATTATCGGATGCAGTCGAAAAGATCTGGCTTTTCTTTGTAGGAATCGTGGTATTCCTTTCAATCAGCTTGGTAAAGACACTCCCGAGCGTTTCAATTCCAAGGGAAAGGGGCGTGACGTCGAGCAGAAGGACATCCTTCACTTCACCCTTCAAAACTCCTGCCTGGATCGCAGCCCCAATGCCCACAGCCTCATCGGGGTTGACGCTCTTATTGGGCTCTTTCCCGAAGATCTGCCTCACCTTCTCCTGAACCGTGGGCATCCGGGTCATGCCACCCACCAGAATGACCTCATCGATTTCCTTGGTCGAAAGCCCGGCATCGGCGAGGGCCTGACGGCAGGGTCCCTCGACCATCTCAATTAGATCCTCTGTCAGTTTCTCTAATTTTGCCCGGGTCAATTTCATATTGAGATGTTTGGGCCCTGAGGCATCGGCTGTGACGAAGGGCAGGTTGATGTCTGTTTCCATCATATTGGACAGTTCAATCTTGGCCTTTTCCGCTGCCTCTTTCAATCGCTGAAGGGCCATTCGATCCTTCCTCAGATCAATCCCTTGATCTTTCAGGAACTCATCCGCAAAGTAGTCGATGACCCGCTGATCGAAGTCGTCTCCACCCAGGTGTGTATTTCCATTGGTCGACTTGACCTCAAATACCCCTTCCCCTAATTCCAAGATGGAAATGTCGAAGGTTCCTCCCCCCAGGTCGAAGACCGCAATCTTCTCGTCTTTCTTCCTGTCCAGACCATAGGCGAGGGACGCCGCGGTCGGTTCGTTGATGATCCGGACGACATTCAGTCCTGCGATCTTTCCGGCGTCTTTTGTTGCCTGCCGCTGGCTGTCATTAAAATAGGCGGGGACAGTGATCACCGCATCGGTCACCTTTTCGCCAAGGTAAGCCTCCGCCGTCTCCTTCATTTTTTGCAGGACAAAGGCAGAGATCTCGGGAGGGCTATATTCCTTGTCCCTGATCCTAACCCATGCATCCCCATTTTTATTTTCGACAATTTTATAGGGAAGGATTTTCCGGTCTCGCACCACTTCTGGGTCGTTATATTTCCTTCCCATCAGTCGTTTGATGGAGAAAATGGTATTTTCTGAGTTGGTGATAGCCTGGCGCTTGGCAATCTGTCCCACCACTCTCTCCCCTTTATCCGTAAAGGCAACGACAGAAGGGGTCGTCCGGCCGCCCTCTGGATTGGCGATGACAACAGGATCCCCTCCCTCCATAATTGCCACGACTGAATTGGTTGTTCCTAAATCAATTCCAATTGTTTTGGCCATTTTAATTCCCCCTTCTTAGAGTTTTGTAATACTTTAGCACTTTGAAAAATACCTCTCATCCCACTTATTTAACAAAATTATTTCAAACAGCTAAATGGCTACCGAATTATTATATTCCTTAATTCTTTTAGGATGCCTGAGCCTCTTTTTCTGGAACTTTCGACACAGAAACCGTTGCTGGCCTTAAAAGACGATTAAAAAGAAGATACCCCTTCTGAAACTCCTCTAAGACCTGATCCGGTTCCTGTTGATCGGTTTCAACGACCAGCATGGCTTCATGCATCGCTGGGTCAAAAGGCTTTCCAACGGATTTAAAGGAAGAAAGCCCGAATTTATTGAGAGCCTGGAGGATTTGCTGGATCGTCAGTCGAACTCCCTCGATCATCACTCCCGTATCATTCACCTTTTCGGCATGATTCACCGCCCTCTCTAAGTTATCTATAAAAGGAAGAATCGCCTTCATTAGATCTTCAGTCGCAAATTTGATGTAGTCTTCCTTCTCTCTTGCAGCCCTCTTTTTATAGTTTTCAAAATCGGCTGCCATTCTCAGAAAGCGGCCATAATTTTCTTTGGCCTCTTTCTCCTTCTCCTCCAGTTTTTTCTTCAGTTCCTCAACTTCCTTGTTTTCACCTTCCCCTTTTTCTTCCACAATTAGAGAGGGACCTGTCAGGAGTTCCGGTAAGCTTTCGTTCTCCTTTTCAGGATCGATTCGTTCTTTATCTTCTTTCTTCTTCCGGTCTCTCATTCCTTTCGCTCCTACTCTGCTCAATCGCAACGATGAAAACGCATAGATCTCATCCAATGGGAAACTCACGAAGCGTCCAGGATCTCTGTCAGAAGCTTCGCTGTATAATCAACCAGTGGAATAACCTTCGAATAATTCATCCGACGGGGACCAATCACGCCCAAGGCGCCCAGGACCCCTCCCTTATAACTGTAGGTTGAGGTCACCAGGCTACAAGTTTCCATCTCCTGGACTTCACTCTCGGAGCCAATGGATATCCGAACTCCCCTTGGGTTCAGACATCTATCCAAGAGCTTCACCAGAGTCGCCTTTTCTTCAAAGGCCCGGAAGAGATCTGTCATAATTGATATATTCCCAAACTCGGGCTCATGAATGATATTGGTTCTCCCCTCGATAAAGACATCTGCCTCTTCGTTTGGGGATAGGGCCTTTTGAGCCAGACGAAGGGCTTGGTCAAAAAGACGATCATAGATGCTTTTTTCAATCTTCATTTGGTCGATGAGCTTCTCCCTTGCCTTTTGGAGTGTTAGACCTGTTAAAAAACTGTTCATATAATCTGACAGATGATCCAATTCGGTCTGAGAAAAATCCTCTTCTACCTCAACGACCCGATGATAGACAAGGCCTGTGGGGCTGACCAAAACGGCCAGAACCATATGCCTTTTCAGCCTCACAAATTCGATATGCTGGAGGACGACTAAGCTCATTTTAGGCGCCCATACCACACCCAAGTAATGGGAAGAGGAGGAAAGAATCCGAGAAGTTTCCCGAAAAAGATCCTCTGCCTCCGTTTGGTATACCAAATATTTTGACCGAATTTCCTGCCTTTTCTCTTCATCCAATTCATGGATATCGAGAAGATAGTCGATATAGAACCGGAACCCCTTCTCTGTTGGAATACGACCCGCTGAGGTATGGGGCTGATAAAGAAGTCCTAATCCCTCCAAATCAGACATAATGTTACGGATCGTTGCTGAGCTGAGGTTGAAACCGAGATTCTTTGCAATCACTTTGGAGCCCACCGGCTCAGCAGTATCGATATAGCCCTCGACTACAGCTCCAAGGACCCTCTTCATCCGTTCTGAAAAATCAATAACCATTTGGAACCAATACCTTTTTAAAAAATTTAATCAATCAAATAGAATTATCAAATATTAATAAGGTTAAAATAATAATGAAGTTGAAGTTTGTCAAGAAAAAGTAGTGATGTTATTCGATCTCCTCTAATTCTTTTTTCTCAATCTTATCATGAGGTTCTAACTGTTCCCATAAGGTGGGAACGTAGAAAGACTGCTCAAACATGCGATGGTAGGTACTCCACTTAGACCCCTCGGGAAGTTGATCCTTCAAGAACTGCTGAATCCCATTGATCTTGGCATCCATGTCGTCAAGATAATGGAGCATCACGGCTTCAAGGGTCATGGGCTTCTTTGGAGAACCCCAGATGTCTTGGCCATGGTGACTGAGGATGAGGTGTTTCACGAGTGTAGCAAGATCCTTTGGAAAATCAGGAAGTTGTAAGATTTTATATTCGATCCTCTCCAATCCCAGTATGATGTGACCAAGGAGCCTTCCCTCATCCGAGTAGTCGAGGGAACGGCGATATGAGAGTTCATCGACCTTACCCAGATCATGAAGAATGGAACCTGTCAAAAGGAGATCCAGGCTCAATCCCTTGTAATGATGGGCATTTTTCAGTACAAGTTGCGTTAAGGAAAGGGTATGTTCCAGAAGTCCGCCCAGATAATTGTGGTGGATCCATTTGGAAGCCGGGGCTATTTTAAATCGTTCAAGAAAACAGCTATCTTCCCAGAGAAGCCTAAGAAGTTGAGCAAGGTGTGGGTTTTTCACCTGCTGACCGATTTCAACAAGAGATTTCAACATTTCATCCATATCCCTTTCGGTTTTAGGGAAAAAGTCGGAAAGCTCGATCCCTTCTTCTCCCCTTCGCTCAATCTGGGTAATATTGACCTGAAGACGGTCCTGGAAAGAGACAGCCTTCCCTTTCACGTGGACGAAGTCATCCTTTTCAAAAGATTGGGCGAAGATCTCAACAGATGTCCAGATCCGACCTTCGATTTCTCCGGAACGGTCACCTAATTTTAACTTCAAGTAGGCATTCCCGGTTTTTGTGAGTCCAGAAGATTTTTCTCTGACCAGAAAAAAGGAGTCTACGTTCTCATTTTCTTTGATCTCACTAATAAAAGTCTTCATCGGCTCCCCCGTCAGTGAATAAGTGCCAGTGTCTGTGCCAGTTAAGTCAGGGCATATCTTTATCTTTTTCGTTCTCGTAGTTACTTGAAGTGGTCGAAACCCAGATGAGACGGGGAATATTCAGCCCCATCCTTCCTAACGATCCGCAATCCCTTTTGTAAAGGCAGAATTTCTCCAATGTGGGTGATTGGAACTTTGTAAATGAGGGCGAGGGACAAGATCCTCTCCCTCTTTCCGTGTGGGGCGGTGAAGAGGAGCTCATAATCCTCTCCCCCCGAGAGAGCCATCTGATAGTAATCTTTTGAATAGGAGGAGACATATTTTCGATAAAGCCTTGAAATGGGAATCCGTTCCTCCCATATTCGAGCCCCTTTACTGCTTTCCTCCAGGAGATGGGTTGTATCGATCAAAAGCCCATCGCTCACATCGATCATGGCCGTTGCTATTCGCTGTCTGCCGATGGCTTGGCCGAGATCGATTCTCGGGGTGGGAGAGAGATGCCTTGCAATCAA
>Ga0154838_1106_pt2 | contig 12748 bp, 11 predicted proteins | sample Rifle2008BG16ft_FD_116142 | JGI IMG/M metagenome (GOLD analysis project Ga0154838, IMG submission 116142) | Deltaproteobacteria bacterium RBG_16_48_10 | reverse complement strand
TGGAGCGGTGGTATGAGATTTTCTTAAAAGAGGGAGGTGCCGCCGTGCTAAAAGCCTGGAGGATTCGGGCGCAGATTCAGGGGAAAAAGGTCAGAGTGACCTCCTTCGGTGAAGCCTTAATCGGTCGTGCCGTTGACGTTGATTCGGAGGGGGCCTTGATTTTTATAACGAAGGAAGGGGAGCGAAAAAGAATTGTTGCAGGAGACATAGAATATCTTCGAACGCAGAACGTGGCAAATGGAAAGTGATTCTCCACCTTCAAGGGAGGTTAAGGATGCTGCTCGTTATCGATGTCGGAAATACGAACACGGTCTTAGGGGTTTACGATAGAGAGGTATTGGTCGATCACTGGCGGATCAGAACGGAGAGGGAGAGGACCCCGGACGAATGGGGGATCTTTTTGCGAGATCTCTTTCTATTTGACCATATCGATTTCCAGGATGTGGAGGGGATTATCATTTCCTCTGTCGTCCCCCCTGTTCTAAACATGCTGGAGGGGATGGCGAAAAAATATTTCCGGGTCAAACCTCTGAATGTGGGGCCAGACATCGAGACAGGGATGCCGATTTTTTATGACAACCCTGCCGAGGTGGGTGCCGATCGAATTGTAAATGCTGTCGCTGCCTATGAGCGATACAAGAGGAGCATCATTGTGGTCGATTTTGGAACGGCTACCACCTTTGATTACGTTTCCTCCAGAGGAGAGTACATGGGAGGGGCGATCGCACCTGGGATCGGAATCTCCTCGGACGCTTTATTCCTCCGAACCTCTAAGTTACCCCGGGTCGAGATCGTGAAGCCGAAAAGGGTTGTGGGGAAAAACACGAACCAAAGCATTCAGTCAGGCATCTTCTTCGGGTATGTGGGATTGGTGGACGAGATCGTGAATCGAATAAAGAAAGAGGTGCGATCCAATCCTAAAGTAGTTGCAACAGGGGGTCTGGCGGATCTCATTGCGGGGGAGTCAAAAACAATCGAAGAGGTCAATCAATTCTTGACCCTTGAAGGATTGAGGATCATCTACGAGAGAAATGTGGGACGACGAAGAAAGAGAAGGGTTAAACCGTAAGAATCCTGACTCATTCCGATTTTTTGGGAGGATACTGAATAAGCAGACTGAGGCCAAATCCCACAAGAGGCAACACAAAGATCGTTTTTAATGCCATGGGGACACCCCAGTGATCTGCAATCGCCCCTAAGAGTGTCACCCCGACTCCCCCTGTTCCTATTGCAAATCCCACCATTAAGCCAGAGACCATTCCAAGCCTCTCGGGGAGAATCGTCTGGGCCATGACCACAGTGACACCAAAGCTTGAAGATAGAACCATTCCAGCAATCGCAAGGATGAGGTAGAGAAGAGGGCCCTCCATATGATAGAAAAGGAGAAGAAAAGGGAAGATCAGGATTAGAGAGAAGGAGACGAGTTTCTTGTAACCCCACCGATCTGCCATGGGAGATCCAAGGATTGTTCCGAAGGCGCCAGCCATTAGAAGAGTGGAGATGAGCTTTCCAGCATAGAGAGGATCTTCCTTCAAGTAGTTGATGTAATAAAAGGGAATATAGGAAACCAGCCCTAATTGAATCCAGGACCTCACCGTAACGACCGTAATCAGAAGAAAGAGGGGAACTAATTCTTTTTTTGTGAGGCGTGATCTGGCATCCTCTTTCGTTTGCGTCGAGGCCGCACGGACATGGGTTGTCAACCAGGGCAGGGAAAAGAGGAGAATGATACCCATCAGAATACCCGGAACGATCATCCCCAAGGTTCCTTTTAACCCAAAGGAGGTCACAAGGAGGAGGGCGAAAACAGGTCCAAGGGCAATCCCTAAATTCCCGCCTACTGCAAAGATCGACATGCCGGTAGCCTTTTTCTCTCCTGTGAAAAAGGAAGCCGTTTTGAATCCTTCAGGATGGAAGCTGGCAATGCCAAGCCCAAAAATAATGACGCAGAGGAGAAGGAGGGAATAACTATTGATGAAGCCGGTTGCAGCCATTCCGAGGCAGGCAATCACTGGTCCAGCGGGGAGTAACCATCCAATGGGCCGCCGGTCAGAGAGATAACCGAAAGCAGGTTGGATAACAGAAGAGGTGATGTTACTGAATAGCAGAATCATCCCTGCCATCGTATAAGAGATATGGAGAGACTCCTTGAAGTAAGGAAGAAGAGCAGGGAGGGCTCCCTGATTCAGATCGGTAATTAAATGAGCAACGCTGAGAATTGCCAGCGCTTTCCAATTCATCTTCATCATGCCATGTTTGTAAGATATTCATTATCGATGATCGAATTTTCGTTTGTCAAATCTATTTTTAAATCGCTCCAACCAATAGACATTTAGCAATTTTTTGGATATGATTAACCAAAAGGGTTTTAGGGATTTAGGGCTCAAGGGGTCAAGTCAAAAAACACTTGGACCCTCGAACCCTTGAATCCTCGGCCCTTTATAACGATTTTGGAGAGAAGGATCCATTATGAAAATTGCGATTTCTGGCAAAGGTGGCGTCGGGAAGACGACGCTTGCGGGAGTGATGGCCCGGATTTTGGCTGCTCAGGGGAGGAAGGTTCTGGCCATCGATGCGGACCCAGACTCGAACCTTGCATCAGCAATCGGCCTTTCCAAAGAAGCGCTGGCCGGACTTTCTCCAATTGCTTCCATGACCTCTCTGATCGAGGAGAGGACTGGTGCGAAGAAGGGGAGCTACGGGACGATGTTCAAACTCAATCCTAAGGTGGATGACCTCCCTGACGATATGGGAGTGACCTATGCAGGGGTGAAACTTCTTCTTTTAGGATGCATTCCCCAGGGGGGTGGAGGCTGTTTCTGCCCGGAAAATGTGCTTCTGAAGAACCTGGTTCGTCATCTTCTTGTTCAGCGGGAGGAGGCGTTAATCATCGATATGGAGGCTGGACTGGAGCACCTGGGAAGAGGGAGTACAGGAAATGTCGATGCCCTTATCATTGTTGTGGAACCGGGGCAGCGAGCGATCAATACAGCCAGGCAGATCAAGAAATTAGGCGAGGATCTAAAGATTAAGAAGGTCTTGATCGTTGGGAACAAAGTCAGCTCCGACGAAGACAGAAGAATCATTGAAGAGAACCTTTCTGATTTTCCGATTTTGGGATATATGGGCTATAATCCCAAAGTCCTTCAGGCCGACCGGGAGGGACGATCGCCCTATGACATAGATGATAGGATTAAGGAAGAAGTGAAGGGAATCCTCACGGCCTTGGAGAAAAGGATCTAGAATACTTCCAATAGAACTCAGGATTGCTTCGCTCCGCTTGCAATGACAAATTCAAATTAAATTGCAATACTGTCCGCTATTGGGAGGAGTGAAACGACGAAACAATCTATTTTTGAGAATGTCGGTCAATCGGTTTAAGAGTCAAAAACCTGGAATAGAATCTATGGTTCGTACGGTTTTTGTCTGGTCTTGTATTGTGCTGTCCGGAATGGTGTTGGGGTCTTTAGCCATCATCGCTTACCTCGTTGATCCAAAAGGGAGAGTCAGTCACCGCTTTGCGAAACTCTGGGGAAGAGTGGCCCTTATGGTCAATGGGATTCACGTGAAGATGGAAGGTGTGGAACATCTCTGCAAAGAAAGTTCCTATATTTTTATGTCGAATCATCAGGGAAGTTATGATATCTTCACCCTCCTTGGCCATCTGCCCTTTCAGTTCAAATGGCTGGCAAAGAAAGAGCTTTTTTCGATCCCGATCATAGGGTGGGCCATGACCGCTGCTGGCTATATCAGCATCGATCGAGAGGGGACCCGGGAAACGGTTGGGGCGATGAATAAGGCAGCCCGGAAAATTCGAGAGGGAATGTCTGTGGTCATCTTTCCAGAGGGGTCAAGAAGTGCGGATGGTTCCATCCACCCCTTCAAAAAGGGGGGATTCACCCTGGCCATTAAGTCAAAAGTTCCTATTGTTCCAATTGCCATTGCCGGGAGCCGGGAGATTATGCCCAAGGATAAATTGACGATAAGCCCTGGAGATATTCGAGTCCGACTTGGCCAGCCTATCGAGACAGAGCGCTGTTCCATGAAGGATCGAAATTCCTTGATCAAACAAGTGGGAGAAGCCATATCAAGCAATTTTAAATCGATCTCTCAAGTTTAAATCGAAAGAACCTCGCGGATGGAAGCTGCTTTCAAGGAAAGATTAAAGTATGAGATTGTGGGGATCCTGCTGGTTGCCCTGGGTATCTTTCTCTTTCTGAGTTTGATTTCCTATTCCCCCTTTGACCCTTCCTTCTTCTCTTATGCTTCCTCCAGGGCAAAAGGGATTCACAATTGGATGGGAATTGTGGGCGCCTATCTTTCCAGCCTCCTTTTTCAGGGGTTTGGATTTCCCTCCTTCCTCATTCCCTTCGCGATCGGGATCTTTGCCATAAGCTTTATTTTCCGATGGGAGTGGAAATACCTTCCCTTAAAATGGGGGGGATGGCTTGTCATCCTCCTCACCACCTCCTCCTTCTTGGGCTTATGGTTGAAACCCCTCCCGGTCTACCAACAGGATCTCTTGGTGGGAGGATTCATCGGAGAGATTTTTTCAAGAAACCTCGTCCGATATTTTAACCGGCCTGGAGCGACCATCCTCTTGTTGCTCATTTTGGTGATTGCTTTCGTCCTGGGAACAGGGATCTCCTTTATTTCGCTAATCCAACGGTTGAGCAATGCGGTGACCCGGCTCGCAGAAAAAATCGGAACATTAAGGATGGTTCGGAAAGAGCAGGCCAAGAGGGCAAAGAAACTCTTCAGGCCGGAGAAGGGAGAAGGGACGGAGAGGGCAAAGGAGATCGTTCCTCCGGTAGTTGTTGTTGAAAAGAGTTCCCCCCCTTCCAAGCAGAAAGAGGTGATGAAACAAGAAGTCTTCGAATTCATGGAGGGCTCAAAGGTCTTCCAGCTTCCCCCCGTGGGTCTGCTGGAAGCCGAAGTTGAAAAGAGACAGAAGATTGACCGGGACAGCCTCATCATGAATTCCCGTATTCTTGAAAAGAAGCTTCTCGATTACGGGGTTGAAGGAAAGGTCGTCGAGGTTCGCCCCGGTCCCGTGATTACTGTATATGAATTTGAACCAGCCCCGGGTGTGAAGGTCAGCCGGATTGTCAATTTAGCCGATGATCTGGCATTGGCGCTGAGCGCCGTTTCCATTCGAATCGTTGCTCCGATCCCTGGGAAGTCGGTTGTTGGGATTGAGGTTCCGAACACGGTCCGGGAAACGGTCTTTCTCAAAGAGGTCATCGATTCCGATGTCTTTCGGGCCTCGAAATCGAAACTCTCCTTTGGATTGGGGAAAGATATCTCAGGTGAGTCCTATGTCGTGGATCTGGCCCGAATGCCTCACCTCTTGGTCGCCGGGTCCACAGGGTCGGGGAAAAGCGTCTCCATCAATTCAATGATCTGCAGCATCCTCTTTAAGGCCACACCCGAGGAGGTCCGATTCCTAATGATCGATCCCAAGATGCTGGAACTCTCCGATTACGAAGGGATCCCCCATCTGCTTCTTCCAGTCGTGACTAATCCCAAAAAAGCCGCTGCAGCCCTCAAATGGTTAGTGGATGAGATGGAGCGAAGATATACGGTGCTGGCTGAAAAAGGGGTGCGCAATATTGAGCATTACCATCAAAGGAGGGAGAAAGAGCTCAAGGAGAAGGGAAAGGTCTATAAACGGAAAGGAGATGTCTTGGAGGGCAATGAAGAAAAACCGCCGGAGGAACTCGAGAGAATTCCCTATATTGTGGTGGTGATCGATGAGCTGGCTGACCTCATGATGGTCTCCTCGCGAGAGGTGGAGGAATCGATTACCCGGCTTGCCCAGATGGCCCGCGCGGTCGGGATTCACCTCCTCCTCGCGACTCAGCGCCCCTCCGTCGATGTGTGGACCGGGATTATTAAGGTAAACTTTCCCGCACGGATCTCCTTTCAGGTTACCTCGAAAGTCGATTCCCGGACCATTCTCGATACGATCGGAGCAGAGCATCTGCTGGGTTCCGGGGATATGTTGTTTCTTCCTCCGGGCAGCTCCAAATTAAATCGCCTTCACGGTGCCTTCGTGTCCAGTGCAGAGATCAAACGGATCGTCGAATTCCTGAAAAAACAAGGGAAGCCTTCGTATGATCCATCCATCCTCCTTGAAACCAGGAAGGAGAAGGAGGCCTCCGGAGAGGCAGACGAGTACGATGAAAAATATGACGAGGCCGTTGCCTTTGTGGCTGAGACCGGACAGGCCTCGATCTCCCTCATCCAAAGACGGTTCCGGATTGGTTATAATCGAGCGGCTCGCATCATTGAGAAGATGGAGGCAGAGGGTGTCGTTGGCCCCTCCGATGGGATTAAACCGCGTGAGGTTTTGATCAAAAAGATCGAGTAAGCCAGGGATTCAAGGATTCGGGTGAAATGGCTTGGAGTTACAGAGACACTCGATGACTTAAATCAGTAAAGACTAACAGGTTGTCATTGCGAACGAAGTGAAGCAATCTCACGGGATTGCCACGTCGCTCCGCTCCTCGCAATGACAGCTTTCTTTTGCATTCGTCATATTTCATGTTCTCGGTTGTAAAAGGGAGGAGAGAGTGAAAAGCATCGTTTTATATTTGTTTGGGGTTTTTGTTCTATTCGGTTTGGTTTCAGTGCCGGTGGCCTCCAGTGTGACCGCTCAGACGGTCCTGGCAGAGATGCAGAGTCGATATGAGAGTACGAATGAGTTCGAGGCCAATTTTTTGCAGGAGTATATTGGAAAAGTCATGAAGAAACCTCAGAGGGGAGAAGGGAAGGTCTATTTTAAGAAGAAGGGGATGATGCGCTGGGATTACAAAGTTCCAAATCAGAGGCTCATTTCGAATGGCCATACCCTCTGGTATTATCAGCCCGAGGAGAATCAAGTCTTCGTCTCCGAGGTGGCAAAGGTCCTCAGAGAAAGGACGCCTCTATCCTTTTTAGCCGGAGAAGGGAATATCAGCCGGGATTTCAACGTGGCCAACTTCAATGAGTCAATCACTCCCCAAGAGGATTACTTTGTCCTGGAATTGTTTCCCAAAGAGCCTAATGCCGCCTTGTCAAAATTAACCTTGACGGTGGATAAAAAAACCTATTATGTCGTCCAAGCCGACGTCTTTGATGGATTGGGGAATGTGACCCGGACCCGTTTCGTAGACATCAAAACGAATGTGGGTTTCCCCAGTTCCTTCTTCCATTTTGCCATCCCTCCTGGCACAGAGATATTGAAATTTCAGGAAGCTCCTGCTTCCTCACCTAGCGGGAAGGGAACTCCAACAAAATAGATACTTGCATGCTCCCCCACCCTCTCCCCGCTGGGGAGAGGGGAAAGGTGGGAGGAAATTTCAAATATCGTTGCTTAAGATTTTGGATTTTCTTTATGCCTCTCTTTACAACTCGTGCGATTGTCCTTCACTCGTTCCATTATGGGGAATCTGACAAGATTGTCACCTTCTTCACCAAAGACTTCGGAAAGCTCAAAGGGATTGCAAAAGGGGCAAGACGGAGCAAGAAACGGTTTCAGAATGCCCTGGATCTTTTCTCCCATCTCCGGCTGATCTTTTTCGACCGTGAGGGAATGGGTCTCGTCAGAGCCCAGGGATGCGATATCCTGAACTCCTTTCCCAGGATCAGGGAGGACCTTAAGAAGATCGTCTATGGAAACTATTTCTTGGAGATGGTCAATGAGATGACGGGAGAACGGGAAACTCATCCCGAGGCCTTCGATCTTCTCTTATCCTTTTTGAAGAATCTCGAGGGGATGGAGTCACAGGAAGAACAGGTCCGAATGTTCGAAATTCGGATCCTTTCGTTGTTGGGTTATCGGCCCAATCTCAAAAAGTGTCCTCTCTGCAAAAGGGACCGGGAAGATTTAAAAGAGACCCCTGCGATTTTCTTCTCCGTCGAAAGGGGGACACTCCTGTGTGGCGGATGCTCGAAACCGGCAGACCATCTTATCCCTCTTTCTTTAGGTACGGCTCGTTTAATTGAGGGAATCTCTGAAGCGGAATTGTCAAAGATTCACCGGTTCCGATTTACCCCTCAGGCCCTTTCCGAAAGCCGAGAGCTCCTCCCCCGCTTTATCTCTTATCAACTGGGGAAGGAGTTAAAATCGCTGAAGGCCTTGGGCACAATTACAACCAATCCCAAAGGGATATAAGACACTTATTCCCCTCTCCCCCGGCGGGAGAGGGAGGGGTGAGGGGGAAAATGGTTTAATCACCCCCACCCGCACCCTCCCCCATCGAGGGGGAGGGAAATTGATTTCATGGAATGATTAAGAAAGAGAAGGATTAGAGGAGGAGCAATGAATTTTCAAGAATTGATGTTTGCGCTCGAGCGATTCTGGGCGGATCAGGGATGTGTCATTCAACAACCCTATGATATTGAGGTAGGCGCCGGGACAATGAACCCTGCGACGTTTCTCAGGTCTTTAGGGCCTGAACCCTGGAATGTGGCCTATGTCGAGCCTTCTCGGCGTCCCACGGATGGCCGTTATGGAGAAAATCCCAATCGACTTCAACATTACTATCAGTACCAAGTCATCATGAAACCTTCACCCATCGACATCCAGGAGATCTATCTCAACAGTCTGAAGTCCTTCGGAATCAATCTGTTAGACCATGACATTCGATTTGTCGAAGACGATTGGGAGTCCCCCACGCTGGGGGCTTGGGGCTTAGGATGGGAGGTCTGGCTCGACGGGATGGAGATTACTCAGTTTACCTACTTTCAACAGGCAGGCGGGTTCGATCTCAGTCCCATTCCTGTGGAACTTACCTATGGTATCGAGCGAATCGCCATGTACCTTCAGGGGGTCGACAATGTCTATGACCTGGAATGGATCAGAGGGATAAAATATGGGGATATTCACTATCGCGGAGAGGTGGAGTTCTCACGGTATAATTTTGACGAATCCGATGTGAACATGCTCTTCCGGCTTTTTGATATGTACGAAAAAGAGGCACGGGCTCTTGTCGAAAAGGGGCTGATCCTTCCTGCCTATGATTACTGCCTGAAGACTTCCCATACCTTTAATCTTCTCGATGCACGGGGCGCAATCAGTGTGACCGAGAGGATGGGATACATCCTGAGGGTAAGGACCTTGGCACGGTTATGCGCAGAGGGGTACCTCAAGCAGAGAGAGGAGATGGGATTTCCGCTGCTGAAAAATAGATAAAGGTAAAGACTAAAGGCTGAAAGGGTCAAGGCTCAAGTGGTTGGTGTCCAAACCAACCGTTTGCCCTTCGACAGGCTCAGGGCGAACGGTAGTGTGTTGAAATCACATGGCCTTTTCGTTCATGCGGGACTTGCCTGTCCTGAGCAAAGCCGGAGGGTCGAAACATGAAATCGATTTGGGCAACAGCCCGTCAAAGCGAACCACTATTAGATGGAGAGGAATGGAATCAATGAAAGAGCTTCTTTTGGAGATTGGAACAGAAGAAATACCGGCTGGGTTTGTGCAACAAGCCCTGGTCGATTTAGAGATTTTGACCCGGAAGGAACTTGAAGCACAGCGAATCGATTTCGGAGAGGTCAAGACCCTCGGAACCCCTCGGAGGCTTGTCCTGGTGATCCAGGCCCTCTCTGAAAGACAAAAAGATGTGGAGATCAGAAAGATTGGACCCTCAAAACAGGCTGCTTTTGATTCGAAAGGCGATCCGACCAAGGCAGCGATCGGTTTTGCAAAGGGGCAATCTGTTCCAGTCGAATCATTGACTTTGGTCGAGATGGAAAAAGGGGAATATGTCTGTGCAGTGAGAAGAGAGGTTGGGAAACCCACTCACGAAATCCTTCCCTCCGCCCTTCCGAGATTAATTCTTGCCATCCCTTTTCAGAAATCGATGAAATGGGCAGAGGGTTCGATTCGTTTCGCAAGGCCGATTCACTGGATACTGGCCCTCTGGGGAGGTGAAATCATTCCATTCGAGGTGGAAAATGTTCGGACTGGAAATGTGACCTATGGCCATCGGTTCATGCACAGCGGTCCAATTCCAGTGAGCGATTTTCGTTCCTATCTGGAGAAGACAAGGGAGGCCTTCATTATCGTTGATCCCCTTGAACGGAAGAAAAAGATTGGAGAGGGATTGATCAAAGAGGCTGCCTCTGTATCCGGAAGGATCCTTTCCGATGAGGCTCTCCTCGATGAAGTCAACTTTTTGGTCGAATATCCAGTTCCTCTCTGTGGGAGCTATGACTCTCAATTTCTTTCTCTTCCCAAGGAGGTGATCATCCATTCGATGAAGGAACATCAGAGGTATTTTCCAGTGGTGGATGGTCAAGGTAAACTGCTTCCCCATTTTGTCTGCATCAGCAATATTGCTCCGAGAGATCGAAGTGTGGTGGTCAAGGGAAATGAAAGGGTTCTAAAGGCAAGACTCTCAGATGCGGCCTTCTTCTTCGAGGAGGACTTGAAGATTTCCCTTGAAACGAGAGTAGAACAGTTAAAAAAGGTGGTTTTCCAGGCAAAGCTCGGGACCTCCTATAAGAAGGTGATGCGTTTTAAGGCGCTGGCGCAATTCCTTGTCCGAAAAATCGATCCTGCCCTTCTTGAGATAGTGGAGAGGGCAGCCCTGCTATGCAAGGCAGACCTGGTCACAGGGATGGTGGGAGAATTCCCGAAACTTCAAGGGATCGTGGGAAAGGAGTATGCTCGATTACAAGGGGAGAAACCAGCCGTGGCGGAGGCTATTTATGAACATTACCTTCCTGCCTTTGCCGGAGACCGGTTACCCGATAGTCCCGTGGGAGACGTGATCAGCATCGCTGACAAATTGGATACCATCGTGGGCTGCTTCGGCGTCGGTCTCACGCCCACGGGAACAGCGGACCCTTTTGGTTTAAGACGCCAGGCCCTTGGAATTACCCGGATCATCCTCGAGAAAAAATATTCCTTTTCCCTAATTCAACTGATTGAAGAAAGCGGGAAATTATTGAAAGAGAAAATGGAACGTCCCTTCCCGGAAGTGAAGAGAGAGGTTTTGGATTTCTTTAGAGCCCGTTATCAGAACTTTTTACTGGATAAAGGATATCCATTTGATACGACAGAAGCTGTGCTCTCCGTATCCTTTGATGACCTTGTCGATATTCAAGGTCGTATTGACGCATTAAAAAGGGCAAGAGAATCGAGAGATTTTGAATCGATTGTCATTGCCTTCAAACGGGCGATCAATATCCTAAAAGGCGCTCCTGCCAGAAATCCGGTCAATCCTTCACTCTTATCCGAAACGGTCGAAAAGAACCTCTATCAGGCCTTTTCCAAGGCGAAAGAGAGAATCGAAGACTATTTAGACAAGAGAGATTATGAATCTGCTCTTCAAGAGATGAGTCAAATGAAGAAGCCAATTGATGACTTCTTTGACGGGGTCATGGTGATGATCGAGGATGAGGCGATCCGAAATAATCGCTTTGCCCTCCTCGATGGAATTAGACAACTCTTCCTAAGCATTGCCGACTTCTCAAAACTGACTTAGGGAAATAAGAAGGTAAGACAAAGAGGGAGTATTAATGGGGGCCTCTTAGTAAGAGGCCCCCATTTTGGCAAGGATTACAGGAAGGCAGTCAGAGGGGTGCTGTGCTCTGATTTTCCAGAGGCTTCTTGCTCCTTCTCTTTTAATCGGGCATGGGCAGCTGCCAGCCGGGCAATGGGTATTCGCATCGGAGAGCAACTGACATAGGAGAGTCCAATAGAATGGCAGAATTCAACGGATTCGGGATGACCGCCATGCTCACCGCAGATTCCGATCTTGAAATCGGGCTTCGTTTTCCTTCCCCAATCCACGGTGATCTTCATCAGTCTTCCAACTCCCTTCACGTCGAGCACCTCAAAGGGATTGTCATAGAGGATCTTCCGTTCATTGTAGAGGGGAAGGAACTTATTCTCCGCGTCCTCCCTTGAAAAGGAGAAAGTCGCCTGGGTCAGATCATTCGTTCCAAAAGAGAAGAAGTCAGTCACCTCAGCAATTCTCCCTGCACGCATACAGGCCCTGACCACCTCGATCATCGTCCCGAATTTGAAATTGAGCTTGGTTTTGTACCGGACCTCAACCTCCTTCTGAACCTTTTGAACGAGCTGGTGAACCCACTTCAGCTCCTCAGCGGTGCAAACCTGGGGAACCATGATCTCGGTCTGGACGTCAACTCCTTCTTTAATCAATTCGGCTGTCGCCTCAAGAACAGCCTGGATCTGCATCTGGTAGATTTCGGGGTAAGTGATTCCTAACCTCACGCCACGATGGCCGAGCATGGGGTTAACTTCCATCATCTCTCTGACTTTATTGAGGGTTTCTTCCTGTTTCTTGATCAGTTTCTTGTCAAGCCGCTTCTCTTTGATTTCGGCAACGATGGCTGCCAACTGCTCAAGGGGTTTCAGGGTTTCGCGGAAGGCAGGGTCCAAATACTTCATCGCCTCAGAGATATTTTCTAAGGAAGAGAGGGCATTTTCCACGTCTTTAATCGTTCTCAGCTCCGAGGCCAATTCCTCGGCAGAGGGAAGGAATTCATGCAGTGGTGGATCGAGAAGGCGGACTGTGACAGGAAGTCCCTCCATGGCCTTAAAAATTTCCTTGAGATCTTTCTTCTGCATGGGAAGGAGTCTATTGATCGCCTCCATCCGTTTTCCCTTTGTATTTGCCAGGATCATCTCCCTAACAATGGGAAGTCGGTCCACGGCATTAAACATTCTCTCTGTCCGGCAGAGACCAATGCCTTCCGCTCCCATCTGTCTTGCCTTGGCGGCGGTTTCAGGAGT
>Ga0154838_1112_pt3 | contig 12801 bp, 11 predicted proteins | sample Rifle2008BG16ft_FD_116142 | JGI IMG/M metagenome (GOLD analysis project Ga0154838, IMG submission 116142) | Deltaproteobacteria bacterium RBG_16_48_10 | reverse complement strand
AAAACCAGCGCAACGAGTCAGAACCCATTCCATCCTCCGAAATGGGGTGTCTCTTTCTCCTTGGGTCCGTTCGCCAGGTGATGAAGGCAGAAAAGCTTCTCAAGGGTCAGGGTTTCAAAGTCGACCTCATCCCGACGCCACGAGAAATCAGTTCCGATTGCGGGGTTGCTATTGAACTGCCATTGGGATCGCAAAAAGAGGCTTCCGGGATCTTGAAAGAAAATCGACTGTCCATTTTATCCTCTTACGTTAAGAGGCACGGAAAGTATGAGAAGGGGGAGCAGGAATAGTTTTGTCGACGATCCATGGATGGGAAAATGAAACTTCAAATGCCTGGTATAGAGAAGAGGAATGGAAAACATACGGTTGACTTCGATGGTGAGCAAGGCGGGCTGAGCCTCTAAGGTGGGTCCAGAGGATCTGGATCAGGTTTTAAAGGGACTGAGTCTTCCCAAGGATCCCAGGGTTTTGGTCGGGATTGAGACATCGGACGATGCAGGAGTCTATCTCCTCAACGATGAAATCGCTCTTGTTCAAACGGCTGACTTTTTCACTCCTATTGTCGACGATCCTTTCGTGTTTGGTCAAATCGCTGTGGTCAATGCCCTCAGTGATGTCTATGCCATGGGAGGAAGGCCTCTCACTGCCCTGAACCTGGTCGGCTTTCCCATCAAGACTCTTTCCCCCTCCATTCTTAGAGAGATTCTCCGAGGGGGTCTCTCAAAGATGGAAGAGGCTGGTGTTGCTTTAGTGGGCGGACACACGGTGGAGGACCCCGAAGTCAAATACGGTCTGGCCGTAACAGGGATTGTCCATCCCCATAAAATTCTGAGCAACGCCAAGGCTATACCCGGGGATCAGCTGGTTTTAACAAAACCTCTGGGGACAGGGGTGATCTCCACGGCCCTGAAAGGAGAAATGGCCTCTGAAGAGGCCGTTCAAAAGATGGTGGCATCCATGATAACTCTGAACCGCAAAGCCTGTGAATGGATGCAGGTCCTGGGTGCCCATGCCTGCACCGATATCACAGGATTCGGTTTCATTGGCCATGCCCTGGAGATGGCCTCTGCCAGTCAGGTCGGGCTTGTGATCCAATCGAAGAGCATTCCGTTTCTTCCGAAGGCCTTGGAATACGGTGGGATGGGACTGATTCCAGGAGGGGCTTATTCGAATCGTCAATTCTTTTCCTGCAAGGTTGAGGTGGGTCCAACGGTTCCATCCCTTCTGATCGATTTGCTCTATGATCCCCAAACCTCTGGAGGCCTTTTGGTGTCATTGCCCCCGGGCGAGGCGGAAAAGATGGTTACCGCCCTTCATCGGGAGGGGCATACCGATACGGCCATCGTTGGCGAGGTCTTTGGAGAGCCTCGAGGACGAATGAAGATCCTTTAATAACCGTTTTCGCTTCGCTGGATGGCGCGAACAAGATTGAGACCTGGAATTGAGAGAAGGGAGAGTAAAGGCTAATGGAAATCGAAGTCAAATTATTTGCAACATTAAGGGATTATCTTCCAGAGGGGAGCAGTCGTTTTTCCTGCAAGATGGAGATCGATGGTCATACGCGGGTTCAGAATATTTTATTGAGGCTCAAAATACCCGAAGAGATGCCCAAGATCATCTTGGTGAATGGCATCCACGGAAAGGAAGATCAAGTCCTTAAAGACGGGGATGTTTTAAGCGTCTTTCCTCCCGTTGCAGGAGGGTGAGGAAATAATCCGTAATCCGTTGTCAACGGACAATGATCAATGCTCCGTTAGGAACCATCGGGTTGGGAATTGGCCATTGATCATGGCTTATTCTTTTTTGTCTTTGAGTTCTTTGATCTTATTTTTTACCCGTTCGATTTGATCGGGTTTCGGTTCCAAGGCGAGGGCTTTTTCGTAGAAAGACAGGGCTTTTTGAAACTGATTCAGTTTAAAGTACCCATCGGCAAGATGCTCGGTGATGGTCGGATCATCTGGAGTTAACTGGTTTGCCTTTTCGAGTTCGGCAACAGCCCTCTCGTAATCCCCAAGTTTGTAATAGACCCACCCAAGGCTATCGGTGATATGTCCCATGTTAGGTTTTAATGTCATCGCTTTCTGAATCATGTCGAGCGCCTCTTGAAGCTGGATACCCCGTTCGGCATAAGAATAACCCAGATAGTTGAGGGCATCGGCTGAGTCGGGCTTGAGCCGAAGGACTTCTTTCATCTGGGCAACCGTTTTTTCGAAGTGTCCTAATTTATCGTAGATTGCTCCCAACTGGAAATGGAGGTCGGTGTTCTCTCGATTCTGTTCGAGTCCTCTCTGAAGGACGGCCAAGGCCTGTTCAAGTTGATTTTCTTTTTCGAAGAGGGCTGCCAAAATGAAATAGAGATCTGTATCTTTGGGCTTGACTCGAATCGCCTCTTCCATGATCTGAACAGCCTCTTGCACTTTATTCTGCTTTTTAAGGATCAAGGTGATGTTTCTTCTTGAATCCGCAAAGAGACTTGCTTCCGGAGGGATCTTCTTAAACTCGATCACGGCCTGGTCCAGGGCTTCTTTTTCCACGTAGGCTACCCCCAGATAGTATCGGACCCGGTCGTCTTTTGGATTGGCTGCAAGGACAAAGTTAAATTCAAGGATGGCCTGATCCAGTTTTCCCTGTTCAAGGTAAATGAGCCCCATTTTCATGCGAATATTCAGGTCTGTTGCATCCGATCTTTGAATCTCCCAAAACTGTTTCAGGGCCTCATCCAATTTCTTCTCTTTGACGAAGACCTGACCTAATAAATTTCTCGCCCTTTTATTATCCGGGTCGAGGCTGAGGATCCTTTTGTACAACTCGATCGCCTTCTCTGGCTCGTTGAGAATCTCATGGGTGATTCCAAGGTACATAAGGACCGTAATTTCGTTGGGTTCAACGGCCAGGGATTTTAAAAAATATTCCTTTGCCTTTTCATACGTTTTCATCTCGGCATAGATGCGACCCAGGGAAAAAAGTCCCATGGCTGAGTTAGGCTCAATCTTGAGGAACTGCTGAAGGGCCTGGACGGCCTTTTCGTATTCTTTAATGTCTGAATAGAGGGAACTGAGATAAAAGTAACTTTCCCAGTAGGTTGGGTCGATCTCAATGGCCTTCTTATAGGATTCGATGGCCAAAGGGGTCTTCTTAAGGGAAGTATATATCCCCCCCAAGAGCAGGTAGGCGGATAAAGAATCGGGATCGTGACCGAGGGCTGTTTTACACTCTTCAATCGCCTCATTTAATGACCCCGTAAAGATATAGAGTTTAGCCAGTTCCACATAGAGGGAAGGTTCCTTGGGATCATATTGGATGGCCTGTTTAAGGTCGCCGATTCCCTCCTCCAATTTTCCCTCTTTCAATTTAAGCTGAGAAAGGAGGAAATGGTAATACGCCCTTGGATTCTTGGGATCTGTTTTTACATAAGGTTTCACCAGGTGAGGCTTTGGCGAAGGAGAATTGGATTCGGCTGACTGGATCCTTTGAGGCCCTGAACAGGCTCCTAAGAGTAAGAAAATTAAAACAAACACCCCTATTTTTCTCATGTGACAAAAATAACAGACTTTACACTTAAAGTCAAAATCAGCAGAAGGAGCTTGGAGCCGTCTGGTCCGAAGGCTTGCAGCAATCAAAAAGGGAAAAGGTCAGGGCATTGATTTAGGAGGAAACTTTTTTTTCGAAGCGATAGAGGGTTCTTGGATTGACCTTCAGAATCTCTGCCGCAATCCTTTTGTTGCCCTGCGTCTCTTTCAAGATCTCCAGGATATATTCGGCTTTGATTTCATCCAAGGATTTATGAACCTTGGCTCCTCTCTTAACAAGGTTTGAAGACTCTTCGAGCAGGTTTTTGGGGAGGTCACCGGCCATCAGACAATCCTGTTCCGCGATGATCACCGCTCGTTCAACAACATTCTCTAATTCTCTGACATTGCCAGGCCAGTCATACTCCATGAGGGCAGACATTGCCTCCCTTGAAATTCCCTTTAGCCCTTTCTTGGTTTCTTTGTTACAAAGATCGAGGAAATGATAGGCCAGCAGGGAGATGTCTTCCCTCCGGTCTTTGAGATCGGGAAGAAAAATGGGAAAGACGTGGAGGCGATAGAAGAGGTCTTCACGAAATTTTCCGTGCCTCATGTTGGCTTCCAGATTTTCATTTGTCGCGGCAATCATGCGGACATCGATTTTGATTCTTTCGGTGCTTCCGACCCGCATGATCTCTTTTTCCTGGAGAACACGCAAAAGCTTTACCTGAGCAGAGAGGGGAATGGTTGAGATTTCATCAAGGAAGAGGGTCCCTCCTTCTGCCTCTTCAAATAAGCCCATCTTGGTTTGAACGGCTCCGGTAAAGGCGCCTTTCACATGCCCAAAAAGTTCACTCTCAATCAAGGTTTCAGGAATAGCCCCGCAATTAAAGGGAATAAATGGTTTTTCTGCTCTTGGACTGTGATAATGGATTGCCTTGGCGACCAGTTCTTTTCCCGTTCCACTCCCTCCATAGATGATCACCGTGCTGTTGCCGGACGCGACTTTTTCAATCAGGGAGAAGACTTCCTGCATCCGTTTGCTTTTTCCAATGATTTTGTCAAACTCAAACTTTTTTCTAACCTCGAGCTTCAACCAACGATTTTCCTTCAGGATAAGGCTCTCCTTTTGGACCTTTGAGATATGGATGAGGAGTTCGTTAAAATCAATGGGTTTGGTGATATAATCATCGGCTCCTATTTTCATGGCCTCGACAGCGGTTTCAATGGATCCGTGGGCGGTCATGAGGATCACGATCAGCTCGGGCCTTGTCCCTTTGAGGGCCTTCAGAAGCTCGATGCCATCCATCTCCGGCATTTTGAGGTCGGTCAATACAAGATCAAAGATTTCCTTTTCAATTCTTTCAATGGCCTCCAGACCGTTGGGGGCAACTTCCACCGAGAAATTTCCCATTTGAGAGAGTCCTCTTCTTAGCAACTCCCTCACAGGGGCTTCATCATCAACCACCAGGATTTTGAGAGGGTCCATGGGAATGCTCCTTTATAGGGATATTATTATCAAAAACAGAGGATTTAATCAACTAAGGAATTCCATTTTGTCCAAGGGTTGACTGTTTCCTAATTTCTAATACAATATAATTGACATGCCCGCTAACCTCACCCCTCAATATTTAGATGCAGAGCTGAAATTCAAGCAGGCCAGGACCACCCCGGAGAAGATCAAGGCCCTGGAGGTCATGATGGCCATCATCCCGAAACATAAGGGAACTGAGAAACTTCGGGCCCAGCTTAAGACCCGAATGGCCAAATTAAAGGAAGAACTTCAAAGAAAACCGACCCTCGGCAAAGCGGAGCAGCTCTATAATGTGAAGAGAGAGGGGGCAGGCCAGGTGGTCCTCTTGGGTCTTCCGAATTCGGGTAAATCAACCCTTCTTTCCCAGATCACCCATGCGTCATCCGAGGTGGCCGATTATCCGTTCACAACTCAGAAGCTGATTCCCGGTATGATGAAATTCGAGAATTTACAGATCCAGCTGGTCGATACCCCTCCCATTCAGCTCGGTCATGTGGAGCCTGGATGCTCAAACCTGGTTCGTAATGCAGACGCCCTCCTCCTGGTTCTCGACCTCACCGATGATGCCGTGTTCCAGATGGAGGTCCTCCAGGAAGAGTTGAACCAAATGAAGGTCAGCGTCGTAAGCAAAGCCGAGATCCCGTCCCTCCCCGAGGGATGGGTCCATCGAAAGGGACTTCTGCTTGGGAATAAATGCGATCTCAAAAATGCCATGAAGGAATATCAGGCCTTGGCGAACCGTTACGGCAGGGAGTTCGTACTCCTGCCCATCGCTGCCAAGGAAGGGATGAATTTTGAAGAATTGAAAAAGGAGACCTATCTACTCCTCGATATCATCCGGGTCTATACGAAAGTACCCGGCAAGGAGGCGGACCTGTCAGAGCCGGTGGTTCTCAAGAAGGAGAGCACCGTTGAAGAGGTGGCCCTCACGATCCATAAAGACTTCGTCGCCAAATTAAAATATGCAAGGATTTGGGGCTCTGGAAAATTTAACGGCCAGATGGTCAGGCGTGATTTTAGTGTTCGGGAAGGGGATGTTATTGAATTTCACATCTGAACGACGACCCATCCATTCGAAGCACGAAATCCAAAATTCCGTGAGAGCGTGAGGCCTCAGGGGTCAGTGGCCTTTCCGCAGTAGGCTTTCGATATTTGGGTTTGAATTTTATAATTAATTGATGGAAGCGTACGAATATCCAGAGGCTTATAAATCATGGAAAAGATAAGGGGCCTGACGAGAAGGACTTTTTTAACATGGCTTCTTGGTGGGCCTCTCCTTTCTTTCCTTCCCCTCTCGGAACCCGAGGCCATGGCCAACCTTTCCCCTCCAGGGGGGGAAGGAAGAGGGGGTTCGATTGCGGAATTTTTTGGAGGGGAGGAACTGGTTTATGAGATTGGGTTCTGGCTGTTCAACCGGGCAGCTCTCGGAAGACTGAGTTTCAAAGGAACGGAAAAACAAGGTCAATATGTGGCTATTCTTGAGACAGAGACCTTGGGAATTCTCGGGTTTGTCAGTCGTTATCGCGTTGATATGTATCGTTCCACCATGGAAGAAATCGAGGGAGGAAGCCGTTTGAGGTCCTTATTGTTCGAAGAAGAGGTGAGGATTGGCAATCGGCTGACCAGGAGAGTCACCCGATTCGATTACCCGAGGCGTAAATGGATTACGGTGAAGTGGAGAAAAGATGGAACCCTTCAAAAAACTGAAGAAGAGATTCCGTATGGAAAGGTCTATGATGATTTTCTCACCTCTTCCTATAATTTTCGTTATGGTGCTTACGGAGGGATCGAAAGAGGGAAAACATACAGGGTTCCCACTTTTCCGCGAAAAGGGGCTACCAGTTATGAAATAAGGGTGGCCGCTAAAGAGGAGGAAGAGAGGAAGCGAAGACCCGAAAAGAGGAAGGATCAGAAGGAGTTTTTCGTCAAACTCCTTCTGGATTCAGAGATCACTCACTCCAAAGAGGGGCGCATTGAAGGATGGTTATCAAAAGAATTGCTTCCGGTAGAGGGGACACTCAAGGATGCCTTTCTTTTTGGTGATGTCAAGGGCACCCTGATCAGAAACAATCGAACCTCATCATCGTTCGGAGCAAGGAGTCAGAGGCCTGTTTCTTAACCCGACCGTTGATAAATTTCGCATTTTAAAAAAGCTCCGAACTCAAAACGATTCAGATGGATACCCAATCGAGATATATCAGGCTTCGGAGAGAGGACATCGCCTATTTTAAATTCATCATTGAATCGTATGAGGGAATGGCGGTTGTCCGGACCCAGGATCCCCGTGAGGCGATTGTAGAATTAATGATAGCCCCAGGATGGGAAAAGGATGTAGATGAGGTTTTGGAAGGGCTTCAGAAGGAGATTCCCATCGAATGCTTATGAAATTCGAAACAATTCCAAAATTTGAATTTCAAAACTCAACGCTTCCTTTTGTTTGGGTCATTTCAACATTTGGAATTTGTGCCTGTTTCGAATTTCGGATTCGCTCTTCGAATCTATAATTATGAAGGCTTGCTCTCTTCGGAGGATTCAAGAAGTTTTTCAAGTTTTACTTTGGATATCCTCCGCCCCACCATTTCGACAATCCACATCCTCTTTCCCTCGAGAGCAATCATATCTCCAACCTGAGGGATCTTTTGCAAGGTGGACATGAAGAATCCTCCGAGGGTCTCATATTCCGGGGATTCGGGAATCGGGATATGATGGTCTTCTTTCAAATCTCTCAGGCTGATCGAGGCGTCAATGAGCAGCGAGCCGTCGGCCATGGGAATCACAGGGCTCTCGATGTCATGCTCGTCCCTGATTTCTCCCACAATCTCTTCGATCAGATCCTCAATCGTCACCAGGCCGGCGATTCCACCGTATTCATCGACCACGAGAGCCATATGGGTTCGTTTCCTCTGCATCTCTCTCAGCAGGAGACTGATCTTCATCGTTTCAGGGATGAAGAAGGGAGGTTTAATGATTTTACGGAGATCGGCCTGCCCGGTTTTGGCCTGAACGGTGAGGAAGTCTTTGGCATGGAGAATACCCCGGATGTCGTTGGGTTCTTTTCCGAAGACAGGATACCGGGAAAACTGTTCCTCTTCAACGAGAGAGAGAACTTCTTGTGGAGCCATATCCATCCGGATGGCCACCATCTGGGTGGCGGGAACCATCACCTCTCTGACCGACATGTCTGTAAACTCAAAGATGCTCTGAAGAATTTTTTCTTCGGTCAGTTCAAAGACACCGTGCTTCCTCCCTTCTTTAATCAGCATCTTGACCTCTTCCTCTGTCACCAGGGCCCTTTCTGTGTAGAGTTTTTGACCAAAAGGTTTAAGGACGAGGGCCGTGCTGGAGGTCAGGAGATTGACAAAAACGGAGTTTATTTTTGAAAAGGTGTCAATCGTTCGTGCCGTCCAGAGGCCGATGGTTTCAGGGTATGTGAGGGCAATTGATTTGGGGACGAGTTCTCCGAAGACGACTGAAAAAAAGGTGATCAGGACGACGACGATCCCAATCGCAATCGGTTCGGCCACCATCGAGATGGGTTTAAAAGGCACGGCCTGAAGAACCGGTTTAATCACCTTGATGGCTGCTGCTCCTCCCACGGCCGATGCAAGAACATTCACCCCCGTAATCCCAATTTGGATCGTGGCCAGGAATCGATCCGGCTCTTCTTTCAGCCTTAAGAAGATTTTTGCATTTCGCCTTCCGCTTTCAGCCATCTGCTGAATTGCGCTTTTTCTTGCGGTCACGACGGCGATTTCTGTTCCGGCGAGATAACCATTCAAAAGGATGAGCAGAGCGATTAGAATTACCTCGAGAAAGAGTCCTTCCATCTCATTTCTCCTCTTTCGTTAAATTAGGACCATGAAGTCAGGAATGACCAGTGGGTGGATCAGGGTTCTCTTCCATCAGGGGAGTCGCGAGAGAACTTCTTAGAACTGGATCTGTTTGAGCCTTTCGATCGCTTCCTTTATTCTCACCTCATCGACGGTGATCGTCATCCGGATGTAGCCCTCTCCTTCATCCCCGAAACCATTTCCAGGTGTGGCAACAATCCCTGCCTGTTCAATCAGAAGCGTTGCAAATTGAGCGGATGTGTATCCCTTGGGGACTTCTATCCAGAAATAGAAGGTGGCCCTGGGCCGTTCTGCCTTCAACCCGACCTCTCGAAGCCCCTTGACCAAGACATCCCTTCGTTTCTCATAGATGTCGATGATTTCAGGAAGGGGCGTATCAAAACGATCCAAAGCCTCAATGCCTGCTTCCTGGATCGCTTGAAAAACGCCAGAGTCGACATTGGTTTTGACCTTTCCAAGTCCTGAAACGATCTCCTCGTGACCCACAGCAAACCCGATCCTCCATCCAGTCATATTGAAGGTCTTGGAAAGGCTGTGAAATTCAATCCCTACCTTCTTTGCTCCCTCTATCTGCATAAAACTGGGAGGACGAAAACCATCAAAGGCCACTTCTGAGTAAGCCGCATCGTGGCAGATGATGATCTGGTGACGGTTCGCAAAGGCCACGGCCTCTTCAAAGAAAGGGCTTTCAGCGATGGCGGAGGTTGGATTATTGGGATAGTTCACGAAGAGGAGCTTCGCCCTTTCTGCGACCGCTTTCGGAATCTCGGGAAGGTTTGGTAGAAACCCATTCTCTTTCCGGAGAGGCATAAAATAAGGGGTCCCTCCGGCAAAAAGAGTGGAGACCCGATAGACAGGATAGCCCGGATCGGGAACAAGGACAACATCCCCCGGATTGACAAAGGCAAGGGGGATGTGAGCGATCCCCTCCTTCGAGCCGATGAGGGATAGAACCTCGGTTTCAGGGTTCAGTTGGACGCCAAATCTTCTCTCATACCATCGGGAAACAGCCTTTCTGAAATCGATCATCCCTTCGTAGGAGGGATAGCGGTGATGCGCTCGATTCTCGACGGCCTTTTTTAATCGTTCGATGATCGGTTTGGGAGTAGGTAGGTCTGGGTCGCCGATCCCCAAGTCGATGAGATCCATCCCCTTCTTCCTCATTTCCACTTTTTTCTTGTCGATGGCCGCAAAGAGATAAGGGGGAAGTTCAACGATTCTTTTTGCCTTCTCAATTTGCATCTGCCTTTGCCTTTCCTTTAAAAATTTCCTTTCATTTTAAGTGCTTTTGGTATGAAATGCAAGGTAAGAATGATAAAAGCAGACCTTGAATGAATTGTGTTTAAGTATTGACAACCCCCCTCCATCCGATCATAATATTTCCAATCCTTATCCAGGGAGTCACCTTCAATCCATGAAGAAAACGGGATTCATCCAAAAGGCCATTTTCGGACTCCTCCTCATCCTTCTCCTGTTCGGGTGCGCAGGAAAGAAGGAGAAGGGCTTAAAGACCATTCAAGGGGATCCAGAAGTCCTCTATAAACAAAACTTGGTCCTCTTTAATAAAAAGGAGTATAAGGCTGCCCTCGAGAAATTCGAACAGTTGAAATCGAGTTTCCCGGACAGCCCTCCCTATACGCTTTGGGCAGAGCTGAAAATTGCCGACTGTCACTTTTTTCTGAGACAGTATGTGGAGGCTGCAGCGGCCTATGAAGAATTCAGAAAAATCCACCCGACCTATGAAGAGGTCACCTATGTCCAGTTTCAAATTGGCATGTCCTATTTCAATCAGATGACGACCTTCGATCGGGATCAAACCTTTACCAAGAAGGCTCTTGCAAGCTTCGAATATTTGGTTGCCAATTATTCTTTGAATCTCTTCACAGAGAAGGCAAAGGATAAAATCGGGATCTGCAAGAGACAGTTAGCTGATCATGAGTTTTACATCGGAGATTTCTATTACCGTCAAGAAAAATTTCAGGCCGCAGTCTCCCGCTTTGAGGGATTGCTTGAGAAGTTTCCCAGATGGCTGGATGAAGATAAGACGCTCCTTTATATAGGGAAAAGCTATATTGGGCTGAATCAGGAAGAGAGGGCCAAGGAAACCCTGAAAAGACTTGTCAATGACTATCCGAGAAGTCCCTACACCAAGGAAGCCAAAACCATTCTTTCCAAAGGCTTGAAGGTGAAAAAGGCTTCTCGGAAGGCGATAGAGGTAAAAAAAGGCAAGGGTAAAAAGTCTGAGCCTGAGTCAGAGGGCCTTATCCTGGTGAAGTACGAGGAAGAGGGCAAAAGAGCCGTCTCCTTAAAAGAGAAGACTCCAACTCCTCTAACTTCCACCCCGATGGAGGAGGAACGGCCGAAGGCAATTCCTGAAACTCAAAAGGGGGAAAAGGCCCCAGCTGCTCCGGCAACCGTCCCGATGGAGGAGGAAGAGAAGAAGACAACTCCTGAACCTAAGCAGGTGGAAGAGAAAACAGAGCTTCTTCCATCTTTTTCTCCTGAAGAAGAACGGGCAAAATCGGTTCCCCCTGCCCCTTCGGAGGATCTCAAGATTGCTCTGATCCCGGTAGAAGAATCTTCAAAGAGCCTTTCACTGCCAAAAGCTGAGCCCAAAAGGGAGGGGAAATCAGAAGGAAAGAAACAGAAGGTCTCTCTGCCGGATATATTGGCACCTTCCATTGAAAGGGAGAAGCCTCCCAAAGAGACTCAAAAGGCTCCTCCGCAGGAGGCCAAGATCATCGATGCCGCTCAACCGATTGATATCGTTTCTGATAGTGTCGAGACCTATACAAAGGAAAATTTAATCCTTTTCAAAGGGAATGTCATGGCACGTCAGAAGGATATTGTCATCTATGCCGATTCGTTGGAGGCCGTCATCATTGAAGACGGGAAGGGGATTGAAAGGGTCGTTGCAGGTGGAAACGTCAAGGTTCAACAGGGGATTCGCGTTGCCAACTGTGAAAGAGCGGTTTTTTACAATCTCGAAAAGAAAGTCGTTCTAACAGGAGACCCAAAGATTCGGGAAGGGGACAATATCGTTTCGGGAGAAGAGATCGTATTCGATATCGATCGAGACCGGATCGAGGTGAAGGGAGGAACGAGCGACCGGGGAAAGGTTAAAATCTATCCCAAAGAGGAAACCGAAAAGAAAGAATGAGAAGGAATCGATTGATTGGCCTCATCCTTCTTCTCTTTCTTTGGGCCTGTCAAACCTCAACGGAGGAACAGATTCGCCAGACCTTGAATCGAAGGGGAGAGGCTCTCACAAAGAGGGACCTCTCCCTTTATCTTTCCTGCATCTCGAAGGATTACCAGGATAAGGAAGGGGACCTCTCTCAACTTCGGAAGAGAATGGAGGTCTATTTTAATACCCTTGAACGGATTGAGTATGACTATTGGGATCGGTCCATCCAGATTGAGGGAGAGACGGCAATGGTTATCCAGCAGTTTCATTTGGAGACTGAAAAGGGAGGAAAAAAGAACCGTTACTCCGGCAAGGAGGCCCTTCTTCTGAGGAAAGAGGGCAAGCACTGGAAAATCTTTAAGGGACTCTGAAAGTACCCCGGAATAAAGCCTACCGAATCAAAGACTTCAGGCCATAAAACCCAGAAATCGAAACCTACCATCTCCCACTTAAAAATGTGGGAAAAGCAGGACACATGATCTCCCAAGGGTTGACTTATGATGGGGGGTATCCTATACTTCAAATGAATTCTGTCTGTCGCGGGGAGCCGGAAGGGGTCCGGCTGAGAGGGTGACTGAGATGTTGCCGACCCGCTGAACCTGACCTGGATAATGCCAGCGGAGGGATCGACAAATCCTAAAAACGATAGCCGTCCCTTCGGGTCGGCTTTTTTTTGGGGAGAAAATGGAATATGGCTTTGGAAGGGGATGGATTGGCCCA
>Ga0154838_1006_pt1 | contig 12864 bp, 22 predicted proteins | sample Rifle2008BG16ft_FD_116142 | JGI IMG/M metagenome (GOLD analysis project Ga0154838, IMG submission 116142) | Deltaproteobacteria bacterium RBG_16_48_10 | reverse complement strand
CACAACATCGCACTATCAGACAGTTTCAGAATTGCGATTGAACGATGTCGTGACCATTATTTCTATGAACGATGTCCTGAACGTTGTCAAGTAACTATTAGCCCTCGGATATTGCCGTCTGTTCTTTCGAAATAGTTCTTATCTACAACTCGCAGTTGGGCCTCAATCTTCGGCTGCTTCTTCTCAATAAAGAGCCGAACAAGGGAGTCAAGTGTATGGTGGTTCACGTTGAACGACCGATAACCGGCGAGGGCTGACATCACGCGCTGTTTCTGGGTCTCGACAAGCGCCATCATGTTGGCACAGAAATGAACTTCGAAAGAGGGCGTGGGATTCCTGAGTGCGCTCCATATCTCTTGAACCTTTGTCCAGAGAATCGGATTGCAGGTGTCTTTCATTCCCGAGTTTTGGTTCAACAGATCCGCACAGAAGGAAAGGAGTTTGTCAACTTCTGTCGAGGGGAAGTTCTTCTTTGCCTGAACGAAGGAGTTCACATGCTTGAACTGAAAGAGATGAATCACATTCCGACCGTCCCGATCATCAACGTACACCGCATCGATGCCGCGATCATTCGGGCCGTCTGTGATAGCATCCTCGATCTCTTCAGGGGACAAGGAGAGTAGGTACTCAAGGGCGACATATGTGAAGGCGCGGTTGGGTGCAGTACAGTACGGGGACTCCCCTATGTACGACTTCACTTTGTGAGACACTGCGTTCCAATCAAGCAATGTTGCCATGATGCGCTCCGGTTGTTGATTCGATTGAAGTTATTAATATCCCCCTGCTGTTGACTTACGGGTCTAATATACACTCTTTTTTGGATTTTAGGAAGCGTGGAAGAAGTCGCCAACAGAAAGCTATCCCAAAATTTCTTTTTTTCCAAGATACAAAGTAGAGATGGAATACATGGTCGCGATAAGCCCGATCGTCAGGCTTCCATCTCTGAAACAAACCATGGCAGCAACTCCGCTGAAAATTCCGAGGACAACGAGGAAAAATGCCAAGGCTATTCCAATGCCAAAATGCCTGTGGTAGATCTTTCGAGGGTTAAGCTCGCCCCGATGCCGTCTGTCAAGATCTGAAAAAGCCTCCTTTGGGAGCGTTCTCCCTCCTCAAGCGATACCGGATCCGCTCTATCTCTATTAGTCGGGCTCCGATCTCTCTCATCTTTTTAAAAGAATCCTGGGTCATACTACGCATCAACGTATCCTCCTAATATGCCCACTTCATTTGCCCCCATTTTTCTTCAACAAAAGCTTCTCATGAGTGAACCATTCCTTTCCTCTCTTAACCGCGATAAATTTCCCTCGGGATATCAGGGTCCTTATGCTGTCTGGAGAATAGTTAAGTGCTTTTCCGACCTCTTGCCCAGGTTTCAGTTTTAATTGCTCTTTCTCTTCCAAAAGCCTTATCAAAATCCTGTCGAAGTTCGTTCTCAAACCTTCCGAAATAAGGTCTTCCAGAGAAGACGCATTCATATCCTCCAGAGCATTTCGAACAGCTTGACGAAAGAATGGTATTTCAGTCAACCTTCTCAATACAGAATCCCCTTGTTCAAGCGCCTTGTAATACTTTTTCTTATTCTCTTCATCACCCTTTAGAATGACAGGAGGATATCCAGCGGAGATGAGAAAGTAGTTCAGGATGATCCTTCCGGTCCTTCCATTACCATCGTTAAAGGGATGAATGGCCTCAAACAAAACATGTTGCTTTGCTAAAAAATTAAAAAACCCCTCCTGTGAAAATCCTTGGTTTATATGTTCCTCAAAAAAAACCATCCAGTCATCAACGTAAAGTCCAGGAGGCGGAACAATTTTGGCTCCTGTTATTCTCGAATCTCCTTTCCTAAATTCCCCCTTCTCTCCAATCGTTTTGTTCGTCTGCCGTATGAGTGGAATACCGAAGAAAAATTTTTTGCTCCTGTAATTCTCATAAGAGAGTCCATATAAAAATCTTGCGGCTCTGTAATAATTGAGAGCTTCTTCTTGGTTTCTTTTAAGAGGTCTTCCACTCGCCAAGACCTCTTCAAGTTCATCTTCGGAAACAAAAAAGCCCTCTATTAAAATAGAGTTTCGGGTTTCTTCCTTCAGGATATAAAGCCACTCCTCGTTTATTACCTCAGGCTCAGGCAACCCTCCAAGTCTCTTCAAGAGATCGAACCTCTCGACAATAGTGTTTCGCATATTCACTCCAATAATAAATAACTAAATAATATTAATACATTACAACTGTTTCGTTTAGACCAAAAATCAAAAACGCAACAAGGTTTGCCTTAGTCCTGTTTCGTATATTAACTATGATATTGCAAAAATATAAAGATGTCAATAAGTTTTAAATGTTGCGTTAGATCAAGAAATTCGAAACGCAACAACCTGATGCCAGATGTTTTATCTGCCGGCTTTCAAGGCTACCAGGAAGACTCGGGATTGCCGAGAACTAAAATTGTGCGTAACCCAAAGAGTGAGGAGGGAAGGATAAAGGTAGGATAGAAGAAAAGAGGTGATGGAAAAGGTAATCTAACGCGACAAGGCCAACTTTTCTATGGATGACCCCTGTGAATAGTGTAGACGCAACACCCTAAAATTAATCTGTCTGCATGGTCTTCCGCCCATTCAATAAACTTTAATAATGCTTCTCTATTGAGTTGCATTTATATTTGCTCCTCTCCTTTCTTCAAAATATTTTACTTACCATGAAGCATTACTATATCTTCATCAATGCCCTGCCGATAAATTTCTAGTCTTTCATTGAATCTTAATTCCTCGATATTGAGTGAACTAATTCTGACAGGGAAAAGCGAGGGAGTTTGGGTTAACATTTTTAGAGGTATAGATTTCAAACCACTTGAAATTAATGCCCCCTCTATTAGCCATATAGAAAGTCTTCTGTCCTTTATAGCTCGATTAGGGGTGCCTTGGTAAATGCCCTTTTTCCCCCCTTTCTTTACCACCCCCCAATCGACAAAAGAGGAAAGGATGCGTCTCGCAGCCCTTGCAACTGTTTCCCTTTCACCTGTCCTAACTACCAGATCATGAGCCATTAATAAAGGGAGAAATGGGTGACACTCCTGAGAGAGAAAAAGGAGTGTACTTATGGAGAATGTAGAGAAAGTTAAGAAGAAAAGCAAGGGGAAAGAGAGTCGGTATGGAAATCGGTATGGGTTAGAGTTCAAGCTTCGTTGTGTGAAGTTACGATTGGAAGAAGGGTTGCCGGTTTCCTTGTTGTCTAAGGAGGTAGGAGCCAGTAAGGACGTAATTCGTCGTTGGGTGAAGGCGTATCAGGAACGGGGAGAAGCGGGGGTTACGGAATCGGATTGTATTCGCGGGGAGACGACGGAAGCTTCCCGGCCCGGTACGCGAGAAGATCGTCGAGATCAAGAAGCGTGAGCCCCTCTTTGGTGTCAAGCGGATTTCCCATCTTTTAAAGCGTGCATTCTTCCTCAGCGCCAGCCCGGAGACGGTGCGGCGGACGCTGCGGACAGAATCGTTGATGGTTCCCTCCAAAAAGAAACTCCACCGCAACGTAACCCGTCCCCGTTTTTTTGAGAGGTCGACGCCGAATCAATTGTGGCAGGGGGATATTTTTACGTTTCGTCTGGGGGGTCGGTATGCCTATTTGATTGGGTTTATCGATGATTATTCGCGGTATATGGTGGGATTGGAGTTATACCGGAGCCAGACGGCGGATCAGGTACTGGAGGTGTATCGTCGGGCAGTTGGGGAGTATGGGGTACCGAAGGAGGTGTTGACGGATCGGGGACGGCAATATACGAACTGGCGGGGATCAACTCGGTTCGAGCGAGAGTTACGGAAGGACCGGGTGAGGCACATTAAATCGCAGGCGCATCATCCAATGACGTTGGGGAAGATGGAGCGGTTTTGGAAGACGATCTATGAGGAGTTTTTGGTCCAGGCGCAGTTTGGGAGTTTTGAGGAGGCGAGAGAGAGGATCCGGCAGTGGGTGCAGTATTACAACCACAAGCGTCTACACCAGGGGATTGGGGGGTTGTGTCCTGCGGATCGGTATTTTGAGATCCAGGCAGAACTGCGTAGGACAATCGAGCAAGGGATCGCAGAGAATGTATTGGAGATGGCGTTGCGGGGGAAGCCGCGGGAGCCATTTTACATGGTAGGGCGGATGGAGGGGCAGTCGGTGGTGTTAAGGGCGGAGAAGGGGAAGCGGCGTTTAATGGTGGATGATGAGGAAGTTGGTACGGCTCGATTCCGAGGCGGTGGCAAGCAGGAGATGGTCTATGAAGTTACCGCCAAAGAAGAAGCGAGAGATGAAAGGGGGGAGAGAGATGGAAAAGGTAGAGAAGCCAAAGGTGGAGAGGCCGAAGATGGAGGAGAAGAAAGGGCGGAAGGTGTCGGGGCATACGGCGGAAGAGAAGTGCCGGGCGGTGTTGTCGGTGTGGACGGAGAGGTGCAAACCGGGAGAAGTTTGCCGGGAGTTGGGGGTTGCCTGGAGTTTATTGAGCCAGTGGCAGGAGCGGGCGATGGAGGGAATGCTCTTGGCGTTACAGTCTCGGGTTACGGTGGAGAAGGGGGTGGCATTGAACTCTCGTCTTGCGGTATTGTTGGAGCGGAAGAGCAAGGCAGGAGCGATGAAAGGGTTGGAGCGTCGTTTGGTCCGGCTCCAGGGGATCCCGGCGGCCAAATAAGGGGATCTAAGGGAAGTTGCAACAGAGAAGAAGGTCTTACGATCTTCAGGAAGATTGGGGATGGAGCAGATGGGACGGAGGCCCAAGAGGAAGAAGAAGGCGAAGCTTGCGCGTCAGCGGGCGTTGGTGATCCTCCAGGTGCGCAGTAGAGCCTTGACGGCAAAGGAGGGAGCACAGCGGTTGGGAGTGTCGCGCAAGACCTATTACGAGTGGGAGGAGCGAGCCCTAAAAGCGATGGCTCTGGCGTTGGAGAATCGTCATCTGGGAAGGCCGCCTGTGCCTGTAGACCAGGAGAAGGAGACGCTTCGGGAGCGTGTCCAAGAGCTGGGGAAAAAGCTGGATCTGGCTGAGAAGACCATCGAGGTCAAAGAGCTGCTGGCGGCCTATGAGGAGTTTCGGGACAAGGGCGCTAAAAAAAACCGACGGATCGGCAAGAAGCGATAAGGAGGATTGTGGAGATCGTTGAGGAGATGAAGGAACGAACGGGGATGCCTTACGGGGTTATTTGCGAGACTCTTCGGCTGCCTTTGTCGAACTTCAACCGGTGGCGGTTCCGAATCCGAAAAAGTGAAGCTGTCGTCAAACGGCCGGGTCCCAAGAAGGTGGAGCCGTTTGATCCTTCGGTTCTTGACGCGGAGATTGGATTGTTAGATCATGGATGGAAGCGGAGCGCCGGAACAACCGAGTTATACCGACGGTATCGGTTTAGTGTGTCACGGCGAGAGCTGGGGCAGATGGTCAGGCAGGTGCGGCATAATCTTGTGGCGGATCATCGACGACATCTTCGACGAATCCAATAGCGGACGCCGGGGGTTGCCTGGGCGATGGACGGCACGGAGTACGACGTGGGCCTCGCTGGTAAAATCTATCTGTGCAATATGCAGGATTTGGGTTCGAGGTATAAGTTCTTGCCCCTGGTGGGAGAGTATCCGGTCGGTGAAGAGATCGCAGGGTACCTGAGCGAGAAATTTGATCGGTATGGTGCTCCTTTAGTACTGAAGCGAGATAACGAAGGCAATATGAACCATGCGGCCGTGAACGAGGTTCTGGAGGAGTTCTTCGTTCTGCCTTTGAACAGCCCCGAGTATTACGCGCCGTATAATGGAGCGATTGAGGAGTCGCAGCGGGGAGGTGAAGGGTAATTTGCGGGAGAAGCTTGTGTTGGGTTTGCCTGAGTGCTGGAGCCATGTCGCTGCATATGCGGAGGCTGCGGTCAATGATCTGAACCATCGCCATCGGCCTTGCCTCAACGGAAGGACCTCCTGCCAGGTGTTTTTTGCACCCGCCGATAAACCCGCATTTACGAAGCGCAAAAGGAGGGAGATTTATGATAGTATAATGGAAAGGGTAGAAAGGATTTTATCGGCAATGAAGCAATCCGGACAGTCTGTCAGAGAATCGGCCTGGAGGATTGCGGTTGAATCCTGGCTCAAATCCAGGGGGGTTATCAAGGTCCACATCAACCAAAAGTGTCACCCAATTTTACCCCCTTTTTTAGCTCATGAATAGGTAGCGCGTACAAATATGCTAAAGCCCTGAATTGGCAAGACCGCTTCGGAGGAGAAAGGGGGTTTTCGTCAGACGGGTATGGAGTTACTTTACCGGGCAGGAGGATTAAGAGGCTGGAGATAGGAGAGCTTTTCCGGGTGGGTTAGAGATCGGTGAGCCAGGAGCGAAGGAGATTGAGGGATCGGCTCAGCGATGATCGAAATGGTCAGAATTTATTCAAAGGGTTTCTTGGAAAATGTAACGATTGAAGAATTGACCCCTTCATCCATGCTCACCCGTGAGCAGTTCCAGAAGCTCTCGGATGAGGTAGGCGAGACCCGGAGCTTGCTTGTCATGTGCGGCGCGTTCCGTGTAAAGAACCTTGATGATTTCCCTAATCTTACGGTCAAAAAAATTCCCAAGGCCGTGATGAGCCGTTGTGAATGGGGAAAAGACGATTACAGCCTTGAGATTAAGAACCTTCAAGTCAGGGAAATGGAACCGGTTGAAGACCAATCTGAATTGCCTAGCGCCAGAGGCAAGACCGATCATAATCCAAAGCAAGCCATTTTTTTTGACCTGACCGAAGGGAAAGGCGGGAAGAGAAATGACTGATCATCTTCCGGAAAAACGGCCACCCTCTTCAGAGATTCTATTCTACCAAACCGAAGACGGCAGGAGCCAGATTGAGGTAAGGCTGGATCAGAATACTGTCTGGCTATCCCAAAATCTGATGGCTGAGTTGTTTCAGACGACCAAACAAAACATCAGCCTTCACATTCAGAATATCTATGCCGAGGGGGAGTTGGTGCGTGAGGGAACCGTCAAGGAATACTTGACAGTTCAACGGGAAGGAGCACGGAGGATCTCACGCAGTCTGGAGTACTACAACCTGGACGTGATCATATCCGTCGGCTACCGTGTGAAGTCTCATCGTGGCACGCAGTTCAGAAAGTGGGCGACCGAGCGGCTGCGGGAGTATCTGGTCAAGGGCTTTACGATGGACGACGAGCGGCTCAAGGAAGGCCGGGCCATGGGGGCAGATTACTTTGGTGAACTTCTTGAGCGCATCCGCGACATCCGCGCATCCGAAAAACGCTTCTACCAGAAAATCAGGGACATCTATAAGTTGGCGATTGACTACGACGCCGAGGCGGAGGAAACAAAGGAGTTCTTTCAGATCGTACAGAACAAGCTTCACTGGGCGATTACCGGCAAGACGGCAGCGGAGTTGATTGCGGAACGCGCGGATTCTTCCAAAGCGAACATAGGGCTGACGAGCTGGAAAGGGTCCAAAGTTCGCAGGACCGATGTCGCTGTTGCCAAGAATTACCTGAGCATCGAGGAAATTGGCGAGCTTAATAGGATCGTCGTCATGTATCTTGATTATGCCGAGGATCAGGCCCGTCGCCGGAAACCCCTTTACATGCGTGATTGGCGTGACAAAATTGACGCTTTTCTGAAATTCAACGAGCGTGCCATTCTGGAAGACGCAGGAAACGTGTCCATGGAGGTTGCCAAGGCGCTGGCTCTGGAGGAATACGAGAGATTTAACCGGCGCCGCCTTGTCGAAGAAGCGGCCAAAGAAGAAGAGGAATTTGAGAAGATCGCCAGGCAACTTGAGCAAAAAGGCCGGAGGAAAAAGAAATGAACGGCTCCCACATCAACACGATTGCCAACCGCCTGAGCCTCCGCCCACCGCAACGTAAATCGCTGGAGATTCTTGGCAGAATGGATGGGACGTAGGTTCTAAAACAACTTGGCAACTGAAGTTAAAAAGGGCAAGGTGTTTTTTCTTATGCCCCCCGTTTCTTTCCGCTCTTTGTCTTCCGGCAAAAATGCTCCAACAAAAGCGGCCACGCCATCGAGATCAGTAGAAGAAGGAGGGGCTATAGACGGATCCGTAGGCTATGAAAGTTGAAAAGGTGGTCTAACTCGCAAATGCAGAACGGGGTTGGGAGAGAATCTTGGCGAGACTCTTTCGTGATTCACCTAGAATCAACAAGGAACGAACAAGCAAATCAAGCGAAACGGAAGGATCTCCTGCTTCCATTTTCGCTATTCTCGACTGACTGGACTTTAGGAGACGAGCGAGTTGCTCTTGAGTTAGGCTCTTGTCCCTCCGACGTTCCTGAAGATTCTTACTCAATGCAAGTTTCATCTCAATATAGGCGGATTCTTCAGGTGAAAGCTGCAGAAACTCTGCAACGGTACCAACCTTCCACCCTTTTGTTTCAAGTTGTTTCTTCTTTGCGCTCTTCATATGTTATCTCCTCCCTTAGGTATCGTAAAGTCGAATCCTTCGTTTGCAGGTCTCAATTACTTCCCGGGGTGTCTTTTGTGCCTTCTTCTCAAATACCTCCAATATTACAATGGCATCATGATCGATTCGATACACAATACGCCACGTTTTGTTTTGATCATCAATACGGAGTTCGTGGCATCTCGAACCAATCGATGGCATCGGTCGCGAATGAGGTAGGGAGAGCGGCTCCCCCATTTGCAGTTTGCGCAGCAAGTAACCTGCTTCGATCCTTGCTGCGCTTGACAGCGGTGGAGTCTTTATCTCGCCGTGAAGCCAGATTAACGGCTTCTCTTTTCTTTTCATTCGATCTGAGTATATGTCATTTCTGACATAATGTCAACCCAATAGAAATTTACTAAATCCAGATAAAAGGGTCAATCAGATTTAGAAACTGGCGAAGAGAATAAAAAACGCTTACGAGCAGGCCTGTATAAGATGGATGCTAAACGCCCAGATGGTGGAGGATCCTATCCCGTTGATCCGTGAGGCGGTCAAAAGGATGAAGAAGGTTGCTGTCATAATCAGAACAGGAGGGATCGAACACGCAGCTATACGCCGAGGTAATCTCGGAGTTTTCGTAGTGCCTCCTGGTGTTTCATCGGTGCCATTCGGCGTATATTTTGAAGCTTCCATTGAGCGGCGGGGAAATTCTCGATTCCTGGCACCCCCAACAAATCCCACTGGGGTTTTCCTTCTTTAATCGATGCGATAAACCGTCTTTCCTCCTGGGTCATTTCTTCGTGAAGTTTAGGAATATCGGATTTTCATTACCCAAATGCAAGAAATAACCATTTTTTTAAACCACATGGACTTGCCTTTCTCTACAAACTTTAGCTCCATGTCCGCAGCGAAAAAGGTATAGATTTCAGCCGACGGTGCCGGTTTTAACTTCGGTAAATGCCATCGCGGAAGAATAGTTTCCCCTCTTTATCAAGCGCCATTCCCAGGAATGGAAATCCTGGCGGCCAAAAGGAAGGGGGCCTCGTTTTTGATTGACAATTTTACAGGTTAGAGACATAATACCTGCAAATATCAACAAGTGTAAGTATTTTGTATCAATTCAGGAGTCAAGTTAGCATGAGGAACCAGGGGCAGTTCGAAAAGGCAAAAAAAGTCTTTCGGCATCATGGGGGCATGCTACGAATGAGTGAAGCCCTCAAAGCCAACATCCACCGCAGAATGCTTTACTCCATGCTAAAGGCTGGTGTTATAGAAAAACTTGGCCGGGGTTTGTATCGGCTTGCGGATCTGCCCCCACTCGGTAATCCCGACCTCGTATCAGTCTCCCTGAAGATACCAAACGGTGTAATTTGTCTTATCTCTGCTCTGGCCTACCACGAAATTACCACTCAAGTTCCTCATGAGGTCTACGTAGCTCTGGGGCGCGGGACCGAGGCTCCTCGTCAGAGTCATCCCCCCATTCGGATCTTCTGGTTCTCAGGACAAGCCTTCACAGTTGGAATCCGAACATATAAAATAGATGGTGTTCCAGTCCGCATCTATAGTCCGGAAAAGACCATTGCTGACTGTTTTAAATATCGAAATAAGATCGGCCTTGATACGGCTATCGAAGCACTTAAGCTCTACCGTGAAAAGAAGCGCTTTAAACCCGAGGATCTGATGCAATTCGCGCGAGTGTGCAGGGTTGAGAAGATCATCCGGCCTTATCTTGAGGCATTGGTATGATAAAGGGAAAGCAATGTTGCCAAGTCATTCGAGGTTGTGATGAAGGCTGGAATTTTGAACAGCTGTACGAAGATTCGTGAAAAATATTTTTTGTTGTTTTGAACCCTTCTCTCTTCTATAATTGGATTGTTAATTACCCCTTTTTCAAATCTAATGATTTCTGAAGGCGGAAGTTGGGATGAACCGGGTTGTCCAAGATAAGCTCAAAGACATGGTTGATCTATGCAAGAACCGTGGAGTTCGTCGTCTTGCCTTATTCGGATCAGCGGCGACTGATTCCTTTGATCGCTTTTTCAGCGATCTTGATCTGATTGTTGAATTCAAGCCGACGTCCCCTGTCTAACATGCTGACAACTACTTCGGCCTCATGGAAGATCTTCAGCGACTCTTTGAGGTGCCAATCGATCTCATAGAATTGGAGCCCGTTCGGAATCCGTTTTTTAGACAAGCAGTTGCAGAAACTGAAGTGGTCCTCTATGAAGCAGCTTGATATCCAGAAATACCTTTTCGACATTAACGAGGCCTGTGAATTACTGATAGAATTCACCGCTGGGAAAACCTTTTCAGATTATTCTACTGACCCCATGCTCCGCTCCGCTGTCGAACGTCAATTTGAGATTATTGGAGAAGCTCTTGCCCAAGTCCTCCGCCTTGATCCAAGTCTTCGCTCCAAAATAAGTAACACAGGGCGAATCATTGCCTTCCGCAATCGTCTCATTCATGGCTATTCTTCGGTTGCCGATGACATCGTCTGGGGATTCTTGAAGCCAACCTGCCTACCCTCCGAGAGGAGGTGGCTGCCTTGAAGAAAGATCTGAAAGACGTGTGAATAGCAAGGGGTGGGTTTTCACTTCACCATGCTGGGGTTGTCGGGAACCCCGCAGGACCTCGTGGAAATAATCACATCTATCGCTGCCTTCCTGAAGCCGATTGCGGAACATCTGGCAACGGATCACGTTTTTAAGTCAATCTGGAAGGTTCCAGGACCCTGGCGCAAATAACAAACGGGAGAACCTAAGAAAAACTTGGGAGGGCTCCCGTCTGACACCCCAAAAAAACTTTTTAGGACAAGGGTGTATGCGGGACAGAGAGAATCTATGGCCGGGGAGAACGTAGACAGGAAACCCGGTATGACGAGTCATGGGGATTGGATGGGGAGGTCAATATGCCGAAGATTCCGAAGAATGCGAAGCAAGGTGGACCCGGAAGAAGGGCCGCCCAATCCGGCACGGCCCATCTTGACAAGTTGATTGCCGAAGCCACAGTGGACTGCTACAACGAGTCCGAGGAGATCACTGGCATCTTCACAATGCTGGAGGAAAACTTGGCGTTTCCGTTCACAACGACACTGCTGGGAGTAGAGGTCACGGTGGAGCGAGTCGATTTGAACAAAGCTGATGAGATCGTGGCGGTCTGTCGGCGGGGCCGTGAAAAACTGCGGGTCCCCGTCATCGACTTACCGCTGCCTGAGCCTAACCCGAAAGGGGCAGAATGGATCGATGCCTACCGGCGATGGGCTAAATGGAAATGACTGATGCTTAAAAAATGTGTTTCCGAACCGAAGGCGTATCCTCACTTCTCGAGTCCTTCGGCTAAACCAATCGAAACTCGGACCCACCCAAATCACCACCCTGGATTTTCTTCACATGCAACCTTCGCCAAATTATGATAAGAATAAAGTGGTGTTGGTCTGATCGTTCAGGATGATAGCCAACAAAGCAAAACTTCTCCATCGCATAATAATCCATACCCTTCCCTTAAGGTCCGCATCCTAATGCTTTTAAAGACCGGCCTGGCTGTCTTCCTTCCACTTTTTCAGAGCTCTCTTCAAAAACCCTTGACAAAGGCTCTTATTTCTGTAGGTTGTCTTTATTCTCTCAGTTGGGTGAAATGAGAACATATTCCTTATATTTCATCAAGATGATTTGAAAAATTGTTATTTTACTTATCTTTAGAATTATAACATATTGAAATCACAAAAGAATTATTTTATAATTTTTTGAATTTTTTTCTTGACATTGCCATATCTTGTGTTCTAATATACATGCAGTTCTAAATATAGAATATTTATTCCCATCTAGATTGGCTACTAAGAGGTAGAAAGGGGGATTTAAGAATGAGTTATCTTGTTTGTGATAAAAGAAAAGGAAGTCCAAAAATTCACGTTGAAGTCTGCCGAAGAAAATGCAAACTCATCCAGGAATGTAAAACATACAAGGAATTTGTCGATAATTCCGAGAAAAAGGCTGCCTAACTACCTCTTCATACCCCTCCTTTCTGGTTGGGCCGGTCCTTGAATGGAACCGGCCCTTTTTTTATCCCATATCTCCCCGTTCATATTGAAGGATGCTGAGGAGACAGAGACTTGCTGTTTCAGCCCTTAGTATTCTCCTCCCCAATGTTACAGGGATAAACCCGGCTCCTTTCGCCTCATCAACTTCCCCCTGACTAAATCCCCCTTCCGGTCCGATAACAAAAAAAATCTTCTTCCTTTCTTTCGATCTTTCCAATATTTCTTTCAACTTGATCCCTTCTCTTTCCCAGAGAATAAGACGAAGGGCGTTTGGTGAAGCCTTTGGGAGCATCTCAGAATAGTCTTGAAGGGATTCAATCTTTGGAACCACTCCCCTTCCGCATTGTTTGGAGGCCTCAATGGCAATTCTTTCCCATCGATAATGACGCTTCAGTCTTTTCGATTTTTCTAAAAGGGGTACCGAACGGGAGG
>Ga0154838_1117_pt1 | contig 12882 bp, 13 predicted proteins | sample Rifle2008BG16ft_FD_116142 | JGI IMG/M metagenome (GOLD analysis project Ga0154838, IMG submission 116142) | Deltaproteobacteria bacterium RBG_16_48_10 | reverse complement strand
CAGAGCCCCCTTGATGAACCCTTTCTTGCAGAAAATTCTGGCTTTTGCCAGTCCGTTCTGGAGAGCTTCTTCCACCCTCTCCTTGGACAGCTCTCCGACCTCTTGGGTGACCCACTCCCCCGGAATATCGGTATCCTGGTAGAGGGTTTCGGCCATGCATCTCTTGATATTAGGATCATCGACATTGGAAAAATTTCCAATCACCGTGGCTGCCGCATCCGCGACAGCGGCGTTCGTAGAGAAAGCAGTAGCTGCTGAGGCGATCCCCTTGGTAAAACTCCTTCCTCCGAGGCCACTGGTTGCTATTCCCCCGATTCCCATTTCGCGATCCAGATCAATGACATAAGCAGGTTCTCGGGTCTCGATCTCCGTCTTAAGTCCCACCCTTGCCGTTTCTTCCTCCCTTAGTCGAACTGCGATATCCCCACCATTATCGACGATGATCTTTGTCCCTCCCCGACTCCTCAAGAAATCGGCAACGACATCGGATGCAGCACCTGCTACAGCGGCAAGAGGAGTGAGGTCGGGAGCCTCCATCCTCTTCGTCGCGGTGATCATCTTTCGCACCACCTCGGGATACGTTTCTCTTATTTCAAGTTCCGTAACCCTTTTTTTAATCACAGGGAGGAATTGAGCGAGATCTTCGAGCACTCGGCATGCCATGTCTCCCCCTTCGAGCGCCAGATCGATCCTCGACCTTCCTCTCTCAATGACTTGAATGCGCATCTCCATGGGCCCATAGCTGACAAGAACGGTCTTATGATCCAGAACCTTTACTTCATCCCCTGTCCGTTGGTGGCCCTTTCTCGCCATTTGACTATCTTGTTCTATTAAGAACGAGTGCCGGAGTGACGCTTAATCCTGGTGTTATATATAACGGAATAGTAAATTGTGCATGTAGTGCCGCTTTCTCGAAAGCGGGAATCCACAAAATCAGAGACCGGATCCCGGGTCAACCCCGGAATGACAACAAAGAGGATACATCTTAACGAGCACATATTTATAACGCTCTGCATGGAACCTCTAATCATTTTATTACCTAAGGGTGGGCCGCTTGTCAACAAAGGGTCATCCGCATATCGTCGTCCTGCTCAGTATCCTCGGCCCGGCAGCGCCTTCTGAGTCGTTTGGTTTATTGACAATGGCCGCACCTTGTGATATCTCTGTGCCACAGGGCAGTTGATGAGCCGATTTTATTCCCTTATCCTATGATATCCTATGAAAAATAAGGCCGCCGAGCTTGCAGATTGCATCGACAAGCGGATCGGAGGCTGAAAATTCGATTCATAGTTGTTGTTTTCGTAAGTGCCTCCAGTTATTTTAATGAAGAACAGTCACTAAAATCTTTTGGGAGGATGAATAAATCATTTAAATGAAGCGCTATGGAACTTAAGCTTCAGAATTGCATCGCCTGCGGAGTTTGCAAAGAGAGCTGTCCTGTCGATGCAATCGCCCTGAAGCGATCTGATAAAACTGATCGATCCCGTATTCCACCTTGTGTTGAGGCCTCTCCGAGCAATGATTATCCTTCTTTCGATGACAAGTGTGTCCAGTGTAATTTATGTGCGGCTGTCTGTCCCACAAAGGCGATTGCTCGCTCAACAGAGATCATCGAAGGAGCGGTTCGTTGTGATAGTTGCCCCGTCGGCTGTCAGATCAACGAGGGGTTTTACGGAGCGTGCCAGCGTTACGTTAACCTCCGAGGTACTTTGGAGCCTGCGCAGCGTCTCATCTTTCCAGAACGAGATACCTATGAAGAGATGAAAAGGCACTTTGCTCTTTCAACCCCTCTTGTCTCCGGGGTGGGTGTCGGAAGTACGTTTCCCGACTTTAAGCCCGCGCCCATCCAGGCGAGAGAAAAAATCGAAGGGATCGATGTGATTACTGTGGTGACGGGAGCGCCGCTTTCGTACAGCTCTGTCCTGGTCAAAATCGATACGGATCAGCCGATCGGAAAGGAAGGGGCACCTGTCACGTTTAAGAGACACGTGGCTGGCCATGTAACCACGGAGCAATACGGTTCCAAAATGATTAGCCTCGGTGGCATCCATCTCATGAAAAAGGCGCACAATGTGCTCCTGACCCGTCTCATGGTCAATGTAGCGAACAGGGAACCTTTCTCACTCGAGGTCAAAGAAGGCGCCAAGCTTGATTTGCAAGTAGGACGGCCTCCGGTGATCAACGGGGAAACCGCCGGAAGGATGAAGGTAGCCTGTGGAGCTGGAATTCAAGGCCTCTTCGGAGACAGGATGAAGCATCTTGCCGATGAGATCATTGTCTTGGATGCCGATATCACGGGACTCTTTTCTCAAGGCCACGTAGGCCACTCCCTGGGAAGTCGGGATACAGGGATCAAACCCCCCGGCACTTATGCCTCTCCGGGGCGTTATTTCGGATCCCCAGGGCAGGGATTGGGCGGGACCACTGTCCAGAGCCCGATCGAAGCCATCGGGCAATACGAACGCGAGAAGATCTTTCCTGGAATGAGGGTCCTTGTTCTCGAATCCTCCGGCCAGAAAGTGGCCATGCTCGAGGCAAATGAAAGAGGAGATTTCAATCTCATCGATACCCCAAGGGAAGCGGAGGAGATGCGGGAGTTCATCGCCATGAACAGCGAGCCTTCCCTGACATCGGCCCTCTATATGGGAGGTTGCGGTGGAAGCGCCCGGGCGGGAACTGCCCGGAATCCCATCAAGCTGACCCGCGCCGTACATGAGGGTCGCATCAAATTGACCGTTGGAGGCGTGCCTGCCTATGTGCTCCCCGGAGGGGGAATTAACTTTCTGGTCGACGTAGCGAAGATGAAATGGAGGAGTTTCACATGGGTCCCGATCCCAGCCGTTGTTGCTCCCATCGAATACACCATGGAAAAGGAGACCTTCGTTCAGATAGGGGGACATCTTCAGGCATTGAGACTTCTAAGCGATATCAAAGCCGCTGAAGAAATGAGAGGGAGGAATCGAAATAGCCGTACTTGAATAGAAAGGAACCTTCTTTCCGTAAAACGGCATCGACAGGATAGGGGAGAATCATCCATTTTGGGGTCGAAGTAATCTGCGCCTCGTATATTCGACCAATCCTCCAGCTGAAATCAGCTCGACGATAAAACCAGGATAAGGTTCAGCACGAAAGCAATTTTTCTTACTCAGATTCACAATTTCTCCCTGGGCCAGATTCACTTCGAGGGTATCTCCCTCCTCTGTTCCATCCACTGCTTCCTCACTCACGAGGACCGGAAGGCCAATGTTGAGGGCGTTCCTGAAGAATATTCGTGCAAAGCTCTTTGCGATCACGCACGCCACCCCACTGGCCTTAATTGCCACGGGAGCATGTTCGCGTGATGACCCGCTTCCAAAATTTTTCTCAGCAACCATGATATCTCCCGGGCGCACCTTCTTTACAAAATCCGGGTCTATATCTTCCATGCAATGTTTCCCAAGTTCTTGGGGATCCGAGATCTCTAAATATCTTCCTGGGATGATCACATCGGTATCCACATGGTCTCCATACTTATGCACTTTCCCGACCAATTTCATTCTTGCACCTCCAGCGGGCTGCTGATTTTACCCGTGATCGCACTCGCCGCTGCAACGGCTGGTCCCGAGAGGTAGACCTCGGAACCTGGACCGCCCATTCGGTTTACAAAGTTTCTGTTTGTCGTAGCAATACAGCGCTCCCCCGGAGCCAGGAGCCAGACGTGCGCTCCAGAGCAAGGACCGCAGTTTGGAGTACTGATCACGGCTCCAGCTTCAACGAACGTTTCTATCATCCCCTCGCGCAGTGCATCGAGGTAAATCTGTGGGGTGCCGGGATTGATAATGAGCCTCACATCTGGATGGACCTTTCTGCCCTTGAGTATTCGAGCTGCTATCCTCAAATCACCTATCCAGCCATTACAACAACTCCCGATGGCTGCTTGTTGGATCGTGATCTCCCCAACCTGACTGATAGGGCGGACATTGGAAGGAAGGAATGGGAAAGCCACTTGGGGCTCCAGATCGGAGACTTCGAAGTTGTAAAGCTTTTCATACTCTGCATCCTCATCAGGTTCATAAACCCGATAGGGTCGTTTTGCTCGACCTTTTACATAGGCGGAGGCCTTTTCATCTATCCTGTGGAGCCCGACTTTGGCCCCGGCCTCAATAGCCATATTGGACATCGCAAATCGATCATCCATGGAGAGATATTGTAATGCCTCGCCGGTGAACTCCATGGCTGCATAATTCGCTCCATCCACTCCGATTTGGCCGACAGTATAAAGGATGAGATCTTTCCCTCCTATCCATTTTCCGGGTCTCCCCCGGTAGACGAACTTGGTACTCGAGGGGACTCTCATCCAGGTTTCCCCTGTGGCCATGGCGACTGCAATGTCGGTACTCCCCATTCCCGTTGCAAATGCTCCCACGGCCCCATAAGTACATGTGTGGGAGTCGGCCCCAACCACCAAGTCCCCCGGGAGGACGAACCCTTGCTCGGGAAGGAAGATATGACATATCCCGGCACGGCCTACCTCATAATACGGGATACCGAAAGTACGGGCGAAACATCGCATCCTTCTCGTCCCCTCTGCGGTCTGAACGGTTTTCGCAGGGACGCCATGATCAATCACCATGACAATCTTGCTGGTGTCAAATACCTTAGTCGCACCAATCTGATAAAAGCTCTCAATGGTGAGACCGGCGGTTAAATCTTGCACCAGGATAACATCTACCTTGACCTGTAAGAATTCCCCTGGAGTTACCGACTTTTTCCCTGCATGGGATGCCAGGATTTTTTCAGATAAAGTCATAGCCATAATCCAATGATTCCTCCGTTGTATGAATGAGTTAAGCTAAACAATTTCCTTTAGACCAAAGATTACCGAACCCTTCGATGTGCAGAATGTAAGTATTTGGAGTCTGATTTTTTGTCCCTTTTTCCTTTTCGCAGAGGAAGAAGAATGCCCATCCGGGTCCATCTTCACTCCTGACCTTTAAGCAGAAAGTCCACAATCCTCGGAGTCACCTCGCGGGCTCGTTGATCAAGTTCCTCTGAAGTCAGATTGGAGATTGGGTGAGGAATCGTCAGGAATTTATAGTCTGGAACTCCCCAGGATTGTGCTATCGCCCGTGCGGTTTCGATAAATCCATCGGTGATAATGGAGACAGCAGGAAGATCATGTTTCTCCAAAAGAATGCCGTCGAGCACACTGCCCGCACTGCATGAGCCTCAGTCACCGATGCCAGCGACAACAACATCGCAATTTCCGATGTATTCGTTGATGGCCTCTTCATCTACCGGCACACTGGAGTTTCGTTTCCTGTGGAGGAGATGGCCTCTGGCACCATGCTCCCGTTCGAGGATCGATGCGATTCTAAGCAATAGCTTGTCTGAGTTGAATTTCGTATTATCGACTAGCCCGATGCGTAGGTTCCGAAGTGACTTCGGCCTCGGCGCGAAGGTGATGGTTTGCCCCTCAGCCGTTGTTGTAGGATCAAAAACCGTCAGTCTCTCTGCCATCTCTCTTATCCTCTCTATCCTATGGCCGGAGAATTTCTCGGGTAAGACTCTCGGAGGTACCCTTTCCGCTCCAGCCGGGAATGAAGGCGGAAAAACCTCCCACCGGCCCACCCGCTGCGACCACAATGAAATCCTCTGGAGAAGGGACCAGGGGACGGAGGATCGTTTCATCGTCTTGGGTGATTTCACCGGGTAGGACCGCGATGCGCTTCAATTCCCCTTGGGACGTTCGTGTCTTCTCAAAACAGAACCGCTTAATGTCGTGTTTGGACCAGCCGTCTCTGACGATCACACGCATGTGCTCACCCGCAATAATGAGTGCATATTGGAGTTGTCTGGCAACTCCCGCCGAGATACGTATGTGGGCACAACCCGTCGTGAGGATGCCCTCCGCAGTGTGGCTGAGGTGATTGGCAAACTGGTGAGGAGCCAAGGCAGCCAGGACAGTTACCGTGCTCTGCTCAGGTCGAAAACCACGTTCCACATGCAATGGCACCCAAGGACTCTCCTCTTCATTCTCCGCAATACAGTATGTGAACTTGCCGCCATGTCCCAGCGTCGCCCTGTCAAGATATCCTGGAAGGGTTCCCATGACATTGCGCATTACCAGACGCACGGCGCGACCGATTGTGGCATTGGCCCGAAACCCGGGACCAAACAGGTTCTCACCACAGTTCAGCCCTAACTCCTGCCGAATCGGCCCGTTGATGATCATCAGAACGGCAGATCCTCCCGTGCTCGTCGAAGGACCTTCGTAGCCCCATCGGGGATCGCCGATGGCTTTCAGTGTTGCCACAATTACGGGCATATATTCTGGGACACAACCGGCCATCACGGCATTGATTGCAACCTTCTCTGCTTTAACCGATACGCGTCGATACTCCAGGAACGTAATCTCTTCATTGGGTTCGAGGCCAGCGGCGTCGAGCATCGCTCGAATGCTCTCTTCAGTCGGGGGGACGACTGGCAGACCGTCTGTCCAGCCCTTGGCATAGTAGAATTCGATGGCCTCCGCCGTATCACTAATCCCGTTCCGAGATGACCGAAGTTCCGTGGGCGTCATAACGAACCTCTCCGTGTGCCGCTGATCGTGGGGTCAAGTATCTTCTCACCATGGATGCGTTGGTGCAATACGACGGAGATCCAGTTTCCGGGTATTCCATTACCATTTCAGATTGTCTGTTCCTTCTGACGATTTGGCCTCAAATGACATGTTGCATACCGGCAGGAAGGACACTCTCCTGGCAAAACCTCCGGAAGGGTGGCCCCTTTAACTGCTCTTACTGCTTGAAGCGCTCTGTCCACCTTTTCCTTCGACCCTCGAATCACAAAGGTCACAGCCCCTTCCGCACCTGCCAATCCTCCAGCCCCGATGACGGTAGCAGTCGCCCCGGAAAGGATACTTACGGCTTCGACCTCGGTAACTACCGTTCCCGGGACAGGGATCAAACCTACAGGTATTCCCATAGCCCACTCCGCCTTCAGGCTAGCGCGCTTAGCCGCGTGGGCGATGGACGTAGGGATGAGTTTTTCTAAGCCGATGGGAAGCAGGATCGTAAAGCCTTTTCGTCTGGAGGCAGCAATCACTCTGCCGACAGTTCCTGCGCCCACGGAGCCATAAAGGACTCCAACTTTTCGATCTGGATCGACCGCATTGGCCCCCTTGACGTAGACATCTCCTTTTCCCATTTTACTGAGCAGGGAAACCAGGGGTATCCCGGTCTGAAACACTCCCTTTTCCAACACCCAAGCAAACGGATTCTGACCCATGTCGTGCCTTTCATGGGAACCCATGCGTGCAAATAGGCCCGTCCCTTCATATTCCCTTTGATATTCCCTGCTGATGCACAAGCCTTTGGGAAGGACCAAGCCGCATACCCAAATTCCCTGCGGACGCCTTCCGATCAGTCTTTCGATCAAAAAAAGCGTTGTGCTACTCGGATGAACAACAATGATTCCTTTCTCCCTGGCTTTCTTGATCAAGTCTGTCTCAGCAATAGCGTCTGCGACAAGTTTCTTGGATTCGGAGGGAATAAGCGTTACCTGCGCTCTCACCATGCCTCGATCTTTAATGAATTGGCGTCATACTCCTTACTTCTGTAAAAAGTCAAACCCTCCCTCGCCTTGAAGGCGAGGAGTTCCAGAGCTTGGTTAAGTAAGAAGGTTTAGCTAATCTATTACATATATCCCGAAAAATCCCGCTTCACAACTGCATTATACATCAGCATCACTAAAGTATAGATATCAAAAATCGGCAGCCCAATCTCCTTTTGAATGGAGGCTGCATAGGGCGGCATATTCGTGCATTCAAGTACGAAGGCACCTATCTCCGGGTGTTCCGTTACCATTCGTATTGCAACTCGAACGATTTCCTCTTTAGATTTTTTCACATCCATTTCGATTTCGTCATCCAGGATCGCCCGTGAGAATTCCTCTTCCTTTTCAGTGCCATAAATCACATGAGGTATACTATCGGCTCCAACACTAGAAAGATGTCTCTGTGTCAATGATTTGGAATGAATTGTGAGAATTCCAACTTTCTGAGTAGGTTTGAGCATCGAATAGACCAATGGGACTTGCATGAGACTTGAAGTGAAAACCGGTATCTGGACAGCGGAGGACATCTCCTTCTGAAATAAACCGAGAAATCCACATGTTGTCGTGATGGCTCGTACCCCTTCCTTTTCCAATTCCTGAGCTCCCCTAACGAAAGGCTCCAACAAACCTTCGGCTCCTTTTCTAACCGCGACATCAGGTGTGGCTTTTTTAATGATCTTATATAGAACGGGGAAATTCCAGGTGGTCGCATTGCCTATATCACCTGGAATTCTGGGGAATTTCGTTTCCAACATAAGAATGCCTATCGGGTACCCGTATATATTTTTACCGCCTAATACCATTTCCAAAGTTCTCCTCCTGTATTCTCACCACACCCATTTTTATTTAAAACTTTCTTAGAGATTTTTCAACTTCGAATCCCAAAGATCCCAAAGCTCAAAGAATGCATTATACGATACACTGAAAAGATCATCAAATTCCGGACGAATTCTGAACCTCTCACCTTTTTCGCCCCCTCCATCTGCCGGGCGAGATCGTAAGTGACAACCTTCTGTGAGAGGGTCTTCTCAGATTCCGGAATCATCTGAGTCAAGCTATTTGGGCCTCCTCATTGTTGGTTTATACCTATAATTGATACCACGGACTGTGAAAAAGGAAACTACCGAAACCCACTTTTATGCATTAGACCAAGGGAGGAAGGAGGTTGAAAGACTTAATTAAGGTTTACCAATAAGTACTTTTTTAAGGGCTTTAATGAACCTTTTATTCTGTTCCCTTAGACCAACTGTTACTCTCGCAAAGGTAGGGTACCCCCAAATGTATCCAGGCCGGATGATCACGCCTTCTCTCAATAGATCCTCAAGTGCCTCTCTCGAATCCCTCCCAAGATCGAGTAATATAAAATTAGCCTGGCTTGGAATATAGAATAGACCCATTTTGTCAAGCTCCCGACAAAGATATTTTCTTCCTTCAAGGACCATACAAATGGATTTCTTCTCATGGGCCTTATCATCCAACGCAGCCACAGCCCCCGCTTGCCCCAGTCGGTTAGTAGGGAAAGGATCTCTGACACGGTAAAGATAATCTATAAGGTCCCTTCTGCCAATTGCATAACCTATTCTGAGCCCTGCAAGTCCGTAAACTTTCGAAAAGGTCCTCAATAGAATCACGAGTCTACCTTCCTTTACATAGTCTATTCCATTTGGGCATTCGGGAGAATCGGCAAAGTCCCGATAGGCCTCATCCAAAACAAGGATGACCTGTTCCGGAATATTTGAAAGAAATGCATCCAGCTCTCTTTGACTGACGATTGTACCTGTTGGATTGTGCGGATTGCTAACAAAAACGAGCTTTGTTTTTTGGTTTACCTTTTTTAGCATAGAGGTTAGGTCATGAGTATAGTTCTTCAGCTTAACCTGGATAGGTCTCCCCCCCATGATCCGGGTAACCATCGGATACATTGGGAAAGTCGGGGTTGCCATCACCGTCTCCTCTCTTTCATTTAGAAAGGCACTAGCAATCAGAACGAGTAAGTTGTCGGACCCGTTTGAGACAACTATATTGTCCTGTGAGATAGAAAATCTTCGTGAAAGAGCCTGCCTCAGGTTTGTGCAGGCTCCCTCCGGATACATATGAATGTTAGACAGCTCTTGACGAATCGCTGTTATTGCCTTAGGAGATGGACCTAGGACGTTCTCATTGGAAGCCAGTTTGATCCACCTTTTCTTCCCGAACTCTCTTTCGACTTGTTCAATCGTCTTCCCGGGAATATAAGGAACTAAATCTAGAATTCCCTTCCGTGCAAGCTTCCAGGGTTTTAATTTTTGTTCCATCTTTTTCTCCAATCAGCCATAAAGTCAAGCTCCTTCGTGTTTGGCAGGACAGGATGTTTCAGCCCGTAGGAGGAGAGAGGGTATGGATGGGTTTCATCGGCATGTGGCAAAACTTCCCCCGAATACGAACCTCGCGACAAGACTGGGGCTGAGCCAGACCATGCTGTCGGAAACCGTTCTCAACGGCTTCGATCACGTCTTTCGGTGAAAGAAATCTGAGTAGATCTTGCTCCCTTAAGAGGAGTGGTGCCATCAAGATACCAGCATTCATATTCGTTAATCATTTATATATGAACTCTGTTTTTATTTTTCAGTGCCATTCAACTAGTTGGCTATTGTCCCACGCAATTCTATCGACTCACAAAAGTCAATGTACTGTCTATAGCATACATTACTTCCGTTTTCTGATCAATTCGTCGTTTTTCTCGAATTCTTTTTTATACGTAAGCTGATATTCTGCTATGCAATTTGCTAATTCTTGGTTTTCAAGGGCAAAGATTTTAGCGGCCGCAATAGCGGCTCCTTCAGGTTCAATTGTTACAAGCGAGCCTATTCCAGTCGGAACCCTCAAAGATGAGTATATGTCTGCCCCAGCGAATTTTTCCGAGTAAGGCGGGCAAGCAATGACAGGTTTTGTAGTGTTTGCATCAACTAGAAGGCTGAGAGCATTAGACCTTGGTGCCACCGTAATGTAGATGACCTTTTCGTTCTCGTACTCCTTCAAAATTTCCAAGACTTTTCCAGGAGTCTTGTGAGCCCCAGCAACACGAAACTCATAGTCTACCTTCAGAACTTTCAAGTAGTTGGCTATTTCACGGCAGAATTCGAAACTCTTTTCAGAACCCATCAATATAACGACTTTCTTCTCCATATTCTCACCCACACAATATGCTGCGACTAAGTTAAACAGAAGCCACCATTAGCTTTTCGGTGAGTAACCGATGCACAGAATCAACCATACCGCGATCAGTCGCTAAGACAGGGGCTTTCCGGTTGATTCGGATTTTTTCTAACAATGCCGCCGGCTTTGCCTTGCGATGGTCTCTTCGTTCCACTACCTCCCTTAAGGAGTGAAGTAAGTGATGGTGATAGTAAAGAGTGATAAAAACTTGCTTTGGAACCAGATTGGACATAACAAAAAAGGGAGTGGTTTGTCAAGAAAAAAAACACAAAGGGTGTAACCCCTCAGAAGCTGTGAAAAAATCCCAAATTCCACAGACCGGACAGGGAGTATCGGAAAAACTGTAGGGCGGCTACCTCTTCAGGTTCAACGATACGGATGAAAAAACTCTCTAAGGTAGCTAAGTTAAGATGGTTCGTTACCCTTACCTTTTCAATGTCCGCATCTTACGATTTTGGAGATACCCCCTGTTCGGTCTCCCATCTTCCAATAATTTCACACCTTCTCAGTTATAGGAGAAGAAAGGTCGATCCGACAGGAATACTTCCAAAGCTTTATGAAGCGGATTTTTAAAATATCATGGGCACTCGTCGCCATTTCAATAAAAAGAGGGGAGCAAGGCATCAGGCCATCGGTAACCCAATTGTCTGAGTAAAAAGCTACTTATAACTGAAGCCGCAATGACTCCAAAAAACCGCGGGGTCGATATCATCCCGCTGACCAGTGTGGATACCTTATGCACCGACAGATTGTCCAAATGAAGTGAGATAGTGTATTGCCATCGTCCAAATAATCTGCTATGTTGTTTGTAAGGACAAAGGGAGGTCGGCAAGAAGGCTTGCTCCACAACCTGGGCAGGGGACTACAAACACTTGATTAGGAGGCACTGAATGTCTGTAGTGACAATCCGGGGGCAATTGGGAAGCGGGGCGCCGGAAGTAGGCAGGCATATCGCCGGCAGACTTCACACTGACTACGTTGATCGAGAGATTATCGCTGAAGTAGCTGCACGACTTCACCGGCAAGAACAAGAAGTGTTAGCGAAGGAGATGCCCCCGAGCAGTCTCCTGGGCCGCATCGCGGAAGTCTTGGGACATAACTACGCCTTTGGTGATGGCTTGTCGGGCGCCTATCTGCCCTTGGGGCAAATACCTCTGGACGATACTCGCTATTTGCAGGCACTGGAGTTCGTCGTTAAGGAGCTGGTTCGAAGCCAGCCGCTTGTGATCCTTGGACGAGGCAGCCAGTTTATCCTTAAAGATTATCCCGACGTGTTCCACGTTTTAGTCGTGGCACCGATAGAGGTGCGGGTGGGGCGTGTCATGCAGGACCTCAAGCTCGATCGAGAGACTGCCAAGATAGAGATAGCGCGCTATGACAGCACCCTGCGCGAGTTTTTCAAGAGGTTTTTTAAAGCTGAGCCTGAAGATCCAACACACTATGACCTCGTAATCAATACGGAGCGTTTCGGCTTTCAGGCCGCCGCTTCAATTGTCGTTGATGCCCTTCCCCATTCAAGCACCAATCCATAAGCAAATAGCGTATTTTTTTTAGAAAAGGGGAGGTGTAATATGATTCCGAAAGAGGATTGGTTCCTTTTCAACCCGAATGGGTTTGCAGCCCTTGTCATAGATATGCATCGGGGTCATTTAGATGAAGATGCCACGATACCTCTCCCGAGGGGGAGAAGAATCTTAGCCACTGTTGAAAATTTTATGGAGAGGCTGAGAAAAATAAATGTTCCAATCATTCATGTAATCTCAAAGTTTAGGAAGGGCGGTATCGATAAAAGGTGCCCTCAGTTTAGAAGATCAAGCCTTTTGGAAAAGATGCCAAGGTACTTCGAACATAACATCGAGGGAACAAAGTATGTTGAGTCTTTGGTAACGATCAAAGAGAATGATTGTGTAGTCGATACGAAGAAAAGATATAGCTCATTTCATGGTACTGATTTAGAGCTGCTTTTGAGAAATCTTGGTGTCGACACTCTAGTCATCACAGGCATTGCTGCCGAATTCTGTGTCCTAAACACCTGCTTTGATGCATTAAGTCGGGACTTCAAAGTGATCGTACCTGAAGATTGTGTCGAAG